>Ga0224510_10000918_pt1 | contig 20521 bp, 21 predicted proteins | sample SF_May12_sed_USG_FD_170161 | JGI IMG/M metagenome (GOLD analysis project Ga0224510, IMG submission 170161) | Sediment microbial communities from San Francisco Bay, California, United States - SF_May12_sed_USGS_4_1 | ecosystem: Environmental > Aquatic > Marine > Sediment | place: USA: California... | reverse complement strand
GGCTCGGTAGCTGCGGCCGAGCTGTACGACCCGGGCAGCGGAGCTTGGACTGCCACGGGGAGCATGATCGAACCACGAACCGGCTCTACCGCGACGCTGCTCTCAAACGGCACCGTGCTGGTTGCGGGCGGCCGCAACAGCACCGACGTATTGGCTTCAACCGAGTTGTATGACCCCGTCACCGCGTCCTGGACCGCCACCGGCGTAATGGCCGAGGTCCGCGACGGCCACACGGCCACGCTGCTATCCGACGGCAGCGTCCTGGTGGCAGGCGGTTACGGCAGCAGCGGCGGCATCCTGGGTTCCGCCGAGCTGTACGACCCCGCCAGCGGAACCTGGTCCGCCGCTGCGAGCATGATCGAGCCCCGCGCATACCATACGGCGACACTGCTTGCGGATGACCGGCTGCTGGTAGTGAGTGGGTACGGCAGCGGCGGCGGTATCCTGGGTTCCGCCGAGCTGTACGACCCCAGCACCGGGACCTGGACCGCCACCGGGAGCATGCCCGCAGGCCGTGCCGCTTACACGGCCACGCTGCTGCCCGATGGCAAGGTGCTCTTCGTCGGCGGGGCCAATACCGAAGGCGCAGTGGCCTCCGCGGAGCTGTACGACCCCAGTAGCGGGACCTGGGCCGCTACTGGGAGCATGGCCGTGACGCGCTGCGGTCACACGGCCACGCCGCTGTCCAACGGCAAGGTCCTGGTTGCGGGCGGCAACAGCTGCAGCAGCGGTGACCCACTGGCCTCTGCCGAGTTGTATGACCCGATGAGCGGGTCGTGGACCGGGACAATGAATATGTTGGATGCCCGAGTTGGCCATACGTCCACGCTGCTGATGAATGGCCAGGTGCTCGTGGCCGGCAGTAGCGCCAGCAGCAGCGACCCGCTCGCTTCGGCCGAGCTGTACGACCCCGGCAGCGGGTCCTGACATGACCCTCTGGGTCTGGCCGTAGTGCCGCTGCGTAGGCTGGCGCGTGATTGATCGTGGAGTGGCGGCTCGTCGGTTCGTGAGGACAATCGCAGGACTACTGCTGGTCCTGGCTGTCAGCGGCTGCGCCACCGCGTCGCCGTTGGCAAGCAACTTGGCGTCCGAATCGCCCGAGCCAACCCGCCAGAGCCAAGTACCGTCCGACACGAAGCCTGCGATCGCATCAGCGAGTGGATCGGCCTCGGTCACGTCTTCACCGCGCTGCTTGGACCGCGAACCTGATCTGGCCAGCCTGATCAGCATGGCTGGAGAGGAGCGGCCGGCCTGCTTTGGCGACCGGCAGCTGACCCTCGTCGGGACCTATGGCTGCGGCGGTTGTGGCGGGACTCAGCCCGGAATCTATGAGCCTCTCTGGCTGGCGGCTCCGGTCTACGCGGACTTCCTGTGGGTCAAATGGAGGATCGGGGCACCGCTTGCGTTGCACATCTCGCCAGATTCCGGACTCGCGTTTCCGCCGGAGGGATCGACTGTGCTGGTGACCGGGCACTTCAACGACCCCAGGGCCACTGCCTGCTTCTTCACAGGCCCGGACGGCAATCGAGAGTCCATCGAGCCGGGTTGCCGCGAGGCGTTTGTGGTCGATGCGCTCGATATCACCGGCACCGATCCCGACTTCATGCCCGGCGGGTAGTCCGACAACGTCACCACTGCGCAACGCAGACGATCCGAAGCAATGAACCTCCCGCAGTCTTACCGCAGTGCCCGCTGAGTAGGCTGGGCGCATGGTTGACCGCGGAGGGACGACCAAGCGGTTCGCGGGTGCGCTTGCGGGCATCGTGCTGGCGCTGGCGGTCAGCGGTTGCGCGGGAGCATCGCCATCGGCGACCGCGAGCGGTCGAGCCTCCACGTCGCCAGCAGCGAGTGCGACGCCTCAACCGTCGTCTTCCCCGTCATCGACGTCGGATGGGCATGTAGCCAATACCTGGACCGCCACTGGGAGCATGATCGAGAGCCGCGGCTTTCACACGGCCACGCTGCTGAACGATGGCAAGGTGCTCGTGGCAGGAGGCGGACTGGCCTCGACCTCGGCCGAGCTGTACGACCCCGACAGCGGGACCTGGACCGCAACCGGAAGCATGGCCGAGAATCGCGCCGGCCACACGGCGACGCTCTTGCGCGATGGCAGGGTGCTGGTGGTAGGTGGTGCCCGCAGGCCCGGCCGAGAGGCGACCGCCGAGCTGTACGACCCCGACAGCGGGACCTGGACCGCCACCGGGAGCATGAGCCAGGGCCGGGATGCCTTCACCGCCATGCTGCTCCTCGATGGCAGGGTGCTGGTGGCGGGTGGCTCCGGCGATACCGGGCCACTGGTCTCCGCCGAGGTGTATGACCCCGACAGCGGGACCTGGACAGCCACCGGGAGCATGATCCAGGGCCGCTTGTTTCACACGGCCACGCTGCTGAACGATGGCAAGGTGCTGGTGGCGGGTGGCGCCGGCCCGGGTCCATCTTTGCCGGGCTCGTTTGGAACCGATCTGGCCTCCGCCGAGCTTTTTGACCCAGATAGCGGGACCTGGAGTGCCACCGGGAGCATGAACGAGGTCCGCCTTTGGTTCACCGCAACCCTACTGACCGATGGCAGGGTGCTAGTGGCAGGCGTCGCGGCGTCCACAGACACGGAGCCGACCGCCGTTGCCGAGCTCTATGACCCCACCAGCGAGACCTGGACCGCCACCGGCGCGATGACCGCCCGCTCCCAACCCACGGCCACCATGCTCCTCGATGGCACAGTGCTGGTGGTCGGCGGCGGTGGCAGCAGTGGCAGCCGGCTCGCCACCGCCGAGCTGTACGACCCCGACAGCGGGCTCTGGACCGCGACTGGCGGGATGATCGACGCCCGCTCGGACTACACGGCCACGATGCTTCTCGATGGCAGGGTGCTCGTGGCGGGCGGAAACAGCAACACCGGTGACCCGCTGACCACGGCCGAGTTGTACAACCCGAGCAGCCGATGACCACCGTGGTTGCGGCGAGCGGACCGACGCTGCCGCCCGTACCGCCCGTACCGACGACCTTCGATTGGTCAGTGATGTTGGGATGGGGTGTGGTCGCCGTCGTCGTCGTCGTTGTGGGCGTCGTCCTCATCCGGCGCGGCGAGATCACGCCAGGGCGCGTGAAGCAGGCGTTGACGGCTGTTCTCGGCCTGACTGGCATCGTGCTGGTCCTGTTTGGCATCTTGCTCCTGCTGATGGGGCTGACCGGCACAGATTCGTGGGGCTTCAGCACGGCATTCAGGTTCGCGGGTTTCATAGGGATCGTGGCGGGGGCGGTGCTGCTGGCGCTGGCTGGGGCCGTCGCGAGCGGAAGGCTCCGCGCGCGGACGGTTGGCGCAATCGTCGGGTCGGTGGTCGTGCTGGCAGGCCTCGGCATCACCTATCGCGTGCTCTCCCAACCGAATCTGTGTGGCGGGGGAAACACCGGATCAGGCACCGATGGGTGGTCCGCGACCGGAAGCATGGCGGTCACACGATATGCCCCCGCGGCTGTGGTGCTGCCCGATGGCCGAGTCCTGGTGGTCGGCGGACGCGCCGACATCGGGTGTGCCGCGGATCCGGTCGAGGCCGAGTTGTACGACCCGGATACCGGGACCTGGACCTCCGCCGGCAGCTTGGCTGTGGCACGAGGCGATAGCGCCAGGGCAGTCCTGCTGCAGGACGGTCGGGTGTTGGTGGTGGGCGGACAAGATCAGCCCAGCGCCGAACTCTACGACCCCGCCACGGGGGGATGGACCGCCGCTGGCGTCATGGCCGCGCCGCGCGGCGCCGCGGCCGGTGCGGTGTCCCTGCTCGATGGCCGGGTGCTGGTGTTGCGTGGCAACCAGTTGGCCAGCGCCGACCTCTACGACCCGCTGAGCGGGACCTGGACAAAGGCCGCGAACATGCGGACAGCGCGGTACTACGGCGCTGTCGCCGTGAGCTTGCGCGATGGTCGAGTGCTGGTAGCCGGCGGCTCCAACCAGAGCGGACAGACGGCGTTCGCCGAGGCGTTCGATGCGAGCAGCGGGAAATGGTCGTCCGCGGGAGAATTGACCGAGGCGCGTGCCTGGCCCGCCGCCGCCATCGTGCTGCGGGATGGTCGTGTCCTGGTGGCCGGCGGCTTTCTCCTTTCCAGTGCGGAGCTCTTCGACCCCGATACGGGAGAGTGGACGCCCACCGGCAGCATGGCGCAGCCGCGCTCCGAAGCGTCCGCGGTCCTCCTTCCCGATGGCCGTGTTCTGGTGGCTGGCGGCGCGGAGGACGGCCCGGGTGGATCGGGAACCGCTACGGCGGAGATCTATGACCCCGCCACAGGACGGTGGACGCCGGCCGGGAGCATGGGTGCGTTGCGCACGGGAGCCGCTGCGGTGCTCCTCCGTGATGGGCGCGTGCTGGTCATCGGCGGCCGAGGCTCGATCGGCGACATCAATGCCAGTCTGCGCATTGCTGAGCTTTACGACCCTGCCGGCGATGAATAGCGGACATCCACCGATGATTCCGTCGCCAACCACGACTCATCGTTTCGCCGCGATCCTGGCTGGGGCGGCCGTGATTCTCGCGGTCGGTGGATGCCGGGCTGCGTCACCCTCGGCAACGGCGTCGGCCGGAGCATCTGAGTCCTCGCGGCCGAGTGCGACCCCGCACGAATCGGTGCCAGCATCCGCGACTCCGGCCGAAACCGTGCCACCAGGGTGGAGCGCCACCGGGAACATGACCCAGGCCAGATCTGACCATACCGCCACGCTCCTTCCCAATGGCACAGTACTCGTGGCCGGCGGCAGCGGAAGCCCCGACACGCCGGCCTCCGCCGAACGGTACGACCCCGATGTCGGGACCTGGACTGCCACCGGGAAGATGATCGAGGCTCGCGCCTACGGTCACACGGCCACGCTGTTGCGCGATGGCACCGTCCTGGTCACGGGCGGTTGGGGCAGTAGCGACGGACCAACGGCCGCCGCCGAGCTGTACGACCCGGCCACCGGGGTGTGGAGCGCCACCGGGAACATGACGGTGGCCCGGACGCTTCACACTGCAACCCTGCTTCCCGATGGCAGCGTGCTGGTGGTGGGCGGAGGGAGCAGCAACAGGGGCGACTTACTCGCCTCAGCCGAGTTGTACGAGCCCGGCAGCGGGTCCTGGGCCGCCATCGGGAGCATGGCCGAAGTCCGCTTCGGTCACACCGCAACGTTCCTTCGGGACGGCAGCTTGCTGGTGGCGGGCGGCTTCAGCCGCGACGGCGCGCTGCCCTCGGCAGAACTGTACGACCCGGCCACAGGCGTTTGGATCGCCACCGGGAACATGAATGCGGGTCGCGCCAAGTACACGGCCACACTCCTGCTCGATGGCCGCGTGCTGGTGGTAGGTCTCGGCCCGCTGGCCTCCGCCGAACTGTACGAACCGGTCACCGGAGCGTGGACCGTCACCGGGAGCATGGACGCAGACCGCGGGATCCACACGGCTACGCTGCTGCGCGATGGCAAAGTGCTGGTGGCGGGCGGCGGCAGCCGTGGCGACCCGGTGCCGCTACCGACCTTCGCCGAGCTGTACGACCCCGATAGCGGGTCCTGGATCACGACGGGGAACATGGTCACACCGCGTGACGGTGGCACGGCCACGCTCCTCCCCGATGGCAGGGTACTGGTGGCGGGTGGCAGCGGTGGCATCGAGGACTACGCCCCGCTCAACTCCGCGGAACTGTACGAGCCGGGCAGTGGGTCGTGACATGACGCTCCGGACTTCCCATCGCGTCGCCACGACCCTGGCTGGCGCAGCGTTGCTGCTGGCCGTCAGCGGGTGCGCTGTCTCGTCGCCTTCGGCGACTGCGAGCAATGTCGCCTCCGCGTCGGTTGGCACAACGGCAACGCCAGAGGCATCGGCTTCGGCGTCTTCGACCCCCGACGGCTCCGAGACGGCCAACTGGACCGCCACCGGAGCCATGATCCAGGGCCGCTACTCCCATACGGCCACCCGCTTGCCCGATGGAAGGGTCCTGGTGGTCGGCGGCCTTACCTACAACGGGCACGTCCAGACGTCCGCCGAACTGTACGACCCCGAAAGCGGGTCCTGGGCCGCCGCCGGGGAGACGCTTGAAGTTCGCTTGCTTCACACGGCCACACTGCTGCGCGACGGCACGGTGCTGGTGACGGGTGGCCTCGTTGGCGACGGCGGCCCGGTGCTGGCCTCGGCCGAGCTCTACGACCCGGACACCGAGACCTGGACCCTTACCAGGGACATGACCGAGGCCCGCTATGGCCACACGGCCACGCTGTTGGACGACGGCAGCGTGTTGGTAGTGGGCGGCGACGGAAGCGGTTCCTCTGCCGAGCTCTACGACCCGGGCAGCGGGACCTGGACTGCCACGGGGGGCATGACCGGGACCCGCTACGGTTACACGGCCACGTTGCTGCTCGATGGCAGGGTGCTGGTGGCAGGCGGCTTCGGTAGCGGCATTGGCTGCACGGGTTGCGCGACGGCCTCGGCCGAACTCTACGACCCCATCATCGGGACCTGGACCGCCACCGGGAGCATGATCGAGCCTCGCGTGTACCACACCGGCACGCTACTGCCCGGTGGCAAGGTGATCGTGGCGGGCGGGCGCGGCGGCGACACGGTGGCCTCGGCCGAGCTGTACGACCCTGGCAGCGGGTCGTGGATCGCGACCGCAAGCATGGTCATCCCTCGCCAGCAACAGATGGCCACGCTGCTTCCCGACGGCAAGGTCCTCGTGGTTGGCGGCCATGGCTCCAAAAACGCCCCGACGGCTTCCGCCGAATTGTTTGATCCGGTCAGCGGGACCTGGTTCGTCACCGGGAATATGATCCAGGCCCGCTACAGCTACGCAGCCACCCTGTTGCTCGATGGCAGGGTCCTCGTGGCGGGGGGCGTTGCGCGGGTGGGTGCTAACGACATGGAGGTGGCGTCCGCCGAGCTCTACAACCCGGGCAGCGGGTCTTGATGTGACGCTCCGGGCCACCCATCGCCTTGCGACTACCTTCGCCATGGCAGCGCTGCTCCTGGCGGTCAGCGGATGCGCCGGCGTGTCGCCGTCGGCGACAGGGGCGACCCCCACGGGCGAGGCATCTGAGTCATCTGGGCCCAGTGCCACGCTGCAGGCATCGCCGTCGGCGACTTCGACCCCCGACCAGGTACCGGCGCCGGGGACCTGGACTGCCACGGAGACGCTGGTCCAGCCACGCCAACAGCACACGGCCACACTGCTCCTCGATGGCAGGGTACTCCTGGCGGGCGGCGATCCTGCGGACGGCACCGGTCCACTGGTTTTGGCGGAGCTCTATGACCTGCGCACGGGATCATGGACGGCAACGGGAAGCGCGAGCGAAGTCCGATACGGTCACACCGCGACCCTGTTGCCCAGCGGCAAGGTGTTGGTAGTGGGTGGCTACGGCGATATCGGACCGCTGGCCTCCGCTGAGCTGTACGACCCCAGTAGTGGGTCCTGGACCGCTACCGGGAGCATGATCGAGGGCCGTGCCTATCAGACTGCCACGCTGCTAGGCGATGGCAGCGTGCTGGTAGCAGGCGGCAGCTTTGCCATCGGCGGTGGCCTATTGGCGTCCGCCGAGCTGTACAACCCCGACAGCGGGACCTGGACTGCTACCGGAAACATGGGCGGGGTGCGCGCCGGTCACACCGCCACGCTGCTGCGCGACGGCAACGTGCTAGTGGCTGGCGGCTTCGACAGTAGCGGTGATGGATCGCCTGTCGGACCGGACCCATTGGCCTCCGCCGAAGTGTACGACCCCAGTAGCAGGTCGTGGACCGCCACCGGCAACATGCACGAGGGCCGCGGCGGTCACACGACCACGCTGCTGCGCGACGGCACGGTGCTGGTGGCGGGCGGCTTCGGGCTGGCCTCAGCCGAGTTGTACGACCCCAGCAGCGGGTCATGGGCCGGCACCGCGAGTATGGCCGGGGCCCGCATCAACTACGCGGCGGCGCTGCTGCCCGATGGCAGGGTGCTGGTCGCGGGCGGCTACGGCAGCAAAGGCGCGCTGACCTCCGCCGATCTGTACGACCCCAGCAGCGGCTTCTGGACCACTGCCGGGAACATGGCCGAGGCCCGCGGCGGCGGTCACACGGCCACGCTGCTGCGTGATGGGAATGTGCTGGTGGCGGGCGGCTCCGGCGGCGGCCGCGCTCTGGCCGCCGCCGAGCTGTACGAACCTGGCAACGGATCCTGACGCGGACCTCTGCCTCAGGCGGCGCCGCAAAGTGCGGACACAGCGCTCACGCAGGCGTCGCGCTCGGCCGGGAGCAGTTCGACCGGTTTTCCCGCCTCGGCGCTGATCAGCCACTCGGACCCCGCCGCGGGCCGCACGGCGATCCGCGCGGCGGGCGCACGTTCGCGCAGGAAGGTAACGATCGGGCCGAGGCCGGCGTCGCCGTACTCCTCCCGGATGGCCCCAATGTCGACCACCACGAGATCGGGCTGTCGCAGGACCGTTGCCTGGTGCAGGCGCGCGGCGTCGTTGTAGAAGAAGGCCAGGGCGCCACTCAGCGTGCCGTCCAGGTCAGCCGCCAGCTCCCGGTCGCGGGTCAGGCAGTAGACGAGCAGCTCCGACGGTTGGACATCCACGAGCAGGAGCGTAGCACCGGCTCGTGGGAGATCGGACGGTACAATGGCTCGCCCATGAGCAGCACACCCGTTCGCCGCGCCGACGCTCGCCTCGCACAGGGTCCTCCCGCGCTCGGGAACCTGCTCGGACGCGTCTGGGCGGTCGACCAGGTTGGGGTCGAGGAGCGCGCCGCCTCGCTCGCCAAGCGAAGCATCAAGCGCGAGTCGAAGCTGTGGGCGCTGGACCTGGCGATCCGCATGATCGACCTCACCACGCTGGAAGGGAAAGACACGCCGGGCAAGATCCGTGCGCTGGCGGGCAAGGCGCGTCGCCCGGATCCCACCGACCCCTCCATCCCCAGCGTTGCCGCGCTGTGCGTCTACCCGAACCGGATCGCCACCGCGAAGGCAGCCCTGGCCGGGTCGGGGGTGAAGATCGCGGCGGTGGCCACCTACTTCCCGTCGGGACAGGCTCCGTTATCGGTCAAGTTGGCGGACGTTCGTGAGGCGGTCGCCCTGGGGGCCGATGAGATCGACATGGTTATCGATCGCGGGGCCTACCTCTCCGGCGATTACGCGAAGGTCTTCGAGGAGATCGTGGCGGTCAAGGAGGCATGCGGCGAGGCGCACCTCAAGGTGATCCTGGAGACCGGTGAGCTCGAGACCTACGACAACGTGCGTCGGGCATCGGTCCTGGCCATGGCGGCGGGTGCCGATTTCATCAAGACCAGCACCGGAAAGGTGCAGCCGGCGGCGACGCTGCCGGTCACCCTGGTCATGCTCGAGGCGATCCGCGACTTCTACGCGCAGACCGGACGAGCGGTGGGGATGAAGCCGGCCGGCGGGATCCGCACCGCCAAGCAGGCGATCGCCTACCTGACGGTCCTGTACGAGACACTTGGCCCTGATTGGATGACCCCTGACCGATTCCGATTCGGCGCCTCGACCCTGCTCAACGACATCCTCATGCAGATCCGCAAGGAGCGCACTGGCCGCTACTCGGGCGGCGACTACTTCACGCTTGACTAGCCCGATGGTCGAGGTCGCGCCGGGCACCATCGTCGTGTACTCCGACCTCGGCTGTCCGTGGGCGCACGTCGCCGTGTGGCGCCTGCACGACGCCCGGCGTCGCCTCGGCCTGGAAGAGCGGGTCGCGTTCGACCACCGGATCTTTCCGCTCGAGCTCTTCAACTCGCAGCCGACGCCGCGCGACGAGCTGGAGGTCGAGCTCGATGCCTGCGCTGCCCTGGCGCCACGTGCCGGATGGCAGCCGTGGAGCGCACCGGCCTGGACCTGGCCGGCCACCCTGCTGCCACCGATGGAGGCGGTGCAGGCCGCCAAGGAACAGGGACTCGCGGCGTCCGAGCAGCTCGATCGCGGCCTTCGCCGCGCCTTCTGGGGCGAGAGCCGCTGCATCAGCCTGCGCCACGTGATCCTGGAGGTCGCCGCGGAGTGCGACGGCGTCGATCTCGAGGCGCTGGCCGAGGCGTTCGACGCCGGTCGGGCTCGGCACCTGGTGTTCGAGCAGTACGAGGTCGCCCGCAGCGACGCGGTCGACGGCTCGCCGCACCTCTTCCTGGCCGATGGCACGAACGTCCAGAACCCCGGCATCGAGGCAACCTGGGAAGAGGGGAGCGACGGCTTCTGGCGCCCGACGATCGTGCGCGACGACCCGTCCGCCTACGACGACCTGCTGCGGGCAGCGGCTGCGGCCGGCTGACGGCTCACGTTCCCATGCCCCGCGGCGTTTCACCACATGTGGATCTGCCGCCGTTCCAGTCGCTGATCGACGACCACGCCTCGGAGCTGCATCGGTTTCTCGTGGCCTCGGTGGGGCCGACCGATGCGGAAGACTGCCTGCAGGAGACATTCATCTCGGCACTGCGTGCCTACCCGCGACTCCGCCATGGCGATCACCTGCGGGCCTGGCTGTACACGATCGCCCAGCGCAAGGCGACGGATCTGATCCGGCGCCGTGCCCGACACCGCGCTGGCAACCTCGACGACGCGGATCCTGCGCAGTTGGCGTCAGCAGCGCCCGGCGTTCTGGACGACGGCCTCTGGCGATCGGTGCGGACGCTGCCGCCCAAGCAGCGCGCGGCAGTGGTGCATCGGTTTGTCTTTGATCTGGCCTACGCGCAGATCGCCGAGCGGATGGGCGTCAGCGAGGAGGCGGCGCGACAGAATGTCAGCGCGGGCCTTCGACGGCTGCGCATGGAGGTGACCTCGTGACCGATATCGAACGCGACCTGCGCACGATCGCGCCGGCGTACCCCGATGCCCCCGGATTCGCAGAGGCGCTGGCGCGCCGCGCTGCCGATGCCGGGTTGCTGGACGTCGCCTATGCCACCGCCGATTCGCCGATGGGCGAGCTGACCGTCTTCGTCACGCCGCGCGGCCTCGTTCGCCTCGCTTACCCCGGCGAGCCGCAGGGGGAGTTGATGGCCGAGCTGGCTGCCCGGGTGTCGCCGCGCATCCTGCGGGCGCCAGGTCCCACCGACGAGGTGCGCCGCGAGCTCGACGACTACTTCTCGGGGCGCCGCCGCGCCTTCGAGGTCCCACTCGACTGGTCGTTGGTCCGCGGCTTCGCGCGGGGAGTCCTGCGGGCCACGGCGGAGGTCCCGTTTGGAGCCGTCACCACGTACGGGTGGGTTGCCGCCGAGGCCGGATCGCCCCGCGGAGCGCGAGCAGCAGGCAATGCCCTCGGCTCGAATCCGATTCCGATCGTGCTTCCCTGCCATCGCGTGCTCCACGCCGACGGGGGGCTGGGCGGCTACACCGGCGGACTCGACCGCAAGCGCTTCCTGCTCACCCTCGAGGGTTCGCTGGCGAGTGGCTGATAAGTCCCTTGTAACCCACCGGTAACCCGTCGCCCGAGATACTGGCGCAGTGGAGCCGATGCGACTGGGGGCCGTCTTCCGGGCCGTGCGCGTGCATCGCGGATCGAGGCAGCGTGACGTCGCAGAGCGGGCCGGGACGTCGCCGTCCACGATCTCGCGGATTGAGCGAGGCCACGTAGGAGCCCTCGCGCTTGACGCCCTGCTGGCCGTCGCCACCGCGCTCGAGATCAGGATCGATTTCGTACCGCGCTGGCGTGGCGGCGACCTCGATCGGATGCTGGGAGCCGGCCACGGCCAGATGCACGAGCAGATGGCGCGACTGTTTCGTCTCCACGCTCCCTGGATCGCCGTCCCCGAGGTCTCGTTCTCGGTATATGGCGAGCGGGGAGGGGTCGACATCCTGGCGTTCCATCCGGGGCGCCGGAGCCTACTCGTGATTTGAACTGAAGACCCAACTCGTGGACGTCCAGGAGCTGCTCTCCACGGTGGATCGCTACCGTCGCCTGGCACCCAGCCTGGCGGCTGATCGAGGTTGGGCTGTGAGCGACGTCTCCACGTGGGTGGTGATGCGCGATACGACGACGAATCGGCGCCGTGTGGCCGCTCACGCGACCGTCCTGCGCGCCGCGCTGCCGGACGACGGCCAAACGCTGCGCCGCTGGCTCCGCGATCCTGCCGGGAGGCTCGCCGCGCTCTCGTTCCTGCCATATGCGCATCCGGGGGCAGCTAGAACGACTTCCACCGGACACCACCGGGTCCGCCGGCCCAATCCACGCTCAAGCCAACCGCCCGAACCGGGTCAGATCGCAGCCATCGGGCCCATCCAGCCGCCCAACGGTCCACCGGTGGCAATCTGACAGCAGATCCGGCCTCCAGGACCGATAGCGGCCACCGGGTGCAAACATGGCGCAGAAGGGCGGCGGGCGCCGGGAGGCCCGTCTAGGTGAACGCGAGGCCGCTCACCCATCTGAACATCTTTTCCGCCGCCAGGAACACGATCAGGCCGGCGGCCGCGACCGGCAGCAGGATCGCGAAGGCGCTGAGCCAGCGGCGGCGCTCCACGAGGACGAGCAGCAGCACGACCGCCGCCACCGTGTCGGCGACCGCCACCTGCATGTAGGTGCGGTCCCACTCGATGCCGGTCCAAACCTCCAGCAGGATGAGGCGGTACGCCGCCTCGGCCAGGAGTGCACCCGCGACCAGAACGACCGCACCCACCCGCCACCGACCGGGGTCGTCTGCCCTCATGCCACCTGCCAGGCCGAAGAGCGCTCCGCTGCCAGCGGCCACCAGGGACCACGCGGCCAGGAACGGGAGCAGGTACGCGTAGCCGCCGGCGACGAAGCCACCGTAGTACGTGACGACGCCGGTCACGAGCGCCGCTGCTCCGGCAATCGCTCCGCCCATTGCGCTTCTCTGCAGCGCGCCGGCGACGAACGCGATGACGATCCACGGCGCGGCGGCGTTGGCGAGGCCGTTCACCACCATGACGTGGATGCGGTCGCCGAGCGAGCTGAACGCGCCGAGCAGCACGCCGAGCAGTACGGCCGCCCCCGCGCCCACGAGGGCACGCTGCCGGGAGATACGGCGGGCGTCGATCATGGGCTGGAAGTCTAGTGTGACGGGCTGCTCGGCGGTCCCGCCCCGCTGGCCGAAGGGCTGAACGCTCGGCCGCCATGTGTCTTGGTGCGATAATCGGCCGCGTGACGGTCACCAGGAAGCCCAAGAAGCCCGAGACCCTCCCCGCACCCGCTTCGTGGGGAATGACCGCCCGCGGCATCCCGTGGGAGTACGCCGCGGCGCCCGAGTCGACCGATCACGTCGCCATCCGCCCGGAGTACGGCCTGTTCATCGGCAACGAGTTCCGGCCATCCCGACCACGCGACACGTTCGACGTCATGAACCCGGCCACCGAGGAACACCTGGCCCGCGTTGCCCGCGCCTCCAAGGCCGATGTCAACCGCGCGGTGGTGGCTGCCCGGGCCGCTCACGACAACGTCTGGTCGCGACTCCCCGGCAGCGAGCGGGCGAAGTACCTGTACCGGATCGCCCGGATCATGCAGGAACGCTCCCGCGAGTTCGCCGTGGTCGAGACGATGAACTCGGGCAAGCCGATCAAGGAGAGCCGCGACGTCGACGTGCCGCTGGCCGCGGCGCACTTCTTCTACTACGCCGGCTGGGCCGACAAGCTCGACTACGCCTTCCCCGGGCGCACGCCCCGGTCGCTGGGCGTGGCGGCGCAGATCATCCCGTGGAACTTCCCGCTCCTGATGCTGGCCTGGAAGATCGCCCCGGCCCTGGCCGCAGGCAACACCGTCGTCCTCAAGCCCGCCTCCACGACTCCGCTGACCGCGTACCTGTTCGCCGACGTGGTGCGCCAGGCCGATCTCCCCCCGGGCGTGGTCAATATCATCACCGGCCCCGGCGAGATCGGCATGGAGCTGGTTCGTCACCCCGACGTGAACAAGGTCGCGTTCACCGGGTCCACCGCGGTCGGCAAGATGCTGGCCCGCGCCGTTGCCGGCTCCCGGAAGAAGGTCACGCTGGAGCTTGGCGGAAAGGCCGCCAACATCGTCTTTGACGACGCGCCGCTCGACCAGGCGATCGAGGGGATCATCAACGGGATCTACTTCAACCAGGGCGAGGTGTGCTGCGCCGGCTCGCGCCTCTTCGTCCAGGAGTCGATCTACGAGCCGCTGCTCGACAAGCTCAAGGCTCGCCTCTCCACGCTGCGCGTCGGCGATCCGCTCGACAAGAACACCGATGTGGGCGCCATCAACTCGGCCGGACAGCTGGCCAAGATCGCGGAACTGGTGCAGTCGGGGATCGACGAAGGGGCCGAGATCTTCCAGCCCGACTGCGTCCTGCCCGACCGCGGCTTCTTCTTCCGGCCCACGCTTTTCACCGGCGTGAGCCAGAGCCACCGCATCGCGCAGGAGGAGATCTTCGGGCCGGTGCTATCGGTCCTGACCTTCCGCACACCGGAGGAGGCGATCGAGAAGGCCAACAACACGCCCTACGGCCTCTCGGCCGGCGTCTGGACCGAGAAGGGGAGCCGCATCTTCAAGATGGTGGCCGCCATGAAGGCCGGCGTGGTGTGGGCCAACACCTTCAACCGCTTCGACCCCACCTCGCCGTTCGGCGGCTACAAGGAGTCCGGCTACGGCCGCGAGGGCGGCATCCACGGGCTTGGCGCCTATCTCGACCTGTCGGCCGACGGAGCCAACGGCCGATGAGCCCACGTCAGCGTGCCCTGGCCACCTCCAACGGGCAGCCGCTGGCTGCTGATCGGCTGGGCGTGCGCAAGACCTACAAGCTGTACATCGGCGGCGCGTTCCCGCGGACCGAGTCGGGACGCTCGTACGAGATCACCGGAGCGCGGGGCGGAGCACTGGCGAACGCCTGCCGCGGGACGCGCAAGGACATCCGCGATGCGGTGCGCGCCGCTCGCAAGGCGCTGCCCGACTGGGCGTCGAAGACGGCGTATAACCGCAGCCAGATCCTGTACCGCATCGCCGAGCTGATGGAGGGGCGGCGCGACCAATTCATCGGTGAAGTGATGGCAGCGGAGGGGGTCGGCCGACAGCGGGCCACGCGCCTGGTGAACGCCGCGATCGACCGATGGGTCTGGTACGCCGGCTGGGCCGACAAGTACAGCCAGCTGATGGGCACCGTGAACCCGGTAGCCGGCAGCTACTTCAACTTCAGCGTCCCGGAACCGACCGGCGTGGTCGGGGTCATCGCACCCGAGGGCTCGAGCCTGCTCGGGCTGGTCAGCCGACTCGCGCCGGTTGTCGTGTCCGGCAATTGCGCGGTGGTGCTGGCGTCGGAGTCGCGTCCGCTGCCGGCCGTCACGCTCACCGAGGTGCTCGCCACGTCGGACGTGCCGGGCGGCGTGGTCAACCTGATCACCGGCCTGCGCCGCGAACTGGTGACCCATCTGGCCGGACACATGGACGTCAATGCGCTCGACGCCTATGGGCTCGACCCCGCTGTGGCGACCGCGGTCGAGGAGACGGCCGCCGAGAACGTCAAGCGCCTGGTTCGCCCACCGGCGGGTGGGGCCGATTCCGTCGACTGGCTCAGCTCGGAGGCGCAGTCGCCGTACCTGATCGGCGAGTTCACCGAGACGAAGACCGTCTGGCACCCGATCGGCTCCTGACGCATCGGTCTCGCTGCTAGAACCATCCCAGCCAATCGGCCAGCGATGATCCGAGGAGAACCACCGAGAGCAGGGTGACCAGCCCGGTCAGACCCCACGCCACGACGTTGAGCCAGGTGGCGTTGGTATGCGTGCCCATGATCCGCGGGTTGTTCACCAGCCGGAGCATGAAGACCAGGATGATCGGGAGCAGGATCCCGTTGAGGTACTGGCTGACCAGGATGACGCCGATCAGTGGCAACCCGGGGATCAGGACCACGGCGGCTCCGATCACGATCAGTGCCGTGTACAGGCCCATGAAGACCGGCGCCTCGCTGAACTTGCGGCTGACGCCCGACTCCCAACCGAACGATTCGCAGATGGTGTAGCTGGTGGTGAGCGGGATCACCGTTGCGGCCAGGACTGACGCGCCGAAGAGGCCGGCCGCGAAGAGCAACTCCGAGAACTCACCGGCGACGGGGGCGAGCGCGTGCGCTGCGTCCGCCGCGGTTTCGATCACGATTCCCGAGCCGTGCAGGGTGACCGCCGTCAGGACCACGATGAAGACGGCCAGGGAATTGGTCCACACCGCGCCCAGGACGGCGTCGGCCCGCTCGAAACCGAGCTCCTCGGGCCCCAGCCCCTTGTCGGCGACCGACGACTGCAAGTAGAAGAACATGTAAGGGGTGACGGTCGTCCCGATGGCGGCAACCATCAGCAGCAGGACGCTGGGCTCGAAGGTGAGGGTCGGGGAGATCATGGCACGACCGACTTCTCCCCAGTCCGGGCCTGCCACGAAGGCGCCGACCACGTAGGCGCCCAGCACCACCGCCACCGATAGGAAGACGCGCTCGACCACCCGATACGAAGCGAAGACCACCAGGGCCCAGATGCCGGCAGCCACCAGCGGCACGCTGGCAAATCGGGGGATCTGGAAGATCTCCAGGGCGGCCGCAATGCCGGCAAAGTTCGCGATGCTGATCGCTCCGTTGGCGATCAGCAGGACCACCATGGCGAAGAAGGTCCAGCGAACTCCGAAGTCGTCGCGAATGAGGTCTCCGAGTCCCTGCCCGGAGACGGCTCCCATGCGTGCCGCCATCTCCAGCACGATCAACAGCATCACCGTCGTGATCGGCATGATCCAGAGGAGGGAGAAGCCGGTCTCCGCTCCCAGGACGCTGTACGTGGCGATGCCACCTGCATCGGTCCCGGCCAACCCGGCGATCAGGCCCGGACCGAGGACGCCCAGGAAGGCCATGACCCCGGTCCGGTGGATGCGGAAGTTGGGCAGGCGCTGCCGGATGGAGCGGCGCGCACCGCGGAGTGCGCGCGGCATGCGGAGACGGGCGCTCACCGGACCGTCACCGTTCGTCGACCGGCTCGAAGACCTCCGGCAGCCGCTTGCGCCAGCCCTCGCCGAGCGCCCGCTCCAGGGCGTCGTCGACGGTCACGATGCCGCGCATCCGGCCCTCCTCGTCAACGACCGGCAGAGCCAGCAGGTTGTACCGGGCGATCGCAGCGCCGACCTGCTCCGCGTCGAGGTCAAGCTGGACGCTGATCGGTTCCGGCCGCATGAAGTCGCGCACGGGGGTCTCCGGCGGGGCGACGATCAGCCCGCGCAGCGTGATCGTGCCGACGAGCGTCCCATCGGCGTCGGCCACGTAGAGGTAGTAGACGTGGTCGGCATCGGGGTGGAGCTCCCGGAGCTGATCGATCACCTCCTGCGCTGTCTCCTCGAGGCGCACCGTGATGTAGTCGGTCGTCATCAGTCCGCCGGCCGTCTCCTCGCCATACGCGAGGAGTTGGCGGACGTCGGACGCCTCTGCGGGCTGCATCAGACCCAGCAGCTCCTCCTGGCGCTCGTCGGACAGGTCCGCCATCAGGTCGGCCGCCTCGTCGGGACCCATCTCCTCGAGGATGTCGGCAGCGCGTTCGGGAGTCAGTGCCTCGAGCAGGTCCACCTGGTCGTCGGCGTCCAGCTCCTCGAAGACGTCGGCCGCGCGCTCGTCGTCGAGGGCGGCCAGGATCCCGGCCCGGTCACGCGGGGCGAGTTGCTCGACGATGTGCGCCACATCGGCCGGGTGCAGCGTTGCCAACGCTTGGTGCGGAACGCGCAGCTTCAGGCTCGACACGCTCGACTCGACGGGGTCCACGTCCTCCCACTGGATGTAGTTCTCCGCCTCGATCCCCAGCGCTTTTGCCAGCCGTTCGCCGGGCCCCGACAGGCCAAGACGGCGGAGGATCCCCGCCAGCCCGACATCGACCGCCACCAGGCGCAGCCTGCCGTCGACCGGCGCGAGCTGAATATCGTTGACGCGCACGATCTTGCGGTCCTCGACGTCCACGATCTGCTTGTCGAGCAGGTTGAGCCAGAGACGGATCTCATCGGTTCGTTGACGGAAGCTGGTGATATCGATGCTCGAGGTGTGCAGCCGGGCTCCGGTGGCGTCGATCTGCTCGACGTCGCTCCACGGTACGAAGATGTCGCGACCGCCGGCGACGCGCAGCACCACGCCGGTGACCGGCGGGTACTCCTCGCCGAGGGCCACGATCAGATCGCGGACCTTTCCAAAGGCGCCGCCGTCGCGGTCGCGGACCGGCCGGCCGACGAGCTGGCTCAGGAAGAGCATGAACAACCACCTCGCTTCTCGCGTCGGCTCAGTGACGTCGCGCGCAGGTGGTCGTGAGAGTGGCGGGTTGTGAGGCGGGGGCCCGACGCTAGGCGGTGACCCTCGCACCCGTCATCGGCCTGGAGCGCGCACAGATTTGACTACCGGAAGAGTCGTCCACCGTGGATCGGATGCGCCTCGGTGCTGGCTTGGCCAGCTCGGTCGCCGCATGGCGTCGAGCCGGGCTGATTCTAGACCGATACGGCCCTCGCCGGAACCCCGTCAATGGTCGGGGAGAGCAGGTTCCGCGACCGACGGCTCAACGTCCTCGAGCACGGCGCGGGCTCGGGCGCGGTGGCGTGCCACCTTGGCCTGGTTGCCGCAGGTGCGCATGTCGCACCAACGCCGTCGCCCGGTCGGCGAGCGATCGACGAACACGAGGCGGCACGCGTCGTTGTCGCAGATACGGAGCCGGTCCGGTACGTCGTCGGCAAGGAACTGCGCAAGCGAACTGGCGATCGTGGCGCGCGCCTGGTCCAGGCGGTCACCGACTTGCGCGAACGCGTACCGCGCACCGTCCGGATCGGTCTCGAGCTGGTGGTAGTGCAGGCCGTGCCGCAGGATATGGTTCAGGCGGCGTAGTTGGATCCTGGTCGGGCGTCCGCGCGCCGCCACCTCGGTAGAGATGGCGCGCAACACGTCCCGAAGGTGCCGGAACCGCTCGAGCCGTCGAGCCGCCTCAGCCGGATCACGGCGGAGCGACGACGCTTCAGCAGACTGGGCGCGGTTGCTGATCAGACGCCGCGCACGCAGCCAGGCGAGCAGGGCGTCGGTGTCGGGGACCTGGTCTTCCACGATCCCGCGGGTGTAGGCCAGGGTATTGGCGAACGCTACGAACAGTTCGTCACCCTGGGCGGGCTCGTGGGGACCGGCGAGATCGGGGGCTCGTTCGGACATCGTGTAACCATTGTAGGCGCATTGACAAGTTACAGACAAGCGCCTAGTATCTTGCCTGTAACCAGTAGTCCCTAGTGCGGCAGTTACATTCCGCATTGGAGCAGGAGAAATGTTGGAGCTCGTGCTGATCGTCGCGATCATCGTCGTGTTCGACCTCGCCGCAGTGCGATGGGGAGTTGACAGCTCTTCGCGCCCCGGATTCGGCCGAGGCAACTGATCCGTTTCGTTTGAAATCACCAAGCAGCGAGCCCGTTGACGGGCTCGCGTCGAACCTGGAGGTCACCCCATGAGCCGAGGAGCCAGTTACCTCGGCCTGCTCGCCGCGTTGAAGCAGGAAGAGATCCTTCGTGAGGCACGCAGCCATGAGCGGGCAATCACGGTCATCGAGCACCGTCGGCGTCAATCGCTGGGAGCCAGCCTGCTCCGCGCACTCCGCGCCCGGCGGCCCTAGCGCCCATCGATCCACCAGCGAAGGCCCGATCCCGACGAGGGGTCGGGCCTCTTGCATGCCCGTAGAATGACCGGCATGCCGCGACCCATGGCCGTATCGCGCTCTCCCGAACCTGTCGTCACCAACGCGGAGCTGGCTCGCATCTTCAGCGAGATCGCCGACATGCTGGAGATCTCCGGCGAACTGGTCTACAAGTCGGTCGCCTATCGGCGCGTCGCGGATGCCGTCGAGCGCTGGCCCGATGACGTGGCAACCCTCTTCCGCCGCGGGACGCCGCCCAAGGTCCCCGGGGCCGGACCGGCTCTCAGTGCGAAGCTCGCGGAGCTGTCCGAGACGGGTCGGCTCGCCTATCACGATCGCCTGCGAAGCCAGGTGCCGGCTGGCCTGCTCGATGTTCTGCGCATCCCCGGAATCGGGCCCCGCACGGCTCGCCTGCTGCATACCGAGCTCGGCATCGACTCCCTCGACGCGCTGCGCGTGGCCGCCGAGACCGGCGCGTTGCGCGGGCTCAAGGGGCTCTCGGCACGCACCGAGGAGAGCATCCTGGCCGGCATGGCGCGACTCGCCGAGCGTGATCGGCGGCTCCTCCTCCACGATGCTGACCGCCGGGCGTCGGCACTGGTCGAGCAGCTTCGGGGTGTGCGCGGGGTCCGGCAGATCGAGCCCGCTGGCTCACTGCGGCGCCGTGTGGCCACCGTCGGCGACCTGGACCTGCTGGCGGCCACCGACGACCCGCGCGCGCTGATCGCCGCGTTCGGAGACCTGCCGGACGTGGCACGCGTGCTGAGTGCGGGGACGGACAAGTCGAGCGTCGTGCTCGAATCGGGCACGCAGGTCGACTTGATGGTCTGCGCGCCGGCGACGTGGGGGAGCCATCTCGTGCACTTCACGGGGAGTCGCGCGCATAACGTGGCGCTCCGCGGCATGGCCCTGGAGGGCGGGCTCTCGCTGTCGGAGAAGGGCTTCACCGTGGTAGACAGTGGCG
>Ga0224510_10000917_pt1 | contig 20526 bp, 21 predicted proteins | sample SF_May12_sed_USG_FD_170161 | JGI IMG/M metagenome (GOLD analysis project Ga0224510, IMG submission 170161) | Sediment microbial communities from San Francisco Bay, California, United States - SF_May12_sed_USGS_4_1 | ecosystem: Environmental > Aquatic > Marine > Sediment | place: USA: California... | reverse complement strand
CGCTCGGTCCAGAACGTAGCAGCGACAGCAGAGAACCGTGGGAGCAGGAACCGCTGGACCCCGACGATGTCGGGCAGAACCCACTGCCAAACTGCGAGGCCGACTCCGAATATCACGATGGCCGGCAGCCACTCCCGGAATCGCGCAGCGAACCGAAGTGCCAGCGAGCGCTGCGGCTCCTCGTACGTAGTAACCGTCACTCGGCGACCTCCGCCGCGAGTTGCTCTTCGACCTGATCCGCCCCCGTCGCATGAAGCGCCTCCCGTACCTCGGTCACGAGCTCGAAGAAGTGGGGGTGCTCCCGTGTCTCGGCAGTACGCGGCTGAGGCAGGTCGATCTCGACAAGGGCGCTGATCCGGCCGGGTCGCGGCGACATAACCGCGACGCGTGTCGAGAGGAAGACGGCCTCGGAGATCGAGTGCGTTACGAAGATCACCGTCGACCCTGTCTCCGCCCAGATGCGCAGGAGCTCCAGATTGAGCCGCTCTCGGGTCATCTCGTCGAGAGCGCCAAACGGCTCGTCCATGAGCAGCAGAGGCGGCGCGAACGCCAGCGCTCGGGCGATCGACACGCGCTGCTGCATCCCGCCCGAGAGTTGCCAGGGGTAATGCTTCTCGAAACCCGTGAGCTCCACCAACTCGACCATCTCCGCCACGCGGGCTTGTCGGCGACCGCGGTCCCAGCGCTGCATCTCGAGCGGTAGCCCGATGTTCTTCGCAACCGTGCGCCAGTCGAATAGGACCGGCGCCTGAAAGACGATTCCGTAGTCGCGATCCTCGCGGGCTTGACGCGCGGGTTTTCCATTCACCGTGACGTCGCCGCTCGTCGGCTCGGTGATGTCTCCCACTACGCGTAGGAGTGTCGACTTCCCGCATCCGGACGGACCGATGAGCGAGACGAACTCCCCGCGCGTGACTTCGAGATCGATTCCCTGGAGGGCCACAACGCCGCCTTTCCCGAATACCTTCGAGACCTCCTTGGCCGAGACGACGGTGTCGGTGCTCATACGAGTCGTTCGGGAGCGCGGTGAACGACGATCTTCTCGACAAGCACGATCACCAGGAAGAACGAGATGCCGAGCGCTGCCGCAACGATGTTCGTCGCCCACAGGTTCTTGGGCTCGGCCGAGTAGTACTGGTTGAAATTGAGGATTGCTCCTCCGAGACCGCTCTGGATCGAGGAAGGGAGCTCGCCCACGATTGCACCGACGACACAAGCCGTGGCGGCGATCTTGAAGGCCGTAAACAGGTAGGGAAGGGAGGTTGGGAGCCGCAGCTTCCAGAGGACGCGCCAACGGCCGGCAGCGTACGAGTGCATCAGCTCGAGCGCCAGCGGGTCGGCCGACTGAAGCCCTCGTACGGTGTTGATCGTCACCGGGAAGAAGGTGAGGTACGCCGCGATCACGGAGACTCGGAGCCAGTCCGGGAGCGGCCCGTACCCGAAGGCCGTGACACTCCCCAGGCCGATGACGACCATCGGCGCGACCGCGAGAATCGGGATCGTCTGGGAGGCAACGACGTAGGGCATCACCCCGCGCTGCAACACACGGAAGTGCGCGATGACAGCGCCGAGTGCAAATCCCACCGACGCCCCGATGACGAATCCGACGGCCGCTTCCTTCGCGGTGAACAGAGCTGCATGGATGAGCGTCGAGCCAAGCACAGGCCCCTCAGCCGGCCACTCGCGGAAGAGTTGGGCGACGATCTCGTGTAGGTGGGGCATCGTCCGCTCGCTGGCCTCGAACGGCACCGTCCAGCCTCGATCCATCCACAGCCAGCGATACCCCTCCCACAGCGAGCCGAGCAGGAGAAACACGAGTACGAACACCGCGAGCCGCCCTGCAGCCGAAGCGATCCACGAGGATGCTGCCCGACCTCTCGACGCTGTTCCCCCCGGCTGCACGCGCATTCCATACCACACTCGGGACGACGAGTTAGAGTCGTCGTGTGCCAGCCGATGCGAAACGAGCCGTCGCGGAGCTAAAGAAACTCCGGGAGCTGACGGGAGATGAAGACGGCGCGCAGCGCGTGGCCTGGACGAAGATCTGGGAGCAGGCGCGCGAGTGGCTCCGCGGTCTCGTCGCCGAGACGGGCGCGAAGGAGTCCATCGACGCTGCAGGCAATCAGTGGTTCACGATTGCCGGTGACACCGAGCGAGCGGTAATCATCGGTGGACACATCGACTCGGTTCCGAACGGGGGCTGGCTGGACGGAGCGCTGAACGTGATCGCCGGTGTCGAAGTTCTCCGGCGCATCGCCGCAGAGGGCACGCCGCCGGTCACGCTTCGTCTCGTCAACTGGGCAGACGAGGAAGGCGCTCGCTTCGGGCGCAGCCTCTTCGGATCGAGCGCAGCCGCCGGGTCCATGTCTGACCACGACGAGCTCCGGCAGCTGACCGACCGCGACGGCATTGCGCTTCCAGACGCTCTCGCCGCGCACGGCGTCGATCTCGACAAGGCTCTCGACGCGAGCAAGGAGCTCGAGAGCGCCGCCGCCTACCTCGAGCTCCACATCGAGCAAGGCCCGGTGCTCGAGTCTCTGGGCCTACCGCTCGGCGCGGTCCAGGGAACCTTCGGCGTCGAGCGCCACCGAATCACGTGGCGCGGCCAGGCCGCGCACGCGGGATCGACTCCGATGGACAAGCGCCGCGACGCGCTCGCCGGGGCGGCGAAGCTCGCCCTCGAGATACGCGACATCGCGAGGCGGACAGGCGGCGGCGCCGTCTGCACATCGGGCGGGGTCGTCTGTCACCCCGGGATCGTCACGTCTGTGGTCGAAACCGCGGAGCAGCTGCTCGACCAACGCGACCTGAACGCCCGCACGCTCGCGATGATGCTGGCCGAGGCGAAGACGTCCAGCGAGCGGTTCGCAGCGGAGGAAGACATCGGCGTGGAGTGGGAGAGGATCTGGTCGATCGAGCCGATTTTGTTCGACGACACCCTGCTCAACTTCTGTGAGGAAGCAATCCTCGAGGTCGCGGGCGTGACGCATCGCCTCCCGTCTGGGCCGCTGCACGATGCCGCCGAGGTCGCGAAAGCCGGCGTCCCGACGGTGATGATGTTCGTCCAGAGTCTCCGCGGCCTCTCGCATACCAAGCTCGAGGACACACGCGAGGAGCATCTCGAGCAGTCCGTGGCAGCGCTCGATCGTCTCGCGGCGAAGACGATCGACTGGGTCGCCGGCGGCGGCGGGCGTTGAGCGCGGTCAGACCCCACGGGTCTGACCGCATCCGAAGAGTCAGTGTCGTAGCGGGGCTCGCAGTCGGTGGCTGCCTCACGTGGAACGTGTCGAACGTCGGAGCCGTCGCGGATCCATTGGCGTCCGCGTACGGAGTCTCGGTCGCGGCGATCGGCCTGCTGACCACAGCTCTCTTCCTCACCCATCTCGCGATCCAGCTTCCTGCCGGGCGAGGTGCGGATCGCTTCGGCGCACAAACCATCGCGTTCGCAGCGATCGCTGCAGCAGTCGTCGGGAACGGTGTGCTCCTGATCGACGACTCGTTCGTTCCGGCGCTGGTCAGCCGCGCGATCGTCGGGATCGGGTCCGGCGCGGGGTTCGTCGCCGGGCTCGACCTGGTGCGAGCCGGCGGAGGCGGCTCGGTTCTCCAGGGCGTCTACGGCGGTGCCACGATGGCCGGAGGCGGGCTCGCCCTCATGATCGTGCCGTCACTCACCGCGGCGACGAGCTGGCGCGCTGCCTACTGGAGTGCGGCCGCACTCGCCCTTCTAGCCGCATTCCCCACGCTCCTCGCGCGAGGCCTTCCGCGCGTCGGCCACGCCGGCCAGTGGGTGACCCGCGATCGCGAGCTGCTCCCGCTCGGCGTGCTCCATGCCGCGACTTTCGGACTCGCCATCGTCGCTGGAAACTGGGTCGTCCCGCTTCTCGAGCGTCAGGACGCGAGCGCCGCCGCCGCAGGAATTGCAGGGGGTCTGATTCTCTTCATCGGGATCGTGACGAGGCCGGCCGGTGGAGTGCTGGCCCGAGGTGACCGGAGGCGAGCGGTCGTGGCGGTCTCGCTCGTGGGAACGGCGTCTGGAGCGGCTCTGCTCGCTGTCGGCGGGCCGTTCGCGCTCTCGGCTCTCGGGGCGCTCGTCTTGGGGCTATCGGCCGGGCTCCCCTTCGCAGTCCTCTTCGCAGCGGCACAACGGGTGCGGCCCGACGCGCCCGCGGCCGCAATCGCTCTCGTGAATGCCTGCGCAATCCTCACGATCCTCGTCGGCACACCGCTCGCCGGTCTCACCTTCGAGCTCCCGAGCGACGGTCGTCTCGCCTTCGCTGCGATCGCTGCATTGTCCGCTCTCGCAGCGCTTGCCCTTCGCAAGGCGCGTCTCTAAGGAGATAATCCGCACTGCGATCCAGCAAGGGAGATACACATGCCTCTGAGTTTCGGCGTCACCGTTCTGCCCGATCCACCATCGAGCCGGCTCGTCGACCTCTTCCAGCTCGCGGAGTCCAACGGCTTCGAGTACGGGTGGACGTACGACTCACACGTGCTCTGGCAGGAGTCGTTCCCACTCCTCACGCTCGCCGTTCAAGCAACGACGACGATGAAGTTCGGCCACTGCGTGACGAATCCCGGCACTCGCGAGCCAACAGTCCTGGCCAGCGGGTATGCGACGCTCCACGACATCTCGAACGGGCGGATGGTCATGGGCATCGGCCGTGGCGACTCCGCCGTCCGGTACATCGGGGACAAGCCCGTTCGGGTAGCCGAGTTCGAGCGTCGCCTCGCCATGATCAAGGGCTTCATGAACGGCCGCGAGGTCGAGTGGAACGAGAAGGAGCTCCAGCTCAAGTGGGTGCGGCCTGAGCTCCCGGAGATCCCGATGTGGGTCGCCGGCTATGGGCCAAAGGCACTCGCAGTCGCGGGTCGCGTCGGAGACGGCGTGATCATTCAGCTCGCCGACCCGGTGATCATCCAGTGGATCATGGATACCGCCCGCAAGGCAGCCGAGGAAGCAGGGCGCGACCCGTCGGCGCTCAAGTGCATCGTCTGCGCTCCCAGCCACATCACCGACGACATCGCGGACGCCCGCGAGCAGGTCCGCTGGTTCCCGGCAATGGTCTCGAACCATGTGATGGACCTCATAGAGCGCTACGGGTTCGAATCGGAGATCCCGCCCGAGCTCACCGAGTACGTCCGCATACGGAAGTTCTACGACTACGACGAGCACTCACGGGTGGGCGCGAAGCACGGCGAATTCGTCACCGATGACATCTGCGATCGCTTCTGCGTGCTCGGCAACGCGGAACAGGCGACTGCGAAGCTCAAGGAGCTCGAGTCGGTGGGCGTAGACCAGTTCAACATCTACTTGATGACGCACGGCCAGGAGGATGATCTCGCGGCTTACGGGCGGGACATCATTCCGCAGTTCGCGGGTTCCGAATAGATCAGTAGATCGTCTTTCCGAGCGCGCTCGCTACCAGCTCGACAGCCGTGGCGGCCGTCGTGTTCTCGCGATCGAGGATCGGGTTCACCTCGACGACCTCGAGTGATCCGACAACGCCCGACTCGGCGACGAGCTCGAGCGCGAGGTGCGCCTCGCGGTAGGTGAGACCGCCCTGCACGGGAGTGCCGACGCCCGGCGCGATGTCCGGATCCAACATGTCCGTGTCGAGTGAAACGTGGACGAAGCCTGCTCCCACGACGCGGTCGAGCTACTCCCGTACGGATCGCTCGACGCCCATGCGATCGATCTCGCTCATCGAGAAGACACGTACTCCCGTCTCCCGCAAGAGTCGGCGTTCACCGTCATCGAGCTGGCGGATCCCGATCAGCGCCACCTTCCGAGGATCGATGGCCGGGAGCGGCCAGTGCTCGCTCTCGAAGCCCTCTCCCGCAAGCCCCAGTGCTGCCGCCAGCGCCATGGCCGTGGACGGTGCCGGTGGGGCTCGTCTGGGGCGTGTTGATGTCCGAATGAGCGTCGATCCAGGGCACGCCTCCCGGCCTGTGCACGGACGCGAGCCCTCCGAGCGTCCCGAACGCGACCGAGTGGTCGCCTCCGAGGACGAGCGGGAGCGTGCCGCGCCGCCCCCCGCGGGCCCCTCCTTCGCCACATCGATCCTTCCGCCGAGACGTGCCTTCCGGCCGGCGTAGCCGGCCTCCGGCGATCAACCGCGACGACAGATCGGCGGGGCTACACTGAGCCGGCTTGGCGAGGTAGCTCAGCTGGTAGAGCACACGGCTGAAAACCGTGGTGTCGCCGGTTCAAGTCCGGCCCTCGCCACTCGAACCGGGTGGTAGCGTCGCTCGCAATGGAGCTTGCGTTCCTCTCGGCGGTCGAGCAGGCGCTGCTCGTCCGTTCGCGCGAAGTCTCGTCCACCGAGCTCGTGCAGCTCTACCTCGATCGAATCCAGCGCCTCGACTCCGAGCTCAACGCGTACGTCACCGTCTGCGGAGAGGAAGCTCTCGAGCGAGCGGCCGAGATCGACACGCAGAGCGGCAGCGAACCGTTTCGCGGTGTCCCCATAGCGGTGAAGGACCTCACGCCGACGGCAGGCATCCGCACGACCTTCTCCTCCCACGCCTATGCGAACTTCGTCCCCGACTACGACGCCGCGGTCGTGCGTCGGCTTCGAGGGGCGGGGTTCGTCATCGTCGGCAAGACGAACACGCCGGAGTTCGGAACGACGGCGTTCACCGAGTCTGACCTGAACGGCCCAACGCGGAACCCTTGGGACCCCGACCGCACGCCGGGCGGGTCGAGTGGAGGTGCGGCAGCGGCGCTCGCCGCCGGGCTCATTCCGATCGCCCACGGGACGGATGGAGGCGGATCAGTTCGCATCCCCGCCTCCTGTTGTGGTGTCTTCGGCCTGAAGCCATCGCGAGGTCGCGTGTCGAGCGCGCCGTTTGGCTCCCTCGAGGGCCTCTCGACGGCCGGCGCGCTTTCGAGAACGGTCGAGGACGCCGCGCATCTCCTTGACGTCCTCGCCGGCTACGAGCCCGGCGACCCGTGGTGGGCGCCGCCTCCGGAGCGTCCGTTTGCCGATGCGGCCGCAGCGTCACCCGGCACGCTTCGCGTCGCCGTCACATCAACTCCACCGATCGAGACGCCGGTCTCCCCGGAGTGCGTCGCAGCACTTCGCTCGGCAGCTGACCTCCTCACGGAGCTCGGCCACGACGTCGGCGAGATGACGCCGCCCTGGAGCGACCCGGATCTCTTTCACACGTTCATCGAAGTCTGGCAGGCCGGAGTCGCGCTGCATCCGATCGAGGATCTCTCGCTCATCACGGCGCTCAACCGCGGCCTGGTCGAGTCGGCGCGCGCGAGCTCTGCCGTCGACTACGTGCGGGCTGTCGCCAAGCTGCAGATGATCGCGCGCCGAACGGTCGCCTTCTGGGACGAGATCGACGTGGTTCTCACCCCTACGCTGGCCATGCCTCCGGTCGCGATCGGCTGGCAGGCGAGTGTCGATGGTGCAATCGAGCAACTGCTTCGCAACACGGAGTTCACACCCTTCACGGCGATCGCGAACCTCACCGGGCTTCCGGCCATGTCGCTGCCTCTGCACTGGAGCGACGACGGCTTGCCCATCGGCGTCCAGGTGATCGGGCCGCCGGCCGGCGAAGCCCTGCTGCTCAGCCTGGCCACACAGGTCGAGTCCGCGCGTCCCTGGGCGAACCGGCGGCCTCCGCTCTCCTGACCTCGAGATTCACCCGGCGAGCGTGATGCGGATCTCCTGCCCCGGCGCGGCGTGGAGCATCCGAGCGGCGCTTCCCCGCGAGATCGCGAGCGACATGTTCTTGTAGCTGTCCTCGTACAGGATCACGTCTCCGGGCCGTGCGTCTGTAAAGGTTCGCGCCATCACGGCGTAGTACCGCTCGCCGGACAGCTCGAGCTCGACCCGCGTCCCGGAGAAGATGCCGAGACCTTCGACGTCGTCACGAGTGAGATTGAGCGCGATGTTGCCGAAGCTGTCGACATACAGGAGCGTCGCGACGACGTTCCCATCTGTAATGACGAGCTCCGGCAGGTCGAGGCGCACGAGACCCTCCAGATCGACAGGCGGGCCGAGCTCCTCAGGACTCGCCCCTCGTGCCAGGTGAGCCGCTGCGGGACTGAAGAGATCTCGGCCGTGGAACGTTCGCGAGATCGTTTCCAGTGCGTAGTCCGGGTTCGCCAGCTCGTAAGCGGCGGCGATGCCCGTGCGACTCGCGGCTGGGAGGAGCAGTCCGTTATCAGGACCGACGTACATGCGGCCCTCCGTATCGCGCAGCACGAGCGGTCGTCTAGGTCCACCAACTCCGGGATCGACGATGGCGAGATGGACGCCGACGGGCATGAAGCCGATCGTGTTCGCGAGGACGAGCGCTCCTTGCAGGACGGCTTGCGCTGGAATCCCGTGGGTAATGTCGATGATCTGCGCGTCTGGGGCGATGCGCTTCATGACCCCGTGGCATGTACCCACGAAGTCGTCCTTGAGCCCGAAGTCGCTCAGGAACGTAATGAACACGCTGGGAGCCTACGCTGGTCGTAGGCCCAGATCCAGGCGCTTCGTATGGAGAGACGCGCTGCAGCCGCGCAAGCGGGCGCCTTCCGGGATCATCGCGCGAGCGGAGTCTGCGCGAGCAGATTCAGGTCTTGCGCGGGTGGTGCTGGCTAGCGACGGCGCTTCGGCCGAGCTGGTGGGCAGCGTCGAAGCCGCTCGCGTCGAGCCTCGCCGCAGAGCCGTAGGCCGCGCGGTCGGATCCGGACGAAAGCGGTCGGAGCCTGGAGCGGAAGCGGCCTGCCGATGTTGAGCGGCCTGGTCACGTGACTATCACTTCCCGTCCGGCTGCACCGCGCACGCGCGCAGCATAGTCGGATGAACGGCCGGTCACACCCCCTCCGAAACCTCGCCTACCGGAGCCGCAGTACTTCGCACTACGGCTTCGCGACCACGCGCCACCTCGAGCAACTCCGCGGTCTCGCGCTGGAGCCGGACGAGCTTCGCAGCGATGATCGCCACGTAGACAAGGACGAAGACAAAGACGACGCCATAGGCTGCCGCCACGAGCTCGGCTTGACTCCAGCTCACTGGAGCACCTCGCGAAGCTCCCGCAGGTCCGCATCGAGCCGCTTCCCGGCGAGCTCGACTCGGTAGAGGACGTATGCCAGGAGCGTCACTGCCGCCCACGACAGACAAAAGGTCGCGAACATCGTCCCGGTCATCTGCGGCCCTTCACGCACGAAGACGGTCGGGTGAATGAAGTCGTCGGCAAGCCTAATCGCGAGAAAGCTGATCGGGATGAGCACGACTCCGAACAGCGCGTACACGGCCGACGAGCGAGCGCGGCGAGCGCCTTCCTCGAGCGAGAACCGGAGCATGAAGTACGCGCAGTAGAAGAGGAACAGAACGAGAAAGAGCACGAGTTGGTTCGAGCTCCACGTCCACCACACGCCCCATGACGCCCTCGCCCAGATCGAGCCCGTGATCAACGTCAGCGCGCCGAAGATGGTGCCTTGATGGATCGCCACGTAGCTCTCGAGGTCGTTGCGCTCGTCTCCGCGCCAAAGAAGGAGAAGCGCCTTCCAGGCCCCCAGTCCGAAGCAGAAGTACGCGGTCAACGCGATCGGGACGTGGATGTAGAAGATGCGCTGTGAGATCCCCTGGTCAGCATCCTCGGGTGCGACGATCAGCGCCAGGATCAGGGCGAGTCCCATCAGGCCCGCTGCGAGCGCGGCGAGACCGGGAAGGGTGCGAAGCGAAGAGGTACTCAGGATCTACTCCGTGACGACGTACTCGAAGGACGCCCACGAGAGTACCGCGAAGGCTCCGTCGTACAAGGCCAGGAGCAGGAGGTAGCGCCCTCCCTCGGGCGAGATCGCCGCGCCGACACCGCCAACGATGAGCGGGATCGCGAGCGGGAGGACGAGCAGCGGTAGAAGCACTTCCCGCGATCGGCTGGCCGCAGCCATCGCGGCCATGAGCGAGCCGACGGCACAGATGCCGATGTCGGCGAGCAAGACGCCGGCGAGCGCCGTCGCGTCGAGAGGTGCGAAGAAGAGAACGAATGCGGGGAGCGCGACAACCTGCGCGGCGACGAGGAACGCGAGCGTCGCCAATGTCTTCCCGAGCCAGATCGCGCTTCGATCGGAAGGGGCCAGCACGAGGCCGTCGAGCACGCCGTGCTCCTGCTCCGGCACCCAAGCTCGGGCGAGTCCGAGTAACGCCGTGAACACAATCGCGACCCAGAGAAGCCCGTACGCGGCGTCGTCTCCTGTCCCCTCCGGGAGTGCGAAATGGAAGACGACGAGCGTCGAGAGAACGAAGAGGAGCATCGCGGGCAGCGTGTCCCGCGCGCGAAGCTCGACCCGCAAGTCTTTGCGCGTGAGAGCTGCGACGTCCGCGAAGTAGATCACGCGAGTGCGATCCTCGCCGTCGTCAGCCGTGCGAGACGCTGGGGGTCGTGGGTCGCCACGACGAGGGTTCGAGCGCCGGCGAGTATCTCGAGCTCGCGGTCGAGCAGATCGGTACCTTCTTCGTCGAGAGCCGAGTACGGCTCGTCCAGGAGAATCAGCTCGGGTTCGTGGAGCAACGCCCGGCAGAGAGCGAGTCGCTGCGTCATCCCGCGTGAGTAGGTCGAGACACGCCCGTTTCGAGCTTCCCACAGTCCGAAGCGCTCGAGGAGCATGCCAATCCGCTCACGTCGCTCCGGTACGCGGTACAGACGTCCGTAGAGATCGAGGTTCTCGAGAGCCGTGAGCTCGCGGTAGACAAGCGGCTCGTGGCCCACGTACCCAAGCTGAGCGCGGTCGGCGTCGACCTCCAAGATCCCGCGCGTGGGTGCCGCGAGACCGGCGAGCACGCGCAAGAGCGTCGTCTTCCCGGAGCCGTTCGGCCCGGTGACCACGGCAAAGCCGCGTGCGGGAACGGCGATGTCGACGCCGGCGAGAACGCGTCTCCGGCCGTACCGCTTCTCGAGATCACGAGCCCGGATCATCCGACCATCACGTCGAGTCCGACGAAGACGAAGAAGACGACGCTGATGACACCGTTGAGGGTGAAGAACGCGGCGTCCAGGCGGCGGAGATCGCCGGGGCGCACGATCGAGTGCTCATACGCCAGCAAAACCGCCGTCGCCACGACGCCAAGCCAGTAGAGCACGCCCGCGTGAAGCCCGGCTCCAGCTACTGCCAGCAGAGCGACCGATCCGGCATGGAGCGTGCGGGCTCCGAGGAAGACCCCCCGCTCGCCAAAGCGAACCGCCCACGAGTGAAGCCCCTCGCGCTGATCGTGCTCGAGGTCGAAGAGCGAGTAAAAGAGGTCGAAGCCGGCGACCCAGAGAAGCACCGCGCCTCCGATTGCCCACGCCTCCCACGGTGCGGTTCCCGAGACGGCGAGCCATGCGCCGATCGGCGCGAGCGCAAGGCAGGCGCCGAGCCAGAAGTGACAGAGCCACGTGACCCGTTTCAGGTACGGATATACGACGAACATCACCACAGGAATGGGCCAGAGGTAGCGCACGACCGGGTCGAGCTGAGAGACCGCCATGAGGAACACTGCAAGCGCTGCTCCGGAAAGCGCGAGCACCTGGCCGCGGGTGAGCGCCCCGCTGGGAAGCTCGCGCGTCGCCGTTCGCGGATTCCGAGCGTCGAGCTCGGCGTCGACGACCCGGTTCAACGCCATCGCGAGCGTGCGCGCTCCCACCATGGCCAATGTGACCCAGACGACGTTCGCGAGGCCGGGCCAGCCGTCAACGGCAAGGAACGCCCCCACGTAGGCGAACGGAAGCGCGAACACCGTGTGCTCGATTCGGACCAGCGACGCAAGACGCCGCGGGAGTGGAGCTGGAGCGACTGTCACGTTTGTCGGTGAGTCGTCGTCGTATCGCCAGACGCCAGCTCGAGCCCGTGTCGGAGCGCAGGCTGGATGACCGAGAAGCCGTCCCGGCAGCCGCCTGGCGAACCGGGAAGATTCACAACGAGCGTCTTTCCGCGCAAGCCCGCGATTCCGCGGGAAAGAAGCGCGTGGGGAGTCCTCGCGAGCGCGTCGGCGCGGATTGCCTCAGCAATTCCTGGCGCATCGCGCTCGAGCACGGTTCGGGTCGCTTCCGGAGTGACGTCTCGCGGAGCGAATCCGGTGCCTCCCGTTGTCAATATGAGCAACGTCTCGTCATCCGCGAGGCGGTCGATCGCCCGAGCGATCGCTGTCTGGTCATCGGGAACGACGTCGCGTACGACATCGAACCCCTCTTCGCGCAGCAACTCGTCGAGTGTGTCCCCGCTCAAATCCTCGCGAACGCCTGCGTGAACCCCGTCGGAGACCGTAAGCACGCCTGCCCTCACACCGGCTCCTTCGTCTTCTCGATCAGTTTTACGTCGCTGATGACCATGTCTTTGTCGACTGCCTTGGCCATGTCGTAGACCGTCAGGGCAGCCACCGTTGCAGCGACGAGCGCCTCCATCTCCACGCCGGTCTGGGCGGTCGTCTCGGCAGATGCCTCGATCTCGACAGCTTCGTCCGCGACGCGCAGTTGAACGTCGACGTGAGTGAGGGAGAGCGGGTGGCAGAGAGGGATGAGCTCGGAGGTTCGCTTTGCCGCCATGATTCCGGCCAGTTGTGCGGTTGCGAGTGCATCGCCCTTCGGGAGCGCGTGGAGCATCTCGGCGGTAGCAGCTGCCATGCGCACATTTGCCCGGGCTACGGCGCGTCGCTTGGATAGCGGCTTCGCGCCGACGTCGACCATCTGGACGTCGCCGGCCTCGCCGACGTGGCTCAACCCACCTGCGCTCTCCGTCACGCCGAGATCGTAGTCCCCAGCCAGCGCTCGACCGTGGTGGTCGTCCTAGGCGAGTGGCAGACGCTCGATCCCGCGCTCTTCGTTTTCACGTGAAAACGGCTCAGCGGGAGCCGCGTCGGCCGGAAGATCGAGCGCGAACACCGTCGGATCGCCAGCCGAAAGGAGCCGGACCTCCCCTTCCATGAGCTTCGCGATCTCACGGGCGATCGCCAGGCCGAGTCCGCTCCCGGAAGCCATGCCTCCATCGACCCGATAGAAACGCCCGAAGATAGCTGCACGGTATTGCTCCGGGATCCCTGGCCCATCGTCCTCGATGGACAATTCGGCACGATCGCCGCGGCGGCGAGTGCGGATGACCACCCGCGTGCCGGCAGGCGTGTGGATCATCGCATTGGCCGCAAGAGCTCGGCCAATCTGGAGGACACGAGCCTCGTCGCCCGAGCACCACACGGCGGGCTCGACATCGGTCTCGAGCACATGCCCGGTCGTCGCCGCAACGTGCTCGAGCTCGCCCGCCAGGAGCGTCACGACCTCCGTGAGATCGACCGGTTCGCGGAGAACACGCAACTGGCCGGCATCGACGCGAGAGAGATCGAGGAGATCCGCCGAGAGCTTCGTCAACCGTTGCACCTGCCCCTGCATGGTCTCTATGAACCGACGTCGAGTCGTGTCATCGAGCTCTTCGTCGACGAGAAGCTCCAGAAACCCCGCAATGGAAAAGAGCGGCGTTCGCAACTCGTGGGACGCATTCGCAACAAATGCCTTGCGGGCGTTGTCGAGCTGCGCGAGTTGCACTCGCATGCGGTCGAACGCATCGGCGAGCTCTCCGATCTCATCATTGCCTCGATCGACGATGGGGGCGCCGAAGTCACCGCCGGCAATGCGTTCCGCGGCCGCCTCCAACCGCAGCAGCCGATTGGCGAACATCCCGGCCGCCGTGAGCCCCAGCACGAGCGCGAAGATGAGGGCGAAGGCAGTTGCGAGCAGCAGTCGCTGTTCTACGAGACGAACCGTTGCGAGCGAGTCGGCGAGCGGTGCCTGGAAGAGCACAACCGCATCTGCGGCGAGCGGAACAGCAACATTCGCGTCGTCCCCGTTCGCATCGGTCACCCGGCCACGCTCGACCTTGCCGCTTACGAGCGCGTTGAGGGCAACTGAGTTCGTCGCCACATCGCGCGAGCTCCGCGTGCGCGAATCTGCGACGGCGGCGAGTGCAGGCTGACTCGTGGAAAGGACGTCGAACGCGACGACGCGCGAGTTCGTGACGACTGCGTACGCCTCGACCCGGTCCTGCCACAGCAGCGTGTCCTCGGGAAGCGCGGTCGCGAGTGGAACGGCCAGATCCGCGAGCTGATCGAGTCGTGCGTCGACCAATCGCCGCTCGAGCGACGGCACGACGATCAAGTAGGCGGTGCCGAGCGCTCCGGCAACGATTCCGACCAGAACGAGCGCAATGCGGATCCGGATGCCGCCCCGCAGCCTCATCCGTTGACTACTCCGGTCTGAAGCGATAACCCGCGCCGCGGATCGTGAGGATCAGCTCGGGATCGCTCGGATCACGCTCGATCTTCTCGCGAAGGTGTCGAACGTGTACGTCGATCGTCCGCGGTTCACGGTAGTCGGACCCCCCACGGAGTCGCTCCAGAAGCTCGCGCCGCGCGAACACCACACCGGGGCTCGAAGCCAAGACGACGAGCATTTCGAACTCGATGAACGTCAGCTGAATGGTCTCGCCGCGGATCTGGACAGTTCTGCGCGGCAGATCGATCTTGAGCTCGCCGCGCTCAATCGTCTCCTCGCGCTCTGCCGTGGCGCGCGGCACCGCAGCCCGTCGCAGCAGCGCTCTGACGCGGCTACGGAACTCCCGGATGGAGAACGGCTTGGTGATGTAGTCGTCCGCACCGAGCTCGAGTCCGAGAACCTTGTCGAGCTCCTCGCCACGGGCGGTGAGCATGATGATCGGCACATCGCTCTGGTTGCGAAGGCGCTTGCAGACCTCCAGACCGTCGAGTCGAGGCAACATCACATCGAGGATCACGAGATCCACCGCTTCGTCGTCGAACCGCCGAAGGGCCTCTTCGCCATCGCGCGCCTGTACGACGCGGTATCCGTCCCGCTCGAGCGGGAAGGTCAGAAGCGTCTGGATCGAATCCTCGTCGTCGACGAGGAGGATGGTCGAGGAGTTGGGCATCGAAGCGTTCGCGCGGGCTTGCGGCTGCCGGCGCGCCTACTATAGCCCGGCGATGGAGGCTGCCCGGCCCCGGAGGCGCCGCCGGCGGCTGCGTCGTGGAACGGCCGACAGGCCGATAGATGGCCGCCTTGTGCGGGTGGGATTCGTCGTCGTCGTTCCAGCCCTTCTCGCATTGCTGTTCTCTCTCTCGACGCCGGGAACGCTCCCGCGGTCCCCACTCGATCCGCTCTTCGACGCAGACGCCGCGGCGGTGCTGCACGACCAACTCTCGACCCAGTACCCCGCGCGGGTTCCAGGCACGGTCGAGGCCGAGGGTGCAGCTCGCTGGTACCGCGAGACGATCTCAGCCCTTGGCTTGGCGACCGAGGAGGACGTATGGACCGCGGATCTAGCAGACCTTGGTCGCGTCGAGCTTCGAAACATCGTTACCGTCGTGCCGGGACGAGCGGACGAGACGGTCGTTGTCGTTGCTCATCGAGACAACGCCGGGACGAATCAACCGCGGGGCGACAACGCCTCAGGGACGGCCACTCTCATCGAGCTCGCTCGCGGGTTCGCCCCGCAGGAGATCGGTCCGGATCCCATGCCTCAACGGACGCTCGTGCTCGTGTCGACCGACGCCGGGGCCTACGGGGGAGCGGGCGCAGCGCGCTTTGCCGAGACCTCTTCGTACGCAGGCACCGCGATCGCGGCCGTCGTCCTTGACGGACTTGGGAGCCGAGGACGCCCGCGGATCGCCATCGCCGGAGACAGTCCTGCTTCGCCCGCGCGAGCTCTCGTGAGCACGGCGTCAGCGCGAATACGCGAGCAGGTAGGGGTCGCTCCAGCGCTGCCCTCGGCCCTCACGCAGCTTGTCGATCTAGGGTTGCCTTTCGCAGCCGGAGAACAGGGTCCGTTCCTCAAACGTGGCGTGGCTGCAATCACCGTCACAACCTCCGAGAAGAACGATGCCGTTCCCGCCGGTGATCGTGACACTCGTGTCTCGGTTCGACGGCTCGGCCAGCTCGGGCGCGCCACGGAGGCGCTCGTCGGCTCGCTCGACGCGAGCGTGGGACGCGCGTTTCGAACCCCAGACAGCCTCTTTTTCAATGACCGCGCAGCAAGTGGATGGGCCGTGAGACTGACGCTCGTGCTGTGCGTCGTTCCGTTCGCTCTCGGCGTCTTCGATCTTCTCGTCCGGTGCAGGCGGAGAGCCCTTCCTATGGCCCCTGCTTTCCGCGGACTGCGTTCGAGATTCCTGTTCTGGCTCTACGGCGGGCTTCTCGTATGGACAGGGGCGCTGACCGGGGTGTTCCCGACCGGCTCGCCGCTTCCGCTTCCCCCCTACACGGCGCTGGTGACCGACACCCCAGCCGCCGGCCTGACTCTCCTTGCCCTCGCGCTCGCACTCGGCTGGCTCGGCGGCCGGAAGCGGCTGATTCCCGTGCGGCCCGCCGACGCGAGCGAGCAACTCGCCGGCCTGGCCGCCGCGCTCGTCGGCCTCGGCGTCCTCGCGCTGGCGCTGGCGCTGGCGAAGCCCTATGCGCTTGTCTTCGTGCTCCCGTCACTGTACGCCTGGATGTGGTTGCCGCTGCGGAGGCGCTTGTGGCAGCGGGCGCTTCTCTTCGGGATTGGCCTGGCGGGCCCATTTCTGGGCTTCGTGATGCTGTCGCGCCAGCTCGACCTCGGTGTGATCGACACGCCGCTGTACGTACTCGGGCTTACAACGGTCGGGTATCTCTCACTGGGCTCGGCGCTGGCGGCAATCGCGTGGGCTGCAGTGACTGCGCAACTGGCAGCCCTGGCGTTCGGACGCTATGCGCCGTACGCGCAGGGCACGGAACCGCCACCGCCAGGCGTCGTACGACGATCCCTTCGGCGCGTCTTCAACGCTCGGCAGCGACCTACTCGATCCTGAGATATCTGATCGGAGTGCCGGCCGCTATCTCGCCTCCGCCGCGAGGGACGTGGATGAGCGCGTCGGCGGCCGCGGCCCTGACGATCATATGCGACTCCTGGCCGGTGACCGGCGTGAGGACGACCGCATCCTCGTCCAAGCGACGGCGGGCTCGTACGAACTCGTCGCGCTGAGGGTTTCTGCGAAGCGCGATCGTCGACCGGCCGTGCTCATACCCTGAGTGCGCTCCCGCGAGCCCTTGGCGCTCGAGCAGCGCGGGTCTTGCGAAGACAAGCGACCCCACGAGCGACGACACCGGGTTTCCCGGAAGGCCGAAGACGAGCGTTGCGCCTCGCACACCGAAGGAGAGCGGCTTCCCCGGCTTTATCGCCACGCCCCAGAACACCTCCTCGACCCCGAGATCGGCGGCAACTCGGCGAACAAGATCATGGGGTCCCATCGAGACGCCGCCAGAAGTTACGAGGACGTCTGCCGCGAGACCGCGCTCGAGCGCCGCCTGATGGGCGCCTTCGTCGTCCTCGACAACCGGCATGACCTTGACATCTGCACCGGCCGCTCGTAAGACAGTGGCGATCATCTCTCGGTTCGACTCGTAGATCTGCCCGAAGGCGAGCGATTCCCCCGCAGGCCGAAGCTCACTTCCGGTTGCGAGGACAGCAACGCGCGGCCGAACAGAGCATTGAACCTCACCGATTCCAACCGCCGCCAGCGCGCCGATGTGCGCCGCTCCGAGCCTCGTTCCTGCGCTCGCCGCGACATCACCTTCACGAGCGTCTCCGCCGCGAGGACGAATGTGCTGACCGGTGACCGCCGGCTCGAGAATCTCGACCCGATCGCCGTGATCGACCACTCGTTCAACCGGAACGACGGCGTCAGCGCCTTCCGGAACTGCGGACCCGGTCGCGATCCCGGCCGCCGCTCTCGCGGGGAGCGGCTCCAACGAAGGGCTTCCTGCCGGAACTCGGAAGGCAACCGGAACTTCGCCCGGAGTCTCGGCGGCACGGACGGCAAACCCGTCCATCGCAGAGCTTGCGAATGGAGGGAGATCGACTCGCGACACCGCTGGCTCGCGCAGCACTCGCCCCGCTGCGTCCGCAACGGCGACGGCTTCCGCTGGAAGCAGCTGGGCGTGCTCCCGGATGCACGTCAGCGCCTCGTCGATCGTCAGTAGATCGGGCAACGGGGCGGCGCTACGTCCTGCCGACTCCGGGCGGTCGGGCCGGGGACGGTTCGGGCTCGTCGGCCGGTGTCGTTTCGGTCTCGGTGCTCTCGGACTCGGAGGGGGTCGGGTCGTACGTCAATGCGTACTCGCCACGCGTGAAGGGCTTCCATTCGGGCCAGAATGCGGGCTCCGCAAACGGTGTCGGCTCGCTTGCCGCGAGCGCCGGCTCCATGAAGAGCCTCCAGATCTCGGCCGGGAAGGTGCCGCCGCTGACGGCGATCCCGTGCACGTTCTCCATTGGGATCTCGCCCTTTGTGAAACCCAGCCACACGGTCGTCGCGAGATCCGGCGTGTAGCCCGCAAACCACGCGTCGGCGTGCTCTTCGTTCGTTCCCGTCTTGCCCGCCGCCGGGCGACCGAAGGCTGCCCGGGTACCTGTTCCGTATTGGATGTTCTGCTCGAGGATGCGCGTGACGACGGCTGCGGTGCCCTCTGAAATCGCCCGCCGGCGTTTCGGCACACCCCATCTCGCTGTCGTGTCCTCACGGCCGTCGGCGAGGATGACTCGCCGGATCGCCATCGGCTCCGCGTGCACCCCGCCTGCCGCCAGCGTCGCGTAGCCCGACGCGAGATCGAGTGGCGACACCGCGATCGAGCCAAGCCCGATGGACGGGACATACGCGCCCTGGACGTCCAGCTGGGACCGCACCCCCATGCGGCGCGCCGTCTCTGCAACCTTCTCGGGGGTGATGTCCAGCGTGAGCTGCGCATAGACCGCGTTGTCGGAGCGGATGGTCGCGCTTCGGATCGAGCTCCAACCGTAGTAGTCGTTCGCGTACGTATGAACGCACCACCAACTTCCATCGTCGCAGTTACCCGCCGGATGCACCTTGTACGTGAACGGGGCTGACACGTAGTACGTCGAGTCTGGGTTCACACCGCTTTCAACGGCTGCGGCGAGAACGAACGTCTTGAAGGTCGAGCCGGGCTGGCGACGCGCCTGTGAGAGCAAGTTGAACTCGTTCTTCGGCCGATCGGGAATGACCGCCGTCATCGCACGAATGGCACCGGTGCGAGGACTGATCGAGATGAGCGCCGCAGCAGGGTCCGCCGGCTGATTCATCGTGTCGCGAATGGCCTTCTCCGCGAGTCGCTGGTACCGCGGAATGATCGTCGTATAAACCTGCAGACCTCCTGAACGCACCGTCTCGGCGCCGTAGGCCTCGATCAGCTTGTCCCTTACGTACCCGAAGAAGTACGGCTCGCGGATTCGGCTATAGAGGCGTCCCGGTCGGAAGTTGAGCTTGGACGCTGCCGCAAGGGCGTGCTGCCTCTTCGTGATAGTCCCGGTTTCGAGCATCGCTCGGAGAACCTCCGCTCGTCGCACGAGCGCACGCGCGGGTGTGACGAAGGGGTCGTAAGACGACGGCGCCTGCGTGAGGCCTGCCAGCAGCGCCGACTCCGCGAGGTTGAGCTCTTTCGCAGGCTTCGAGTAGTACGTCTGAGCTGCCGCCTCGACTCCATACGCCTGGTTCCCGTAATAGACCTGGTTGAGGTACGTCGTGAGAATGCGGTGCTTCGTCCACGTGCCGTCGAGTTTGGTCGCGAGGCAGGCCTCCTTGACCTTCCGTTGCACCGTTCGCTCGCGTGAGATGTACAGGTTGCGCACGAGCTGCTGCGTGATCGTCGACCCGCCCTCCACGATCTGCCCGGCACGAATGTCGGCTACTGCTGCGCGCGCGATGCCTTCGAGATCGACTCCACCGTGAGCGAAGAATCGGCGGTCCTCGACGGCAATCGTGGCCTTCCGGATCCAAAGCGACATGCCTTCGGCTGTGACGGGCTGTCTATTCCGTTCCGCCGGAATCGATCCGAGCAGGGAGCCGTCGGCGGCGTAGAGGAATGTGTTCTGGCCGATGCGAACCGACTGGAGCGAATCGAGGTCGCACGACGAACCGTACGCGAGAACTCCTGCCGTGCCCCCGATGCCAGCCGCGAGCCCAAGTGCCAGAACCGCGGTGACAGCCACGATCGCGCCACGCCGTCTCCGCCGATGCCGGGCTGCTCGCTGATGGCGTCCGCGCGGGCGCAGCGTGTCCGGATCGAGCGGAGCTCGTTTGCCTCGGGGCGGGCTCATGACGGAATGCTAGCCACGGACTCTCTCGAGTTCGATGCGCGCGTGCGGGCTCCTCAAGCCCCGCACACCTCAGTCGTGCTGGAATCCCGGGATGAACGGGGACGTGACGCCGATACGTAGCCGCGGCAGGCTCATCGCCTGGCTTGTCTTCGTGGGGCTGCTCGCGCTCCTCAGCTATGCCGCCCGACTCAGCGACACGCAGACGCCCGACGACATCGCCTACCGCTACTCGTCGTCGATTGCCGCGGCTGTTCAGTACGCACTCATGCTTGGCGCACTTCTCCTCATTGTGCGAGGCCTACCGCGACGCCAGGCGTTCGCGTTACAGCGGCCAGTGTCGTGGCCACGGGCGATCGGACTGGCGGTGCTCTCCCTCCTCGCGATCTACCTCGGAGCAGTCATCTACGACCGCGTCC
>Ga0224510_10000910_pt1 | contig 20646 bp, 22 predicted proteins | sample SF_May12_sed_USG_FD_170161 | JGI IMG/M metagenome (GOLD analysis project Ga0224510, IMG submission 170161) | Sediment microbial communities from San Francisco Bay, California, United States - SF_May12_sed_USGS_4_1 | ecosystem: Environmental > Aquatic > Marine > Sediment | place: USA: California... | reverse complement strand
ACGAAGGAGGTCGCCTCCAGGCGGCGTATCCCAGCGTCGATCATGCGCGTGATCAGTTCCACCTTGACCTCGGTGGAGAGGAGGATCTTCTCGTTCTGGAGTCCGTCCCGAGGTGAGACGTCGATGATCTCGGCGCTTTCGGGCATACAGGGTCCTGGGTCGCTGCCGGCGATGCTAGACAGTGACTCCTTCACGCGTTGATGGCGACCACCAAACAGCAGATGGCGAGGACGAGGTTGACCGGAGCCCAGATTCGTTCGATGCGTGACCTCGATACGGCGTTCATCAGGGTTCCGAGGACGAAGAAACCGCAGAGCACCCACATGGCGGTCCGCCCGGAGCCGGGCAGCCAGGAGATCTCCGCCAGGCCCGCGGCGTCGATCACGTAGAGGGCGAGGAGCGGGAACACGATCGCACCCGACACGGCGCTGGAAACCCTGAGTCGGTTGGGCAACACACCTGGGTTCTGCCCGCCCCAGGCGGCCGCCCCCCACGGCATGCCTGCTGCCAGCAGGATCTGGAACAGAGCGACGATCGTGAACAACACGACGGCGATGGTGGCGGCGACGGTCATGCTGAACGCGACCCTAGCCGCAGCCACCCGCGGAGGTCACGTGTTCGATTCTGTTGCGAGGATCCGCTCGATGGTGTCCCGTCCCATGCGATGCATCGCAGGGTTGGTTTCGAGGTAGTACCAGACGGCGCCCATCGCCTGCTGGAGAGCCCAGGCCTTGCCCCGTTCCCACTCCAACTCGTCGCAACCAAGGTCGTGGCGAAGCAGGTGCCGACGGTCGGCGTCGAGGAGGTGCCAGGCGCCGACGAGGTCGAGGGCCGGGTCGGCGGGTCCGAGCCCTCCGACGTCGAGGATGCCGGCAAGCCGGCCGTCCGAAACGAGCACGTTCCCGGGAGTGAGATCCCCATGGGTCATCACGTCGGGGGAGACCTTCGGCAGCCGGCGAAGGCGATTCCAGATCCGCCGGAGTCGGGGTACATCGACGAGCCCCGTGCTGTTGTGAAAGCAGGTGTCCATCCACTCGTCGTGGTCGGGCAGGTCGCCGCCGCGGCCATCACCGTTGAAGATCCGACCGGCAACGTCGATCGCCCGGACTTCACCGATGAATCCGGCGAGGTCGCGGGCGAACCGATCCGACGCCGAGACGTCCTCCGTGCCGGCCGTGGTACCCGGCACCCACGTTTGGATCGACCATGGCATCGGATAGCAGGCACCGGGTTCGCCGATCGCCACCGGCGCCGGTACGGGTACCCGGATGCAACCGAGCAGTTCTCTCGCGGCGTCGGCCTCGGCCTGCAGTTCGAACCGGATCGTGGCGACGTCATCGCCTTGGAGCGGGAAGCGTGCCGCCAGGTGTTCGCCGATTCGAAAGATGGCGTTGACCGTCCCCTCCGATCGAACCGGGGCGACGGGAAGGTCCGCGTACTCGGGGAACTGGTCGTCGATGAGGGAGCGGACCATCTCGGTGGTCACGAGCAACTGGTCCTCGTGCATCGGCATGGGGTGCATCGTCGCACCCGCAGCGGTCCGACCTGGCTGAATTTCTGAACCTCACGGTTGCCCGGGTGGTCTCCCCAGGTAGGTGATGGAGATCTCGGGAGAGGTCGTCTTCAGGCCGTTGCCGTTGGTGGCGGCGAGCTTCAGGGTCACGATCAGCGGAGTGGTTTCGTCGGTGGCGGGGCAGACGAGGCGGAGGGCGTTGCCCTCGTAAGGGTCGAAGGTGAAGGTCGCGTTTCGCAGCGATGGCGTGCCGGACACCGTCGTCCCGGTTCGCTCACCGTCGGGGAGGGGTGTGAACGTCCCGTGTTTGTACTCGGCGAATTCCGAACCGGGCGTCCGGCATTCGAACTCGTACTCACCGATCGCCAGTCGGATGTTGCGGACGCCGCTCTCCGGATCGGTGGCGGAGACCTTCACCACGATTCGCCGGTCGCGCTGGACGTTGTCGACCACATACCCGTTCCTGGCGTCCACGGGACCTTCGAGGAGGTTGTCGGACACCCTTCGGAACTCCACGGTGAGGCCGTCGAACACGGGGGGAGTGGTGTCGGCCGGGTCGACCTTGTTGTCACACGAGGCGACGGCGAGCGCAAGCGCCATCAGTTGAAGTCCGACCCGAAACCCACGGCGCATCCGACTGACCTCAGGACTCGACGCGCGTGAGGCTACTCCTCCGGAGGATGCCTGTGCACCCCTTGCGGCTCGAAGTCCCTCAGCTGTAGAGGTCGCCGCTCAGATATTTGAGACCCGAGTCCGGCTGGACGGTGACCACCGTCTGACCCGGCCCGAGATCTCGGGCAAGCCGCAACGCAGCGCGCATGCTGGCGCCCCCACTGGGCCCGGTGAACACCCCTTCGGTTCTGGCGACCTGCCGGGCGGTTTCGCACGCCTCGCGGGTACTGACCCGTTCGACGCGGTCGAAGCTGTCGGGTGTGATCAGTGGCGGGACGAACCCCACGCCGCCTCCTTCGATACTGTGGGTGCCGGGGGCCTCGCCGGAGATCACCGCCGATTCGGCCGGTTCCACCACGGTGCGGATCACCTGGGGCCATCGCTCCTTGATGGGTCGAGTCGTGCCTGTGTATGCACCGCCTACGCCCACGTAGACGGCCACGCCGTTGATTTCCGTCTGGAGTTGGTTGACCAACTCTCGTCCGATCCCGAGGTAGCCGTCGAGGAGATCGAGGTTGTTGAACTGGTCGGTGGGGAACGCGCCCTCTTGTTCGACGATTTCTGCGACCCGGTCCATCATCTGGGTGATCAGTTGCGGGTGGATCCCGGTGTCGCTGTGGATCAGTTCGACGTCGGCTCCGAACGCCCGCATGGTGGCGATCTTCTCTTCGGAGAACGCGTTCGATGACACCAACTTCAGTGGGTAGCCCCTGAGAGCACAGACGAACGCCAGCGAGCTTCCCGTCGATCCGCCGGTGTACTCGACGACCGTCTGACCGGCCGAGAGGGCGCCGGAGCGTTCCGCTCCTTCGATCATGGCGAGGGCCATCCGGTCCTTGTACGAGCCGGTGGGGTTCGCCGCTTCGAGCTTGACCCACACGTCGGCGCTGTCGGCTCCCGGCATGGTCGTCAGCTTGACTAGGGGCGTGTTCCCGATGCCTGCCAGCGCTCCCGGACGGTGGGGGGTGTCATGGCCGGTCATCGAGAGGCTCCGCTGTTGGTTCCAAGACGCTAGCTCGCGTTCGGTCCGTCCGTGGCGGTCTCCGAGCGAGGGCGAGCGTAGTCAAGAGCAGAACTCCGACCTGCAAGCCTCACGCCACGCAACGACCTCACGATCCGATGCGCGCAACGCCACATGCGTGTGTCGAGCTGTGGAGACGCACCGATCAGCCGAGCGCCCGGTGGAAGAAAGCCGCCATCTGCGCCCGAGTCACGGGGTCGTCGGGACAGAACGACGTGGCCGTGCAGCCCCGGGTGATGCCGCTGCCCGCGAGGCGTGCGACATCGTCGGCGAAGACGCTGCCGGCGATGTCGTCGAACGATGCAGGGTCAGCCGGTGGGAGGCCGAGCGCCCGGGTCAAGAATGCCGCCATCTGGCTCCGCGTGACGGGGTCGTCGGGGCAGAACCGAGTGGGTGTGCACCCGGCCGTGATCCCGGCCGCCGCGAGCCATTCGATGTCGTCCGAGAACTCGGAAGCGGCTACGTCGTCGAACTCGACGGGTTGACCAGCACTCTCCGTCGTTCCCAGCGCCCGTCGGAAGAACGCGGCCATCTGCCCGCGGGTGATCACCTCATCGGGGCAGTACCTCGTGGCGCCGTGCTGTGGGTCACAACCGCGCGTGATACCGACCGCAGAAAGCCATTCGATGTCAGGTTCGAAAACCGAATTGTCGTCATCGACGAAGGTCCCCGAGCTGGGCAGACCAGCGCATTCACCCAGATCGAGCACGAAGGTGCGGGCGATCTCCTCGGTGGAGCCGACCTGGGTGACGCCGGCGGTTCGTACCCAGAGGAACTCGTGATCGGTCATCGTCAACTCGATGGAGTGCGTCTTCGGACCGAAGTCCATGTGACCGAGGACGCGGCCGTCTAGGCCGCGGAACTCGAGCGACCGACCATCGGGCCCGTAGTACGCCACGAGCGTTCCGGCCGGGCGGCCGACGGCGTACTCGATATGCTCGACGTCGCCCGCGTCCCCGATGTGTTCGCCCCCGGCGTGGATCAGTTCGATGCGCGAGGTGATGGAGCCGGGATGGGGAGGATCCTCCATCCACGGTGTCTCGGAGAGGTGGTCGGCGATCATCACGTATCTGCCGTGGGCTTTGAAGACTCGATCCTCGCTTTCGTCCCCCAGATAGGTGGCGACCTCGTGACCAGTTGGCGTGAGTAGGGTCACCTCTGTCGGGAGTTGCACCTGCGCGGTGATCTCACCGAGGTCTTCCAGCGTCAGTCCGTTGAACTGGGCCACGAGTCCGTGTTCGGACGCCCGGAGTTCCAGCGAGCCCGCCGGATAGTCGAGGCGGTTCACCTCCGCGCTGGCGGCGTCCAGGACCACCACCGCGAAGGAGCCGTCTGTATGGCGTTTCGTGGTTGCGTAGGCGAACCCATGGTCGGCGAAGACCTGTGAGAACCCGACGCTGCTCCGAACCTCGCCGAGCCTGTCGCCCGTAGGGCCGAAGAGAGCGAGAGTCCCGTCTTGCTCCACGATGTAGATCGTGTCCGCCACCACGGCCCCATACCGATCGTTTTCTTCGCCTACCGAAGCGGGAAGGGTACGGATGGTGCCGTCGCGAGTGACGAGGAACGTCCGCAGCGGGCCTTGACCGAGGTTGATCGCCTCCGAGGCGAGTATGTAGTCGCCGTCGTACACCGCTTCGACGAAGCTCGACGGCGGGAGGTCGACAATGTGTTCGCCGCTGGGCGTGTAGACGCCGTATCCGGTGGAGCCTTCGCCAACGACGCCCCACGTGGCCCCGCTCGGATCGACGATCTCTGCGTTGAACTCGCGGGTCTCACCGCGGAGGAATCCGTCGATCGGAGCTTCTCTCACAAAGGACCCGTCTGGCGTGTAGATGCTGCCTCCCGACCAGACGTACCCGTTGACGTATACGGGGCCCCGGTCCTCGTCGACCGGAGGAAGCTCCACGGCGATTTCCGGCGGCGAAGTGCACACATCGGAGGCGGGCACACCGGTGATGGCTGCCAGCGGTAGCGCGGACATGACGGCGAGCAGAGCGGCGTGCACGTCTCAACGATACGCCTCGTGGCCGGGAGGAGGCTCCATTGCCGGATTCGCTGCGATAGGCGACGAGGACATCAAGACCGGCGAGGCGGGAGGGCTCACAAGGCGTCACATCTCGGTCGCGGTTTCCAAGCCGAGAAGTGCCGTGATGGCGGGCGCGTAGACCAGACCCCAGAAGAGCCGGATGCCGAAGCCAAGCACAAAACCCGCAAGCAGCAGCAGCGGTACCGAGATCCGACCTGGCTCCCCGGATTCCGGCCAGATCTTGTGGGCGCCGGTCAACAACAGCGGCAACGCCACATAGCTCGAATAGGCGAGCGCGTAGTAGGCGGCCACGAGCGGGGCGAGCACGAAGGCCGGAGACAGCACTGTCGCCGTCAGGACGCCGGTGAAGACGAGGCCTTCGGTGAGGCTCATTCCCGCTGCGAGAAAGAAGGCGTCCCTGTATGTCAGACGCTTCAAGCGGGTCGCCGCGAGCGCAACGAGGGCAATCGGCACGTAGTCGCCTTGCGCCAGGATGAACGAAGTCCTCGTCTCTGGATGCACCCCTCCGATCCCGGTCCCGTCGACGGTCAAGCTCAACTCGTAGGCCATGCCGATGAGCCACGACAGTCCCAGATAGGCGATGGGGGCCAACCGACGCGACAGGTCGAATCCGGTCCAGCCCTCTCGGGTTCTCCAGAGGACCAGGAGATAGAAGGCGTAGATGATTGCCTCCGCGAACCAGAAAGGGGAACGCGGTTCGCTCCCGGCTCCCAGACTGAGAATCCAGAAACTCAACCCGGCCCCGATCCACAACGGAACGCTCGTCAGATACCGGAGAGGGGCAGCTACCAGGTCACGTTGTCGCATGATCCGCCCTTCTCGCCGGAGCGAGGAGCTGCCGGAGCCGTCTCATGGGCCTTCCGGGCGGTCGACGAGGGCGACGAGTTTCTGGGGGGCCATCACACAGAAGCTCTCGGTGACGATTTCGCGGACCTCGTCCCAATCGGTGTCGTGGTCGATGACCATGCCCAGGGCGTTGCGCCCCCATCCGAGCGTGTAGTAGGGATAGCCGAAGTGGCGGAGGGTCTCGAGCTCCTCGCCTTGGGAACGGAAGGTGAGAACGACCCACGCCGAGTCGTCGGTCTCGACGCCGAGTACGTGGGCGAACGTCTTCTTGCGCACCATCCACCGGATGCCGACCCAAGCCCGCTCTTCGTATGCATCCGGGAGAGCGAGGCACAATTCGCGCAGCCTGTTCACGACCTCGTCAGACACGTTGTCGGTGTTGCGACGCTCGCCCAGGGCCATCCGCGGATGCTACGCCGGGTCGGTTCACTGCTGGAGAGCGGAGCCCACATCGTTCTCGCTCCGATGCGAAAGCGGGAGCATCCCAAGGGTTTCCGTAGCCCTACGTAGACAATCCGCGAATCGGTGGAAGGGGTCGGCCGCCTCACGACGTGAGCCCGCCGATGCGTGCCAGCGGAGGCCTCGCAGCGGGGTTCGAAGGCGCTGCCTGAGACCTGACGCGGGTCTCAACAGATTCATCAAGGTCCTCAACCTGCCCCGTCTGGCCTTCCTGCTCCGCCTCAGCCTGTCAACATCAGCTCTGAGCACATCGAAGTGACCTCGCAGCTCACCGTCCCGAACCGACACCACGATGGAAGGATCGACATGTCGGACACCGTTGGTGAAATCGTCGCACGCGCCGTCAACGACGAGGCTTTTCGCCATCTCTTGCTCAGTAATCCAGACGAAGCCCTGAGGGGATACGCTCTGACGGACGAAGAACGCGCCCTGTTGAGCGACGTGACCGAGGGCAACTTCGACGAATTCGCCGGTCGATTGGAGGATCGCACCACGAAAGGCTGGGTCCCCGAGCCTTGATGATGCTGCTGCCATGACGACAACGTGACCTCGCAGTCGCCGAGTGCTCTGACCCATTGAATCGGGAACGCTGCGGCCGTCTCGTGGGCCGACCGAGAAGCTGCGGTCGCAGCGGGGGGTGCTGGGGGGTCGTCCCCCCGCGGAAGTATCAGTGACCCTGAGTGGACACCCCTCGAACCTATGACGCGGCGATGCCCACGGGGGGTCACGGCGGGATTAGAGGGGGGCGTCCCCACAGACACCACAGTGGCCCGTGAGAAGACACCGCGCGAACCGTGGCGTGACCCACAAGTCAGCTTCGAACCTCACGTTCGAGATCGACGAGACGTTCCAGCAAGTCGGGTACGTCCGTCCTCGCGGCGGACAGGAGCACTTGGTCGTCGATCGACCAGTATCCATGGACGATCCGGTTCCTGAGGCGGATCGGATGCTGCCATTCGATTCCACGGGCTTCCTGCTTGAGCGCATCGGACACCTGCGACGAGGCTTCACCGAGCACGGTGAAGTTCCACAGCAATGCGTCCATGTGGAGCCGATCCCCCTCCGGGCCTTCGATCTCGTCGACGAGAGCGACGATCCGCCGACAGGAGTCGATCATCTCGACGATGAGCAGCTGATCACGCTGCATAGAGCGGCACTGCCTCGCTCAGCACGGCGTCCCTGAGGAGGGGATGAAGGGCGCGCTCGGAGATCAGGTCGACAGGACGTCCGAACAGTTCGCTCAGAGCATCCTCGAGTTCGAAGAGCCGGAAGCCGATCTCGGCATCGCTCTCGAACACGTACAAGAGATCGATATCGCTCGCATCGGACTGCTCACCGCGGGCCACCGAGCCGAACACGCTCAGGCGAGCCACGCCGAACCGTTCGCACGTTCGTGCGACGTCGGAGAGCACGGCATGTCCAAAGAGCGATTGCATCTCCGGCATTGTCGCGCTCCAGCAAGCAAACAGCCAGCATGTCCGCGTTCGGGACCTCCGGTCCATCAGTCAGACGCCGCCCTTCGCCCCCCCGAGAGTCGGGCGTGGCCGAGCGATCACGCGTCGGCGGCTTGAAGAGGCGGCTTCCGACCGCCTCTCACGAGACCGCTACGGCGCCGGGAGTGCCGGCGGGCCGATCGCTCATTGCCGCGGTTATAACCGGTCACCGTGGCCAGACCTGGCGTGGATCGCCCCGACCGATGCAGACACGAACTTGACCGCCGCCTCTGCCCGCAGGATGACCTCCACCCGGGCATGACGAGTGACCACAACCTCACCGTTCATGCGTTGTGTCCAGTCGACCCCAGCGGGTTCTCCCATGGGTTCATCGTGCAGGCGCGCGCAGCCGGTCGTCCCACATCGCCGACACCCACAGTGCCACCCGGGCCTGTATCTGCGGTGGCCGAAGCGTCAGCTGCGGTCGTCCATCAGCACAAATTCCTCGGCCTTCCGATCGCCGAGAGTCGCAAAGGCGGGTAGCAACTGGAGGGCGCGCTCAAGGGCTCGTTTCGGCACGCCCCGTCGCGCACCGGTTCCGAGACAATCCCGCCCCCTGTTGGGAAAGAGGGTGATCCCGGGACGAAGGCCAAGCTCCGCGTCGGGGTCTCGGATGGTTCGTCCGGTGACGCTCCACCGTGAGCACCCGGCTCTCCCGCCGAAGCCGACGCCCATCCACCAGGACCGCCAAGGCATAGCTGTGGTAAACGAGCATGCCGTCGAAGGTGGTCCACGGCGACCGACGTCTCTTCCTCGACGGCAGGTAAGCAGGAGGTAAGCAGGAGACGAGATCCTCTCGATGACGCCAGAAAGGAGAGATTGTGGCGAGCAGGATCACGAGAAGTATCCCGCAACACACCGGACGAGGCCTGGCCCTGGTTGCGGCGCTGTTGATGATGGCGACTTCGGTGGCGCATGCCGCCGAGCTCCCGCCGGGAGGGACGTTCCTCGACGACGATGGCAGCGTTCACGAGGGGGCGGTCGAGGCGCTGGTGGCAGCGGGTGTAACTCTGGGATGCAACCCACCCGACAACGACCGGTACTGCCCGGACAGCCCCGTCACCCGAGCCGAGATGGCCACCTTCCTCACCAGGGCTCTCACGCTGCCGGCCTCGGACGAAAACCGGTTCACAGACGACGACGGCAGCGTCCACCAGAGCGCCATCCAGGCCCTCGCCGCGGCAGGTGTCACCCTGGGATGCAACCCACCCGACAACGACCGGTACTGCCCGGACAGCCCCGTCACCCGAGCCGAGATGGCCACCTTCCTGGCACGCGCACTGGATTACCCGATCATCTCGCCGCCGCCGCGAGACGATCCGCCTGAGGGAGACCCGCCCGGCGACGAGGGCGGCGGAGGCGGCGAAGGCGATCCCTGCGAGGTCGTCTGCGCCGGGTTCTGAAATCGAAGCCCCGTCCGGTTCGCGGACGGGGCTCACCAACGAGGAGGAATGATGAGATCGACTGGAATCCTGGTTGTCGTGCTCGTAGCCGCTTGCGGCACCTCGGGAGCCCCACCGTCGACGACAAGCGCAGCAGTGTCACCGACCGCGCCCATAGACACGACCACGACAACAACGACTGCCCGCACTTCGTCGACGGTCGCTCCGGCCACCACGACCACGAAGGCACCCGAGATCGAGGAAGCCCTGCTGCTCGGGAGCTACCAGGCCACCCTGGTTGCCTCCGACGGACGAGAGGTGCCCGACGACCCGAGAACGCGCTCGTATGAGTTCACCCGGGAGTGTGTCGACTGCCCGATCATCGGTTCGTTGGAGACCGGTGTCGGAGCTGCCGAGGTCGCGGTGGTCAGAGGCCCCATGGGGCTCCGGTGGACGGTCGAAGCACCACATGAGGCGACGGACCAGGACGGCACCGTGACCTGTCGATGGGACGGGGTGATCGCAGTCGAGGTCACGCCGACGGCAGCGAACACCATAGATGGCGTCTGGACGGTCCTGGCCGGCACTGGCACCGTACACGCCGTCTGGGCGAACTCCTATCAAGCGGAGGGCGTGCAGTGCGAGGCCGTGGCCGAGCAGTACGACTCGATGACCATCACACGCTCGTGAGAGTCGATTGAGTACGCCCATGGCAGCGGACCCCACCGACGCCACCGCCGACGCCCGGGTCACCGGCGGACTACATTTCCTCCGAGCCTGTGGCGGGAGCGGTCTTGCTGACAGTGCAGGTATTCGGGCCTATCAAGCTCACGGGGGCGGAGGGACCCGTCGAGGTGCACGGACGGGCGCTGGAGATCGTGGCGTTCCTCGCCACCCGATGGGACCACAGCGCCACCGACGAAGAACTCCTCGACACCTTCTGGCCGATGCCCGACGACCCAGCGGCGCTGGTCGCAGTCAGGCCCGAGGGCGCCATGCACACGGCCATATCACGCCTCAACACGCAGTTCAGGAAGGCCACCGGGCACGGCGGTGTGACCAGGTCTGGACTCGGCTACGCGCTCGGCCACGGACTTCAGCTTGTCGTCGACGCTACGGATGTCAGGGCGATCATCCGCTCGTCGTTCCAGGCCCTGTTGACTCAGGACGAGTGGGAGTGGGCCGGCCGGGTGTTGATGGCTCGGGATCGGGGCCCCGCCTTGAGCGGCTGCCCCGGAGACTGGGTCACCGCCACCTCCCAGCGGCTGGAGAGCGACTTCGTCGCCGCCACCAATACATGGGCGAGGGCCGGAATCGCTCTCGATCAACCGGTGGCCGTTGCCGATGGGCTCACCGAACTGCTGAGACACCCGGCGGTGTCACAGGACCGCACGGTGCGGGAGCTCCTCGCCAGGGCCCGGCTCACCGCAGGGCGATTGTCGGCGGCACGATCGGCCATGGACGAGTTGCGGGCCTTGTCGAGGTCCTTCGACATAGCATTGTCGCCGGAGCAGCTCCGACTCGAGGACGAGATCTTCGAACGCGAGGAGTCCGCCTTCGCCGGAACACGCCCACTCACCAGCAAACCTCCTCCTCGTGACATGACCAGCTTCATCGGGCGCGACCGCGAGCTGGCTCAGGTGCAACGCCACGTCGAAGATCACCAGCTCGTCACGCTGATCGGCATGGGCGGCGTCGGCAAGACTCGGTTGGTGATCGAGGCTGTCAACCGCATGGTGGGAACCAAGGCATGGGTCCCATTGGCGGACGTCGACGGTGACAGCGTCTGGGTGGAAACGGGCAGAGCCCTCGGGTTGTTGACCGAGGACTCTGAGGCGATCCTCGACCACCTTCGCACGTGGAAGGGACTCATCGTGCTCGACAACTGTGAGCACGTGATCGGTATCGTCGTGATGATGACGGAGGCGATCGGTCGGCGTTGCCCCTTCGTCCACATCCTCGCCACGAGTCGGACACCCCTGGACTTGAAGCACGAACACCTGTTTCACGTGCCGCCACTCCAGGTGCCCACGTCGTGCGATCCGGACAGCATCTATGGCAGCGACGCGGTGGGCCTTCTCGTGGAGCGGATCCGAAAGACGGGTGCTCCGGTGGAGTTCGACGCCCCTCTTGCCGGGTTGGTGTCGGGGATTTGCCGAGCCCTCGACGGTATCCCCCTGGCAATCGAACTAGCGGCGGCTTCGGTGACCGAAGACCCCAGCCTCCGTGATCTCGCGGCCCAGATCGAACGTGGTGACAACACCCGCCTCGGATCCACGCTCAACGACTTCCCGGCCCGCCACCGCTCATTGACGGAGACTCTGAACTGGAGCATCGACCTACTCCACCCAGTGGATCGTGCCGTGTTCCCGCTGTTTCGAGGTCCGATGGATGCCGCGGCTCTGGCAGCGCTGCTCGACGTCAACGTCGACCGATCCGTGGCAACCGACGTCGCATCAGTGGGGCAGCTGGTCCCCATCGGAATCGGCTCGTTCCGCCTGACCACTTCCGGCTCGACGGCCTCGACGTTGACGATGACGGTAGGCCCTGCCGAAGAACGGGCGACACTCGCCAGGCGCCTTGCCTCCGACATCGCGCATCGCGCAGTCACCGCCCTCGCCAAGGCCTCGTTGCTCGTGCCCGTGAGCGGCGGGTTCCGAACCCTCGACGTGGTTCGCGTTCACGCCGAGACAATGCTGACGGAGCCAACCACTACCGACATGCTGCAACGGCACGCCCTGCACTTCGCAGCGCGGGCCAGCGACGTCGGGCGACGTTTGTACACGGACCCCACGGTCGTCCCTGCGATCGATCGAGACCTCCCGAACTACCGGCAGGCAATCGCAACCGCGGTCGAAGCCCCGTACCCGCCTGTGGCCGTTGCATTGATCGGGAGGCTGGCGTTCTTCTGGTTGTGGACCGGCCGCCCGCTCGAGGGCCTGCAGTGGGCTCGGGCGACCTTGGAAATGGCCCGCATCCGGCTAGCAATTGCGCAAGACGAACGGAGAACCGCGTCGTGGATCGCCGGGCTGGAGATGACGGCGGGTTTTCTGGCCTCGGTCGCAGGCCAGCTAGACCTCGTAGAGCGGGAGCTCTCACACGCCGCCTGTCGGTACTCAGAGAACGCCCATATGCGCGATGACCAACTCGCCCTCTCCGACCGCAGGATGATGGCCTGGTCCCTCTTCCACCTCGCCCGGACATTGACTATCCGGAGCTTCGCAGGCGCCGGAGAGCGAACCTTGCTGGCGGCCGCCTCGCTCGGTTACGAGATGGCGCTGGGGATCTTCCGAGCCGCAGGTCATCGCCTGGACGAAGCCTACGTGCTCCCTTTTGCCGCATGGAACGCTTGGCAGCTGGGCGCAGACGCCGAGGCCCTCGTCGAGCGGTCGGCCGAACTCGCACGCCCCGGCATTCCCGGCTCGGAAGGGTTGCCGTGGGTGGAGGCGGTCGCCGGCGTCAACAGCCTTCTCATCAAGCTGGCCCGCGGTGATCACGTCGGACTTGTGGATGGCTTCGCTCGACATGCTCGCTACCTCCGCGAGGTCGGAGATCTCTACAGCCTGCTGATCACCGTGTGCATGCTCGGCACGCCGCCCTACGCGAGGCTTCCCCGGGTGGCGCCCGCGACGCGGCTGCCGAGGCACTCGACATCATCCGCGCTCACGAGAGCAGGGAGTGGGACGGGCTCACGCTGGGACTGGCCGCTTGCGTCATGATCAACGACCCGAACGACGGTCTGGGCATGACGTGTTCGTGGCTGGACACAAACACTCCGGGCTGGATCGAGCTGGTAGGCAGGCTTCACGGGCCCACGGAGCGACTCGCTCGGGTGGCGAGCGTGCGTCATCCAGTGGGCGCAGGCGCCGCAGACATGGCGCGGGTTCTGGCGCCATTCATGAAAGAGGATCAACAACGGGAGGGCATCCGATGACGGACCGATGGGACATGGGCCGCACTCGCGGCGAGATCCTGTGGACGGGCCTCATGACCGGACGCAAGGCGCCGGCGCCGAAGGTGACTCGCGCCAGTGCCGTGCTCGCAGCGGTCGTGATGGTCGTGCTCGTGCTCCGGTGGGTATGGGACAGCTTGATGAGCGTCGCAGAATCGACCTTTTGGTCGGGACTGCCGGACTCACTGGCGGCGCAGGCGACCGCATGGGGATTCGATCGCCCCTATCCCATAGCTGCGGCGGCCTTCGGAGTGCTGGCTCTGTTGGGGCTCTGGAGAATCGTCCGCACGATCCGGAACCCGAGCTGGTCCGAGGCGGTCCTGCCGGGGGTGGCGGCCATGCTGTCGTCTCCGCTCGGGCACGTCGCCGATCAGGGCGTAGGCCTCGTCCACAGTCACTTGCAGCGATCGGGTGTGCCTCGCGACGAGAGCCGAGCTCTCCTGACGCTGCTCGAGGCACACGCCCGCCTCGGAGTGCAGGCTCCGGGGGGACGGGCTGCGTTTCAGGCGCTCGTTGCGGAAAGCCGCGGCATACCGATGGGACGGCGTCCGGACTGGCGACCTGACCTCTCGGGGACGGACCTCCGGGGCGCGGACTTGAGAGACGCCGATCTCAGGGGATGGCGTCTCGCCGGCGCGAACCTGGACGGCAGCCAGTGGAACGGGATGCGCACGAAGGACTTGGACCTCGAGGGTGCATCTTTGAAGAACGCCAGCATCCTCGGCACCGCCCCTATTGGAGTCCCCCAAGGATCGGAGCCCACGGATCTCCTCGCCTCCGATCCCGATCGTCCGATGCTCACCATCGATGGCGCCCTTGTCGGCGGCGTCGACCTGAGAGGCGCCAGGTTGCGAACGCCGGTGCAGATCGCGATCACGACCTCGATGAAGCGCGAACACCTACCCCCGTCGGTCGATGTCACTGAGGTCCATGCCTGCCCGCCTGATTGCTGGGTCCTTGGATGCGTGCACCTCCATTGCACCCTCGACGTGCGCGATCGCGGCGCCGGGGAGCTCGGATCCGAGGTTCCGGTCCCGGATCTCAACCAGTCGGACCTGTGGAGGCTCCGGTATTGGTGATCGCAGCCGCCCCCGGGAGCGATCGCATCTGCGGCGGTCGGCGGAGTGGCCGGGTTGTCGACTCCTTTGAGCTGGTCGCATTCGGCTCCAACATAAGACCCTTCGAGTCTGGCGCGCATCTCAGAGGAGCGACGGCGCCGATCCATACCTCCCGACGTGAGAACTGCTTCAGCGCTGCACCCTCGTGCTCGCTGTGCGGGTGATCATCGTGGGCGAGGAACACGACCTGGGCGCGGCAGAGACCTGCGGACGTCTCCTCGTCACCCAGTCGAGCAAGCCGGTACCGGTGGCCGCCGGATGAGCCCTTGCACCGGAGCCGAGCCGGTATCGAGTGCGGCGTGTGGACGCGCCCCACATGACGGCCAGGCGTGGGGCGTGTCGCTGTCCGGCGGCGGTTTCCGATCGGCTCTCTTCTCCGTGGGGGTGCTGCAGTACCTGGTCGAAGCCGGACTCAGCCGGGATCTCTTCGTCCAATGCCGTGTGTGTCCAGTGGACCAACCAAGGTGCAACGCCGCCGATCTGCGATCGGGTGCGCGTCCAGCTCAAGCAAGAGCGCGTGGACGTCGTGACGAGCAGCACACTTCGCCAAGGAATCTGCCACGAGGTCGGCCACTCGGTCGGCTTCGACGATTCGACACCAGAGGACCCGGCTCCAAACGGGGTGCATGAGCGGCGGCCCGAACGGAACTCTGTCCGCCCACGAGATCTGGCATCTCGGCTACTACTAGCCAGTGCCACGATCAGAGGAGGTGACGCGCTGAGATACCGAAGAGCAGGGGTTGGCTTGGTGCTTGGGGTCCTAGCCACCGCATGCGCCGGTGGTACTGGCCTGGGTCCCACAACGATAACGCTCCCACCGACCCCTGCAACAACGGCAGCAACCGACCTGGCGCCACTCCCGACCACTCTGATGGAAGGATTCGAGGACGACATCGAATTCACCTCCGCCACGGAACTCGCCGAGATCTCCGACCTGGTCGTGATCGGAGAGGTTGGCAGTGTCACATCAGCAGGGCTCGTGAATGCCGAGGAGGACCCGAACCCTTCTGAGTACGTGTCCATCGAAGTCAAGATCGAGGAGGCGCTGAAGGGCACGGCGCCGGCGACCGTGAGGCTGATCTGGGACGCGTACCTCACTGACGGCAAGAATCGTGTCATGGAGATCGTGGCGAACGGACTCGCTGTTCCGAAAGTCGGAGAACGGTTCCTCCTGTTCATCGGACCCGTGTCAGACACGCGCAAGGAACTGTTCGGCGATCTGGTGACCCACGACCTCGTGACCCTTCGCGGGATCTTCCCGTTGAAACAAGACACGGTCTCCAACACCTACATAGGAGACAACCCAGCCGCTGACGATCTCGACGGCAAGAGCCTCGATGAGGTCGCCGTGCTGATCACACGCGAGACCGGCTGACAGCTGCATTGGTCACCGTGCTGGCGTGTTCAACGCAGCCCTACGCGAATCTCGTGACCGAAGGCACGGACCAGAGATAGAGACCTCCGACTGACGATGTTGTAATTACAACGTTGTGGGCCCACCTGGACTTGAACCAGGGACCTCTGCCTTATCAGGGCAGCGCTCTAACCGGGCTGAGCTATGGGCCCGTCGACCGCGAAACGGTGACGTCGGGAGTGTAGAGCCGGTCGCCCGACGACGCCAGATCGAACTGTGACAGCGACCACCGTTTCGGTAACCTGTGGCCACACCAGGGGGCTGTAGCTCAGTTGGCAGAGCACCTGCTTTGCAAGCAGGGGGTCAGGGGTTCAAATCCCCTCAGCTCCACGCCGGTCGGCTTCGCCGACCTATCCGAGTTTGTTTCGCAAACTCCGCGACAGGACTCTGCTGCGCAGTAGCAGCCAACCATCCGCGCTCGCCTTGGCCGTCAAGGCAAGTTGACGTCTGTGTGCGAGAAGTCGTCACCAACGAAGAGGAGCGGCTGACCCAGCCGGCGGGCGAGGGCGTACGAGAACACGTCGCCGAAGTTGAGGCCAGCCTGATGGCGACCATTCCCAAACCGCCGCCAGGCCACGATTGCCTCCTGCGCGAGTTCGCCATCGACGGGCACTACTTCGATACCGACACGAGCGAGCAACTCATCCAGTAGCTGCGTCCCTGCTGAACCTTTCTTGGCTTCGATCACGATGCCCAGTTCGACCCGGGTCGCGGCCGACATCACGGACGGCCCATCGAGTAGCCGTTGCTCGACTTCTGCGCCGCCACCCTCGTCGAACAACACCGCGACGATCGCCGACGTATCGACAACGTTCACGCAGGCAGCCCGCGATCGTCGTAGCCGATGATGTCGTCGGGATCTCGGTCGTCGAGCAATGGCAAGCGGCCGAAGCGTTCCACGATGTCGCGGAGCCCCAAGGACCGACGACGACGACGCTCCACCTCGAGTCGGGCTTCGAGCGACGCGACCACCGCGTCGGTGATCGACTCCCCGGTCAGTTCGGCGAGATCCCGCGCCAGGCGATCTGCCCGCTCGCTCTTGATGCTCAACGGCATAGGTAGCAATCTACCTAATGAGGTAGAAAGGAGTCAAGATGTTGATCACCCACAGAGCTTCCGATATGGGTCGCGACAGACGCCACGAGCTGAACCGCGATCGAACGGCGGGAGCATGCGGGAAGCCGACTCGAACGACAGAAGTCCCGCATCGCTCATGCGCCAAAACGACAGCCACCCGATACCATTCCCGGCGATGAAACGCCGCCAGTGCAGTCTCGCTCGTATCCGACCCCCGTCGAACCGGTGACCGGCGCACTGCTGGACGGAGCTGTGGTTGCAGTGTGCGCTGGACGTGTGTCGACCCTCCAACACGGTCGTCGCACCATCAGGACCGCCTTCGTGAAGGCTCCGATCGAGGGTGCCGTCGACGTCGCGCCTCTCGGTATTGCCGCCGACGAGCACGTTTACGAGGATCACGGTGGTCCCGACATGGCGCTCCTCGCCTACCCGTTCGAGCACTACTCGTACTGGCAGGGGCTCGGACTGGACCTTCCCACGGCGGGTGCGATGGGTGAGAACCTCACCGTGACCGGACTCTCGGAGCGCGATGTGCACCTCGGCGATGTGCTCGCCGCCGGCACCGCGGTCCTCCAGGTCACCCAACCCCGTGCGCCCTGCTACAAACTGGCCGCGCGTTATGGCCGCCCCGACATGGCGGTGGCCGTCCAGGACACGGGATTCACCGGATACCTCCTTCGCGTTCTCGTACCGGGATCGATAGCGGCTGGCGATTCCGTGACTCTGGTCGAGCGCGGCGAGCATGGTGTATCGGTCCACGAGGCGGCCCGGGTGGCCAACGTCGACCGCAACGACCTCGACGGGGCCCGCCGAGTACTCGCCGTGGAGGCCCTTGGCTCATCGGTGCGTCGCAAGCTCACCGCCCGCCTTGCACAAGAGGGAACGGTGGGGCTGGATGCCGAGAGGCTTTTCTTGGACTCAGGACACGACTAGCCGATCCTCTCAATGCGAAATCCGCGCCTCCGCCACCCGCTTGAAGCCGGCGTTCTCGGTGGCGATGGCCTTGCGAATCTGACTGCCGATCAACCTCCCGAACAGGCCGGAACCGGGACCCGTGAGGTCGATCCTCAAAGTGTTTCGGCATCCGGACGGCGTCGCCTCGATGTGGTGTCCGCCGACGAAAGACATCGGACCCATCTTCGAGGTCCATTCGAAGTGTGATGGAGCGTCGCACACCGTGACCGTCCAGACCCGTTCGGACTGGGCCGGCTGTTTCAAGCGCGCCTGGGAACCCACCCTCATCGGACCGCTGTCGAGGCGTTGGGCGCGGGTGACAGTTGGGGTCAGCTCTGGGAGGCCTTCGACGTCGAGTGTGAGGTCCCACACGGTCTCTGCTGGAGCGTTGATTTCGATCGAGTGTTCGTATCGCATCCGGGTAGTGTACCATTTGGTACATGACGGTGGAAGCCCCCAACCCGAAGGCCGAGCTGTTGGGCAAGGTGATAGCCCACATCTCCCACCATGGCCTCAGTGACGTATCGCTCCGGGAGTTGGCGGCGGCGGTGGGAACGAGCCACCGGATGTTGATCTACCACTTCGGATCCCGGGAAGGACTGGTGGCCGCCATCGTCACCGCCATCGAGCAATCTCAGCGCGAGGCGATGGCGTCGTTGGTGGCTGGTGCCCAGGAACCTGCCGAGGTGATCCGTGGACTCTGGTATCAGGTGAGCGCAGCCGAACTCCGGCCATTCGTTCGCCTGTTCTTCGAGATGCTCCCGCACGCCCTGTACGGGAGGCCGGGTACGGCCTCCTTCCTCGACACGCTCATCGACCCGTGGGTGGAGGCAGCCATGACGGCGGCCGAGGTCAACGACTGGCCCACCGACCCGGTCGAGCTTCGATTGGGTATCGCCGTCAGCAGAGGCCTACTCGTCGACCTGCTCGCCACCGACGACCTCGACACCACCACCGCCGCGATCGAGCGATTCATCGCTATGTGGGAGCAGACTCGAAGCGCATAGGCGCCAGGTCCAAAACGTGGATGTAGGCAGCCGGTCGTTCGCTGCACTCTCAGTCGGTAGCAGGATTCAAGGGCAGCACGACTAACGACGACCCTCATTCATCCTGGGAGTCGCCGTGAAGCGCCATGTGTTGTTGGGTAACAGCCACCGCTCGGTGAGGTCCAGGGCCCACAGATTGGCAGGAGTTCCAAGAGCACGGTCCAAACCTCCGTGCGATACTTGCGCAGCCGACGCGGATCATCCCGAGTCGGAGAGCCGTCACGAGGAAGGGCATCACCGCATGGCGGCAGCTATCAGGGTCATGGTTCGGACAAACGGCTGCATCGTTCGCCCTGACGGTTGACAGTCATCCGGACGCTTCGGCCCTTTCGGCCGCTCCTTCAACACTCACGCGCAGCGCGCCCTGATACTCACGGAGTCCTCGATGAACACTTCCTCCGGCTTCACGAAAGTTCTCGCCGTCGTGCTGGTGCTGGTGGCTGGCTGCGGTGGTGGGTCGTCCGACGCGACGACGGATTCACCACCGAACGCCAACAGCAGCCCAACTACCTCCGCCGACCTCGACACCACAACGAACACCAGCGACGAAACAACGCCATCGAGCCTCCCGGTGACGACTGAGTCTGTCCCTGCAGTTGATGACAGGTCGAGCACGGGATGCGGTCTGACCAGCGAGGAAGTCGCTTCGGCGTTCGACCAACCGAGCGTAAACCAGTCGAACACGGGCCAGGAAACGCGGTGCAATTTCACATGGGATGACGTAGGTCCCTGGGGATTGGACGTCGCACGATTGGAGGGAGGTCGCCAGCAGTTCGTCGACGGGAGCGGGCTGATGCCGACTGACGACAACGTGCTCGAGGATGGCACGCCTTACGAATCCATTCCGGACCTCGGTGACCAGGCGTGGGCGTTCGGTTCGGACCGTACCGCCAACGTGGTCGTCCTCATCGGAGATGACGTGATTCTGGTCGGGGCGGTGACCATCGGGGATGCCGACGTCGGTCCGCTCACCGATGCTGGCGTACCCGTTTCGATGCGTGATGCCGTTGTTTCATTGATCCGAGTCGTGGTCGGCTGATCGATGGGCTCAGTGAGCAGGCTCTCGACCGCAGTCGCCCGAGTGGTCGTCGTCGGTATCGTGGTCGTGACCTGCACGCGGGCGGCAGAAGATGCGCCCGGCCCTTCGAGCAACGAAGGAACGGGCCCTTCGGCGGTGGGTCAGTTGTTCCGCCGAGTGGACGGGGACGGTGGGGTCGACGCGCAAACCGCTCTTGAGGCCTTCTCGCTCCTGATCGCTCCTTTGCCCGATGTGGAGAGTCCGTCGGGCTCACCGCCCAATGAGTTCGAGCGTGTCGACGGCACCATCGCCATCGACTGGATACTCGAGCACTTTGACGAACTCACGCGGGATCAGCAGGAAGCCGTGTTCGAGGCGTTGGTACCGCCGGACGACGTTGTCACGGTGGCCCCTGGTGAGGCATCCCTTGCCGGTTTGCGAGTGGCGGGATTCATGGCGGTCGACGATGAACGCGAGTATTACGTGTCGATTTTGAAGGAGGCAGAGTCACGGCTCGCCCGAAACCTAGTGCATCTCCGCATTAATTACACGCGTGTAAGTATGCTGGTGCCAGTCGTAGCTGGAGGTTGCGTGTGGCCTGGACGGTGCCAGCGGTCGAGTTGACCGATGAGGA
>Ga0224510_10000909_pt1 | contig 20653 bp, 19 predicted proteins | sample SF_May12_sed_USG_FD_170161 | JGI IMG/M metagenome (GOLD analysis project Ga0224510, IMG submission 170161) | Sediment microbial communities from San Francisco Bay, California, United States - SF_May12_sed_USGS_4_1 | ecosystem: Environmental > Aquatic > Marine > Sediment | place: USA: California... | reverse complement strand
CCCATACTAAAAACTGCACGCGGAAGAGCCCTGTTCACCGTAAGCTGGTTTCTCATGGGAACCCGACCACATACCGACCTAGATCAACTGCGTTGTCACATCACGGAGGTGCGTCATGCTCATGCTTGATTTCAGGGATTTTGCCTGGTGGTATTGGCTGGTATCAACCATCAGCCTGTGGTTTACCCTCACAACCACACCAGAGGCCTACAGCCTAACCATCGCCATTGGTGGATTACAGTTACTGCATTTTGCACTGCGTGAACAAAGCTTGCGCTCCTTTCCCGTGCAAATTCGTCTGGGCTATTTGTCCGTATTGCTGATTGCGATGCCCGATGGATTTCAGTGGGTACTGTGGATTCCAGCAGTAGGCACTTTGATTCGCGTACTGATTGGCTACTGCATCATGGCTCGAATATTAATGTTGATGCCTTTTAATCGTCAAAATCCACTGTCATTGCGTTTTGTCAAAGACGCATTTTTAACCCAGCCAGTGCGCGGCAACATCTTGCACGGACTGGCACTGACACAAACCCGGTAATCCGAAATTTGAACATTCTGATTGATTTACAAACAAACTCAACAAACAACTAGCAACAGGAGAACCTCATGAATACGACTACCGCGTCAAAAGCATCATCCATCACAATCCCAGACTTCAACCTGATCAAGCAACGTCAACAAGCAACGTGGTCGTCTGGAAACTACGCCAATGTTGGCAGCAGATTACAAATCGTTGGAGAATTACTTGCTGAAGCAACAGACATCCGCGCTGGCGAAAAAATCATTGACGTTGCCGCCGGAAATGGCAATGCCACTCTCGCTGCCGCACGCCGTTTTGCGCAGGTAACATCGACAGACTATGTTTCGTCATTGCTTGAGAAAGGAGCCAAGCGAGCCAGCGCAAATGAATTTGATGTTCAATTTAAAGTTGCCGACGCCGAAAATCTGCCATTTGAGAACAGCGAATTTGATGTTGCACTTTCCACCTTTGGTGTAATGTTCACACCACAGCAGGATAAGGCGGCCAACGAATTACTGCGCGTCATTGGCAGCGGCGGCCGCATCGGCCTAGCAAACTGGACTCCCGAAGGATTTCTCGGAGATTTATTCCGCATCATTGGACGATACGCACCACCGCCCGCTGGCGTACAATCCCCCATGCTATGGGGTAGTGAACCGCGAATCGTAGAGCTTTTTGGCGCATCTGCGTCAAACATTCAATGCATTCGTCGCCATTACAACTTTCGTTTTCTTTCTGCAACACATTGGATCGATGTTTTCCGCAATTATTACGGACCAATCCACAAAACATTTGGTTCCCTTGACGCCAGCAAGCAAGAGCTACTGACCAACGATTTGACCGCACTGCTTGAAAAACACAATATCGGTGGTAGCGGCTCGTTGGTTGTTCCAAGCGAGTACCTGGAAGTGGTGATCACCAAAAAGTAGTTTTGTGGCATGCCTTATTTTTTCCCGGCACGAACTCTGCAGCATTTATATCGCAGCAGCAGTAAAGTGTTCTCGCGAGAGAACCCGACACCACTGAACCTCCTCCTCCCAGTGGTTCAGTGATCTCGGAGCAGTAAAGGCATTGCCCTCCCAAGCAACTTTACGCCAGCCCTTCGGGCTGGCGTCTTTTTATCCGCAATATTGTCTCCCATTTCCAAAACACGATAGACTGACCCAAAGACGTCATGGAGAGCCTTATGTCACGGAAAATCACCTTGTTGCTGGCCACACTGATCAGCCTGAGCGGCCACCACACGGCCTTTGCCGAAGAAGCCCCCAACCACAGTCTGGGGTTGAGTGCTGGCTGGGTTGGCGGCAGTGGTGTCAGCTACCGGCACTATATTGATGACAGCTTTGTGCAGACCAATGCCATCGCCACCATGAACAAGGATGAATACCGTGAGCACTTTGAATTAGCCATCAGCTATGGCCAATTCCTGAGTCATCACCAGTTCGACGATGCATTCGCCCCCATCGCCAGCAAATTTCTGCTAGGCATCCAGGCCGTGCATGATGCCCAGCCCAATGACACCAACAATGGCATGCAAACCAGTCGCGAAATTTACTCGGGCTTGGGACTTGGCCTGGACATTATCAATCCACGCAGACGCGGCATGGTGATTTCGCTGGATCTGTATTACGCCGCCAAGTGGATAGGTTTTAGCTCGCCGGAATTAACCCAACTGGAATTCCTGCCTAACGCCGCCATTCGTTACAACTTCTGAGGCGACCATGAAAAAGCTGCTTGTTCTGCTCGCCTCGCTGCAACTGATTGGCTGCGCGTCCATGTTTAACAATAAGGTTCAGCCGGTAATGGTGCAGACTGAAGATAGCGTCAAAATCCAGGCCCGCATTGATACCCCGGAGCGTAGTTACAACACCCGGGTACCCGCGATGATACTCTCTGAACCGTCCAGCTTTGACCAACTGGTCGTACAACTCACCGATCCCTGTTTTCCCAAAAATCGCTATGTAGCCAGAAAAACGGTAGACAGTAGTTACTTTGCCAATTTGCTCAATGGTCATGGTTTTTACATTGATTACCTGAACGGCAATATGTGGAACTATGACTCGCAACTGTATATTCCGCTGGGCAACCAGGATCGCCTCAACGACTGCACGAGCGACAGTCCAGAACAGCAAGTCAGTGATAACTCTGCCCCAATCGGCGTGAATACCGCAAAACTGCTCAACCATGCGCTGTATCTTGGTTTCGTTGTCAGCCAGGAGTCGTCCTCCATTGATGGCGGAAAACTTGGCTACCAGCGCCACCTCAACTCACGCATGTTTATCGATTTTCAGTCCGGTTCCACCAACAACGATCGCAGTTTTTGGGAGCCAGAAATCTTCGTCTCCAAACAAACGCTTGCGCTGTCCATTAACTATTACCCCTGGCAAACCACCACTCTCTACCTGGGGGCCGGCCTGGCGCAAGAAAAAATTCAGGCAGAGTATGATCCTGCCGACTGGCTCGCGCCGACAGAAACCATTTACCGCGAGCAGCACACGCCTGCGTTTATCAACATCGGTTGGCACAACGCCCGCAACAATCGCTTTTTCGTGAACGTCTACACCGCCATTGATCTGGAGGACTTTCAACTGAGCAGTTACAGCCGCAACCCGCGCGGCAGTAGTCGCTGGGATAACCTGCCCGCCGACAAAAAACGTGACGCATTGGCGCAGTTGGAACAAATCCGACGTTACACCCATGCCGGCTTTGACTTCGGCTTCCGCTTCTAGCGCTGGCCATGCCGGCGATTTCTCGCTAGACTATAACCAAGTACTTTGCTTGGTTATAGTATGAATCCGTTCTCCTCCCTGCGTCTGCAGCACAGCTACACCCAGTTGCCCGAGCATTTCTACGCCCGCCAGCCCATCAGCCCGCTGCGCGATGTGCGACTGGCCAGTTTTAACCCGCAGGCTGCAGCGCTGCTGGGACTGGCACCTGAGGTTGATGCCGACGAATTGATTGCCGGCTTCAATGGCCAGACCAGCCTGAATGCCGACGCGCCCATTGCCTGCCTGTATGCCGGCCACCAGTTTGGTCACTACGTGCAGCAACTGGGTGATGGCCGTGCGCTGCTGTTGGGCGAGCATCACCATCCCGAACACGGCGTCTGGGAACTGCAACTGAAGGGCGGCGGTGCCACCCCGTTTTCGCGCATGGGCGATGGCCGCGCCGTGCTGCGCTCCACTATTCGTGAATACCTGTGCAGCGAAGCCATGCATGGTCTGGGCATTCCCACCACCCGCGCACTGGCAATGTTCGACAGCGAAACCCCGGTGATTCGCGAACAGGTCGAACGCGGCGCACTGCTGGTCCGCATGGCGCCAAGCCACGTGCGGTTTGGCTCGTTTCAGGTGTTTTATTATCGCGATCAACATGACGATCTGAAATTGCTCGCCGACTACGTCATCGATCGCCACTATGCCGAACTGCGCGACGCCGCCAATCCCTATCTCGCGCTGCTGCAAACGGTGGTTGAACGCACCGCCAAACTCATCGCCCAATGGCAGGCGGTTGGTTTTGCTCACGGCGTGATGAACACCGACAACATGTCGATTTTGGGACTAACGCTGGACTATGGGCCGTTCGGATTTCTCGACGAATACGAGCCCGGTTTTATCTGCAATCATTCCGATCACACCGGACGCTATGCCTTCGATCAGCAACCCAACATCGGTGCCTGGAACTGCAGCGCACTGGCGCAAGCACTGTTGCCGTTGATGGAGCTGGACGATGCCAAAGCCGCACTCAGTCAGTTTGCTCCCAGTTTCGAAAACGCATATGCGCAACTAATGCTGCAAAAACTCGGGCTGCGCGAACGCAATCCACAAAACAGCGCACTGGTCGACGAACTGCTGAAAATCATGGCTGACAATCAACGCGACTACAGCGATTTTTTCCACCAACTGAGCACATTTGACAGCAGTGCACCGCAGCATGCCCTGCGCGATACTTTTTTAAATCGTGAACAGTTTGATGCCTGGGCCAAGAATTATCAGGCAGCACTGCAGCAGGAAAACAGCGTGGATGCCGAACGCGCCACACGCATGCGTCAGGTAAATCCCAAATTTGTGCTGCGCAATTATCTGGCGCAACAGGCGATTGAAAAAGCAGAAATGGGCGACTATTCACAAATCAACGAACTGTTGCAGGTGTTGCAGTCGCCGTTTGCCGAACACGAAGAATTTAATCAGTTTGCGCAATTGCCGCCGGACTGGGCGCGCAAAATTTCGGTGAGCTGTTCGTCATGAATGCGGAACTGGATACTGAAAGTATCCAGCGCCAACACTAATCCCGCTGCTGGATGCGCATCAGCACCTGCAAAAACGCCTGCACGCTGTCAATGCTGGCCGCTTCATCCATGGTGTGATAGCCGGTGGTAGGCACCTGCAGGGTGGTGCCATGCACCAGTCCCTTGGACGCCACCGTGATACGTCCCATCTCGGTACTGCCCAGCGACTGAGCTGCCTGTTTCTGGCGGACGGCCTCGGCATTTTTCGCCGCAATGTACTCGTCCTTAAAACTGTAGCGAACACCAATTTCTTCGCATAACCTCTGCAGTTTTTCCGTGGTCTGCAAATTAAACTCGGCGTTGGCGTCGCGCCGACGCAGCACCACCTGCTGCTTGTCGGCGGTGTCGATATCGGGATAGGGACTGGTATCGACCACGATCAACTGGTTGGTGGAGCCACCAAAACGGCGGAACCATTCCAGCAGATAGCGCCAGCTTTTACCGGCTTCTTCCTGGGCAGTAAAAAATGCCGTGCCCTGAAAACCCAGACTGAACAAATGCACCAGACAGGCCGCCGTCAACACGTTGTCCAACTGCCCCAGCAAACGACCATTATTCACCCGCAGGCGATCCGAAAACGCCACCGGCGTGCCTGCCACCAGATGTTCCAGCGCCTTGAGTTCAAAAATCAGGTTGTTGCGGAATTCACAAATGTAGGCGCGCCGAATCTCGCCCGCGCCGCGATAGGCCCCGGACCAGGGCTCATAGGCCATGACCGGCACGCCGGAAAACCGATCCGCCACCTTGTTCATCAATTCTTCCGAGACCGAATTGCCCAACAGATCGGAACGACTGCCGGCAACAAACGCGGCGTACTGGAATTCATTGGGGCCGGTGCAAATCAGCCCGTGGCGGTCGATGTGGGCAGAAAACATCGCCGAATGCGGGTCATTGCCCTGCGCTACCAGCAGGCCCTCATACCAGGTCACCCTGGCACCGCGCTCTTCCAGGGCCCGTTGCAGCACCCGAAAAAAGGAATGTTCCGCCCCCACCACGCAGGGGTGACGAATCAACTCTTTGAGCAAATCTATAAAACCATCGAACTGCATGCACTATTCCACCCTAGGACTGCGGCGAATTATGGGCCGAGAATGGCAGCAGGCAAAGTGTTTTTTGCAGGCAGGGAGTGCTCAGTGACGGTACAGCTTGTCCAGTTGCGCCTGGTTGTACACCAGTTGATACAGGTTGTGCAGCAGCATGTAATCCAGGCCGTTGTAATCGCCCAGCAGCCACGGTTTGGTGGTTTCATTATCTTCCGGCCACACCAGCCGAGATGTCGACGACCAGGCGCAGACGTTGTACTGATCACCATAGTTAAACGTCCCGTACTCCGGCGCAGCATTAAGCAAACCACCGTACACCGTCGGGTCAATGCGCAAATCCGTACCGTGCAATACCACAAACAGCAACGGCATTTGCTCATAGCGATAGCGGTTGCGCGACAGCACTTCGTGTTCTAGTTTCCACAGCGGCCCGCCAAAGCTGAACAACCCCACCGCGTAATTGGCTCTGGCAATGGTCGATAAAATTCGCTGGTTATAGTTGTCACTTTTGCCCAGCAGTGCCAGTCGAAACAAAGGCTGCGCCAAACGCGATGTCAGGTTGTGCATGTTCGGATAGGTTTCATCGCCTGCATCATGCGGAACCAGCAGAGCGTTCGCTGCCTCGGCAAATCCCCAACTGAAAACGTGTTGCGCATCCCATTCAGCGCCACGCAATACCGGTTTGCCAAACACCGGATTCTGAATTTGCCAGTTACTGTGATCGCGCATGTACGACACAATGCGAAACACGGTTTTTCTCACCCACCGCCGCATGTCCACCACTTCGCCATCAATGCCGCCTTTAAACGGCACCAGTTTTTCCACCAGCGCCAACCCCATCAACAAATGCCACACCTGATCCTGACTCATTTCTGTCGCGTAGTAACCGGGCAAATCGCCGGCAGGCTTGGTCAGGTCAGACAACACCGACGTTGCCAAATCGATGGGATTGCGATGCAGAAAATTCGCATCGATATCATCACGAATAAAAAAACCGTTGAAGTCACCTTCGTGTTCGCTACGGTCGGCGCGAAAATACGCTTCACCACGTCTATCCAGCCGGTCGATGACGCGCAGCGCCCACAACAGTTCACGCAGGCTCATCATCGCTGCCGCTTCATCACGCCCATTCAGCAATGCGTATTCAGTTGCCAGCATGCTGATGTATTGCGCCAGCATGATAGGCGCATCGCTCCACTGCAGCATGGAACCACGCCGAATACTGGCCGGCAGATTACTGCCTGGTTCATCTTTATCGCTGAGGAAAATAAACTCATTACGCAGCCGCTGACGGTAAAACCAATATTTTTCCAGATTGGCGGCATCATTGTTGACGGCATCAACTTCGACAATACATGCCTTTTGCGCGGGATGATCGCCAGCCCCCGCCGCGTGGGCAAGCATGGGGAAAACGCAGACAAAAAAAGGCAGCAGCAGTTTCAGCTTCATGATTATGAAAAAGCAATGCTGATGCCAGTGACCTCGCAAAAACAACAACCGTTAAGTGAAAAAATTACCCCACTGCGAGAGCCGCGTCATTTTATTGGTGTACATCGCCATATTGCTGACACCACTCAACGCTATCCCAAAACCACACTGCCTACCCGAAATAAATGTTTACAAAACAACGATCACAATGACTCATGTCGACCAACAAAAATGACGACTAACTAATCATCCGCCTGGAATCATACGATGAGCCAACCTAGCCCCATTCTCCCAGCCAAATCTCAGGGATTTACCTTGATTGAAATGGCCATGGTGCTGGTCATTGTCGGCATTCTGCTGTCCATGACATTACCCATAGTGCGTGGCATGGTTCAAAACAGTAAGCACAATGCCGAACGAAATATTCTCGAAGAAACCCGTTCCGCCCTGATCGGCTATGCCTTTATTCACGGAGGCTTTCCTGATCCATTGGCCAATGATGTTGTGCCGGCAGGCCAACTGGGCGTGCGCGCCACCGGGCCTTACGCCAAACCATTTCTCTACGACGTCAACAGCAATCTGCTAGCCAGCACAACGGGCGGTGACATTGGCACTTTCTGCGCCGCAGTACATGCAGAACAAACCGCAAGTGCCGAGCCCATGACATGGCATGGCACTGACTTTAGTAATCCAGTGAACAGCTCTCCCCAAGCATTTGTATTGGTTTCGCAAGGCGCCAACTACCGCACTGATCGTGAGAATAAACCGCTTGGCGATGGTACTTTGACCGATCGTATCTATGAAAATTCTGCCACCGCAGAGGCCAATAATTACGATGATGCCGTAGCTAGCTACTCACTTGTTCAGTTAAAAAACGATTGCCTGAAGATAGCTGCGCCGCCCGTAGTCACCACCACATGCGCAGCAGTAGGCGATGCACGCTGCGCCGAGTTTACCAACAAAACTGGACAGAATGTTTATTACGCCGTAGGCAAGGACTGGAATGCCACCCTAGGACGCTGCGAGCTGCTGGCCGATGACGGTTACGTTGATCTGGGTATGTGGGACAAGGACCAGAAACTGTTTGTAGTTACTGCTCTCGAAAAGGACAATAAATCGGGTAACTGGAAATGTGACGACAAAATGGTGATTGTAGAAAAACGATTAAAAGACATCGACAGTAGCGCTGACCCTGACCTGATGGCAACCGCAGTTTGCCAGTCCATAGTCAAGGACAGTTGCGCCCTCTACTAACAACTTTCATGACAGAAAAACACACAAAAGGATTTACCCTCATCGAGTTGGCAGTCGTGTTGCTGATCATCGGCTTTCTGATCAACCTGATACTGCCCATGGCACGCAATCTGATGAACATGGGCAAACAGTCCGGCGAAAAATTGCTGGTACAACAGGCCAAGGTTTCACTGATGAATTACGCCAAACGCTTTGGTGGATTTCCCGAACCACTTCCTGGCAACAAATTCCCTGCACAACTGCTTGGCTATGATGCCACCTCGGTGTTTGGTGGCAGCCTCTTCTACGATATCAACAGTGCGTACACAATAACCACTACGGGTGGTAATTTTGAAAACCTATGCAAGGCACCTATCACCGACTCACCAGCCGGTCTGCCCGGCGTATGGAGTGACAACAGCTACAGCAATCCATCGTTAAGCGGCCCGGCGATATTTGTCGTTTTTTCTGCCGGAGCCGATCGTGTAGCCAGTGGACAAAATACCCCCGTGGGCACCGCAGGTGACCGGCGCTATGAAAACAGCGCCAAGACGCAGGACACACAATACGACGATATCGTAGAGAATTACTCTCCCAGCAACTTGTGTCAGCTATGCATGCAAACCGGATTCGCTTGTCACGCCCCGGTGCCTTGATATTTTTTTTGGATGAAATTGGCAGCGCTGGAAAGCCTATTTCAGGCTTTCCAGATGTTGCTCGATTCTACGCAGTTGGGAACTATAGGCACGTTTGCCACTCGCCTGGAAAAGAAATTCACTGTATGAAAGCCGGGCATCATTAATTCGCCCCAACGCCTCATACGAAAATGCCAGGTTCAAATGCGCTTCGGGAATCGAGTAGTCGATGGTCAATGCTTCCTTGAACGCGTCCACAGAGGCAGCGAAATTTCCTTTTTCCTGGGCAACGATTCCCTGCTGAATCCGGATAAAAGGCGAACTGGAATTGAGCTTCGCTGCCTGTGCAAAATATTGTTCTGCTGTATCCAGGTCTCTCAGTCCCAATCTGGCAGAGCCTGCCCAGAACCATCCTTCCCAAAGGCGACTATCTCCATCAATCAGCGGCTTTAATGTCGTAGCTGCGCGTTGATACTCCCCTTGCTCCACCAACTTGCTACCACTCGCAACCAGATCATATTGCTGCTGTTCGCTCAGCGCGGTTGATGTTTCAGCCGAAACCGACACCGACAGATCAGCGATAGATTGCGTGCGGTATGCTTCCATTCGGTCTTTTACTTCTGCAACCGTGGTTTCAAACGGAACAATACCCAGTGACTGAAAAATGGAAGACTTTATTCGACGATTATCATTGGGCTTCACCACGGTATAAAAAGACGACTCGCCTCTGTACCGCCCAGGAATAACGAATACATCATCATGCAATGCTTCCATCTTTTTGGCAGTTCGGGAAGCGTGTGATGAAAAAGTGCTGGTCATAACGATGTAAACGGTTTCAGCATTGTCGAGCGACTTGAATTCACCAACCCACACAGGGATCGCTGCTGCCACACCACGCTCTGCATGAACCACACTACCACGATTCAATCCTTGCGCAGGCTTATCCAGCGAACGAGAGTCCGTTGCCACATTGCTGCTGGCTACAGGCAGAGGTACGGCTTCTTCAATTCCTGTTACTTGCGTGGATGCAGCACTAGCGACCACCACCTTATCAGCATTACTACCTTGCTTGCTTGATGAAATCTCCGCAGGGGAAATTCCTACCTGGATAACGCTTTTGATCGGTGTATCACTCTCGGAACGTGTTGATCTTTGTGGTGCCAGACCTGACGTTGCAGGTTCCTCAATTAAACGCTGTTGAGGCATGGCCACCGAAGATAGCGCGCTGGTGCTCACATATTGATCGGCGTAATAATACACACCGCCATTTATCACAATCACCGCGCCGGCCAACGTAATATAAAAACCCTTGCTGAGTCTGAATTTGCGTTTTTTTGCCACAGGTGCGTACGGGAACGGCGAAACAACCGCACTCGGAGACTTTGCCGTGCTGACTTTTTTAAGCACTGGGGATTGAGCCACCGCCGAATCGTCCGGGAGGTCTTCAAGACGCTCCATGATTGGTTCGGCATCCTGATTTTCAACTTCTTTAAGTGCTTTATGAATAATGCTCATGGGTTCAATCCAGAACAGTCACTTCTTTTATTGATCGATACATGGAAAACAAATCCACGCATTCCTTTTTCATCACATAGGCATCAAGTATGGCTCTCTCACAAACCTGGTTCAGCCGCCGTGGAACTCCTTTGCATGCGATGTGCGCTGCGCGTTTGGCATGATTTGACATGCTCAGACTGCCAAACACACTAGCCTTGGCAATTCGATGATCGATATACCTGGCGCTCTGAGCCATGCTGAATGGTTTAAGTTCATGATGGACTGCAATGCGTTGCAGCAATGGTCTTAGCTCTCTGCTTTTGAGCATGGCTACCATTTCCGGCTGCCCCGACAAAATAACGCTGATCAGTTTTTTCTTTTCCGTTTCCAGATTGGTAAGCAGCCTAATTACCTGCATAACCTCGGGTGACAATTGATGCGCCTCATCAATGATGATCACTGTCTTTCCCCCATCCCTGGCCAGATCAACAACAAATGAATAAATATCTCGATAGAGATCAACAATACTTGTCGCGGAAAACTGTTTCCCGGTCAGATCAAAATAGATCTCCCTCAGCAAGCTGAATGCATCCTGCATGGGATTGAATATATAGGCTGACTTTACACTGTCATCAAAACTTTCCAGCATGGTCCGGCATATCAGCGTCTTCCCCAACCCAACTTCGCCACTCAGCGAACAGATACCGCCACTTTCCACCGTGTATCTGAGACCGGACAGCGCTTGCAGATGAGACTCGCTTTCAAAGAAATAACTGGTGTCAGGCGTGATACTGAAGGGCGTATCCCGCAATCCCATCTGATTAAAGCAAGCACTCAACTGTGTCATAATCTAGCCTACAATCCTTGGCATCAGGAATATCACCAGTTCTTTTCTGACCTTGGTATGGTAGGTTCCACGGAAGAAATATCCTAACAACGGGATGCGACCCAAAAATGGCACAGACCTTTCCGTAGTCACATTTTCATCCTGAATCAAGCCGCCGAGAATAATCATTTCGTTGTGCTTGGCTCTAACCAGGGTGGAGCTTTGTTTGATATCCAGTACTGGCGCAATACTTCCCTGCGATGAAACCACCGTATCGGTAACACGGGTGATAACAGGTGAGACATCCATTAACACCCAATTGTCATTGGATATCTGGGGTGTCAACGACAATACCACCCCTTCAGTCACGGTAGTTGGTATCTCAGTAATAATGATTTCGATATTTCCAGCAGCACCTTGCTGGCGAGTCACTTCCTGCGAAAAGAATGTCCGGTCTGTTCCCACTTTGATCAGTGCCGTCTGGTTATTCATGGTGCGAATTCTGGGCTGTGAAACCACTTTTATTTCGCCCTGCTCGCTCAGAGCGCTGATGATCGCTTTGAAATTCGGATCGGTATACGTCAACCCCGCAGTCGCAGAACGAAGGTTCATCCCACCATTGGCCTGGGTTACGATATTGGTCAGCGCACCGGTTATCTTTTTGGCACTTAACTCTGTCCAGTCTATTCCCATGCTCTGATCATCACGCAGTGAAACTTCGATAATTCTCGTTTCAATTTCCACCTGTTTGTGGAGACCGTTTTTTATATGCTTGATGTAGGATTCAATATTTCTTGTTCGCGCGTACTCATCAGTGATCTGGATAGTCCCAGACAAACGATTAATCGCAACCCTTCCATTTGCCGACAACATCGACCTCAACTGGGTATCTAGTTCGTCCCAGAACGCTACATTATTCTGCTGGGTAAGCTGGGTTGCTGTCGTTCCGCCACCAGAACCACCCGTGGATGAAATTGAGCTACTGCTTGATCCCTGCCCATTTCTAGTCAGGCGGAGATAATCCAGATCAAACGTGACCGTTTTGAATTTTTTGACCTGGATAAGGTTATCGCTCCACTCCCAGTAATATCCGAGCGACCCTAAAATCAAGTCCATGGCTTCATCAAGCGGAACATCATTAAAGCTAACATCAACATTACCAACCACATCTGGTTCAGCATAAATATTCATATTGTAGGTGGCGGCCAACAGCGAAAGCGTTTCCCTAACGGACAACGCCTTAACCTTTAGACTGTACTTCTGCTGGGAAAGACGATCAGGTACTACATTTCGCATTGCCACAAGCGGCATGCGGATGTCGTTAGCAACCGCCGGCAATGATTTCGGATCTTCTTTAGACTTCTGATCAAACAAGCTTTCGATCAATGGATCTGGGTTTTTCGGTTTCATTTCCTCAACTGAATGCTTTTTCTCCTGTCCCGCACATCCAGATAAGGATGTCAGCAGCAGAAGCACCAACACCGCATGCAATCGATATCGATTGACTCCATGATATACCATTGCCACGTCCATCAATTTAACTCCAGATACTGGGATCCATTTGGCCCTGTTAGCTCTACTCTCGCCGGATGTATGGATCTGATGCGATATTCTCCCAACCTGTCTCCGACTTTATGTAAAGCGCCATTTATATGAGCCAGTCTATTTTGTCCATCAATCAAAATGGCATTAACCATATAGATATTGGCCACTTCACCCTTTCCCTTTTCCTCGATTCCATCGGTGTTTTTTGCCAACGAATTCCGCTCTTCAACATACCATGGAAGAAAAGCCTGCATCTTTATCGACATCTGAGGCAGTTGATTCTGTACCAACTGAGTCATAGGCAACCTGATTTCCTTAACCACCATCGGTTCTTCTTTTTCAATACCCATAGTGTGATCAATGAAGAAATAGAGTAAACCCAGCGGAAACATCGCAGCCATAATGTATGGGAAATATATTTTTGCATTGTTCATTTCACATCTCCGGAAAACACATGGCGTCGACCATCAATAGTCAACAGCAGACCCGTATTCTCCTGATCGTTCATAACAACTTCACTGATGCTAAGTTTATTGAGATGAAAGAATTCGTCTTTTTTGTACAAAGAAAAAAGAAACTTATCCATATTCATCACCTGAGCACCCGACAATGTCGCCGAAAAACTCACTGTCTCATAGTTTATTTTTTCAGCAGATAGGGACTCGAATCCACTTTCCATTCCTTGGTAATAATCAAGTCCAGACTGGAATTCTCGTATTGATCTGTCATTTATTCTCAATATTCCTGAGTTTTCTTCATCATTTTCAATCAGCTTATTGGTATAGACATACGAAACCAGACCAATAGAAAGAAGAACTGCCGATAATAATGAGCACACATATACCGGCTTGATAAATTTAGCTCTGACTTCTGACACACTTAAGCCCTCATATTCGTCATTAACTCATACAGCGGACCAAGCAAGGCAATTGCAAAGAATGCAAACATTACCGCCACAATCGCCATAATTAACGGCTCAATCAGTTTGCTGATGCTGTCCACCAGCAGATGCACTCGTTCAAAATAAATATTGGCAAGCCTGGTCAACTGTTTGTCCAATGATCCAGTCTGCTCCCCTATACCCATCATTCGATTAACCAGCGTATCGAAAGTATCATTTGCCCCAAACGCATCCAGCAGTGATTCGCCTGACTTCAGCGAATCTGCTATATCTGACACTCTCGATTGGAAGTAGCTGTTGCTCAGCGATTTATTGATGGTAATTAATGCGGTAGTAATAGGAATACCGGCACTGTACATCAGCGCCATGTACTGAAAATAAAAAGCGAGCTGAGATCCTCGGACAATCTGACCGAAGATCGGCATTTTCCACAGAAATCTATCCGTTAAATATCTGAATTTTGGCAGCCGCCTGGCAAGCGTAAAACAAGACGGTATTGAAACAATTACCAGAACGCAGTACAGCCAGTATGCCGCCATAAACTCTGATATGTTAATCAGGAGCACTGTCGCCGTCGGAAGTTCAACACCCATCGTGTAAAACAGATCAACGATCTTGGGGACAACAAAGGCAGTCCAGAATATAAACCCGCCCAACATTGCAACAAGCGTAAATGCTGGGTATATCATCGCCCTCTTCGTCGTCGACTTTATTGATTCAACCCGTTCTATATGCTCGGCAGCATCCTTCAATGTCCCCTCTAACGATCCACTTTCCTCACCAATACTGGCCAGCGTAGAAATGGCGCTTGGAATCACGCCTGTTTTTTCCATTGCCTGGGAAATCATGAAGCCATCCAAAAGATATCCTTGCAAATCCAGCATGGCTTTTTTGAAGGCGGGGCGTTTGGATGCTGCGGCAAGATCTCCCAGTGCAGACTGCACATCCAGACCACTACCAACATACATGGAAAGATAGTTGCACAGCTCTATCAATTCTTCAGCCGTCAACTTGGGTCTGGCCAAGTCTATGAGAGGAGTAATGATGTCAGGAATTTTAAAATAGGACACTGGATCAATATGGCGATTGGCCAAATCTTCAAGAAAGACATCCTCATTCACAAAGAATTCAGTGTGCCTCTTGTTTCGGCCATCATCATCAAGTGTGGTATAAAAAAAGTAGGACATAGGCTACGCCGCATCCTTGGCATTTCCCTTGTCGACGTCCCTATCCTGCTTTTCCTCCTTGACGACACGATTTACCTCATCCAGATCAGTAATACCTTTCAAAGCCATTTCAATGGCTGCCTCGCGAAGCGTAATCATCCCTGCCGTTTGTGCAATTCTTCTGATTTCTATGGGCGAGGCATCATCGTCAATCGCATCTTTGATTAGATCATCAATTTCAATTACCTCACAGACCGCAGCACGCCCCAGGTAACCTGTCCCCCTGCAGTGATCACAACCTTTATGCACGAATACGGATCGCCCCACGATCCTTTCTGGCACATCAATATCTCCCAGCTTGTATACATGTGCTTCCTTACAATGGGGACAGAGTCGACGAACCAGTCGCTGAGCAATCACACAGCTCAAAGTAGATGCCAGCATAAAATTACCAACACCCAAATCCCGTAAGCGTGCAATCGCACCTGCCGCATCGTTGGTGTGCAGAGTGGAGAGCACCAGGTGCCCTGTTTGCGCAGCCCTGACACCCAGCGTAGCAGTTTCTTCGTCACGAATTTCACCCACCAAAATAACGTCCGGGTCCTGACGTAAAAAACTTTTAATCGCTGACGCGAAAGTAATGCCAGCTTTTACGTTAACCGGAACCTGACGTATCAGCGGCATTTGAAACTCAACCGGATCTTCAACAGTCATTACGTTATTTTCCATGGCATTAACCTTGCGCAGCAGACCATACAGACTGGTTGACTTTCCTGAGCCAGTTGGCCCCGTACAAAGAATCATCCCATACGGAGATTTAACCGCCCGGGATATCACCTCAAGCTGCGCCGGAAGATACCCAAGCTCCTCCAGTGAACGAATTTCATCACCCGAAGCAAGAATACGGATTACCAGATTTTCGCCTTTAGAGGTTGGTATACAGGAAACACGCATGTCATATTTTTGCTGCAGGAATTCAAACGTCATACGTCCATCCTGTGGACGTTTCATTTCAGCAATATCCATTTGCGATTCAACCTTAAAGGTCGAAATAAGACGCTGATGCATGTTTGGTGGCAATGAATATTTCAGATGAAGAACACCATCAATTCGATAGGAAACTAGCGTTGCGAATGCGGCCGATGTCAGATGTAGATCTGATGCCCCAGTCTCTACTGCGGTACTCACCAGCAATTCCATCACCTTTTCTGCCTGAAATGGTTTTCCTGCCAATACATCCGTAACGACCTTTTGCATTTCTTGCTCAATCGGATGCTCAGCCAGGTAGTAAATTTGCTCTATCATCCTGATCAATTTTGCGCGTGGCGCAGTAAACAGATCAAAACTCATGGCGGTATAGCGCGATATTTTTTCCAATCCATTTTCATCAAATGGATCGGCCACAGCCAACTGAAGTCGATTCGCCTTGATAGAAACTGGCAAAATTTCGTGTTTGCTCGAAAAATTATATGGTAGTTGACTCAGCGCCAGAGGATCGGGTGCCACCCCATCCAGTGATTCGAATCCTATCTTTGCCTGCTTGGCGAGTATTCTTGCTATTTCACCATCAGTTACAAAGTTTAATTTCAAAAGGGTATCACCTAACCTTTCCTTGGTTGCCTTTTGCACACGCAGGGCATACTGAATCATTCCTTCAGTAATGACTCCTTCTTCTTTTAGCATGTCCCCTATTTTTTTTGCCATGAGTGCTATCCCTTGAGAAAATCTTTGGCATCAACCTCAAGTACAGCGGTAAATATCGCCTTACCGACAGCTCCTTCCTCGCCTGGTTCAAAGCTCATTATTGGCGACTCAAATTTCCCTTTGGCCCCCAGCCTTGTCACCATGTTCACAAACTGATCATGAGATCGCTCATAGGTAGACTCGATACGTGCAGAAACCGCCACCAGATATTTTCCTGGCTCATACTCTGGGGCGGATGATCGCCCTCCGGCTTTAATCGTTTTCCGCTCTACCTTCAAACTGGTCAGAACCACATTTTTTGGCGTATTGCTACTTATCCAGCCAATCAACACATCCAGCCTGATCTCTTGCTCTCTACCTTTGTACTCATCCAAATGGGAAGCCAGATTTTTTATTTGCTTATCACCAGGGTATTCCAGCACAAGTTGGTTATACTTTGTTCTTTGCGATTCAATCGTCGATTGGTATACAGCCATCGCTTCCTTGTGCTGAACATATTGCATTCCCGATACTGCGAACAGAACCAATGATACGGCGACCGATGCCACCAACGCGGGGATAGCCATTTTGTATGAAACAACCTGATGATGGTAATCCTCAGGCATGAAATCGTATTGCGGATATACGAAAGCCAACCCCGCCAGCTCTGGCTTTTCTATAACCACCCGGGAATCAATCCCTGCTGAAAATCGAAATTGACCAATAATTTTTTCGTATAATTTTTCGCCGTTTCTCAAGTCATTTAAGAACGCGATAGTGTCATCCGAATTGGATGCCTGATTGGACACCCAATCTATCACCTTGCCTAAACATATGGTTTCTACCGCCTCCATGCCATAAACCACCTTGGCCGTATTGACAATATTTTCCCTCAACGCATTTATATCAATCAGATTTTGCTTTTCATCGTCTCCCATTCCAGACAACAGGCCCTGTTCCTCAAGAGCTTTGCTTTTCTTCTGTAATACATTCCCGTCCTTCACCAAAAGCGCCACCAGCTTTTCGCCATCGGACCACAATGCAACCAAAGGGACTTCGGAAACCTCTCTCAGCAATGAACCGATCGCAGTTTCATACATGGCCAATCTGGAGTAAGGTTTTTCTTGTATATCCAACTCACGGATAACATCATCCAAATCCTGTTTTGCCACTGCTGCTATGGCTACCTTGGCATCCTTCTTTCCCTGATCAACCATCCTGATTTTCAGCTCGAACTTCTCATCATATATCTGCTCTGATTCGATATATTTTTTTGCTCTCTGTTTAGCAGCAGCACCATTTTTAGCCACCAGAGACACCTGTTCCAAATGGCTTCCTTTTGCAAAGAAGCCAAAACGAACCGTTTCACCAAACGTCAACGACATCTCTTTTCTGGACTGTCTTCCATGTTTTAAGATTTTCCCTGCTCTGACATGAAGATACTCGAGCACAGTTTTATCCCCGTTGTATATTTCATCAACGGGAAGTATCGTTAGCAGGTTTTTCTTCCAAAATTGATTCCATTGCATGAGACTTTCCTCAATTTCAAATAGAGACAATCCCTGTCTCAACATCTGCATTCATTAAGGAAGGGTACGATCGTAAAAATAAACCAGCGCTACGGGAGTACTATCAGCAGTGGACAACGGCCATGTTCCACCATTGATACCACTATCCAATTGATCCCAGCGACGAACTCGCCCTGACTTTCCATTCTCTGCACCATCAGTAGCCACATCTATCATCTTTGCCATCCACGACGGAATGCCGTAAGCCACAATTGCATTTGCTGTAGCCCCGGTTGCAGTGTCCCTGGTATAGCCAATGTTGTATGCTCCATCAAGCACATGCTTTCCTAGAGAAGCATTAGTCGTTGATCTTGGCGCCACACCCGCTGCGCGCAGATCGGCAAATGCGGTGTCCTGATTTTCGACAGGCGATGTCGCTTCACAAGATATTGCCGATGGATCTGTTGCTACTGCATTCAGGGCAGTGGCAACACTGTTATTTGGCAATGTAAATCCTACATTCCCATCCAGATTACAATCTCCGGGCCAGCGACCTTTTCGATCGTAATAATTCAGCATCATGGTCTCCATGGAGTGGATATCACTTTGCACTTTCTTCACTTTAGAACTATTAATCAGTTCTTGACCTTTCAGAACAGCCCCAAGGATGATCCCGATAATCACCAAAACAACCGCCAGTTCTATCAGTGTAAATCCAGACTGGTTTGATTTACGTTCATTGCCCATATTGAAAATTCCCTGTATTTAAGTAATCACGCATTACTTATCGACACACTAACAACTATAATTTCCTGAATAATACAAACGTAAAGTCAAACATTTACATTTATCAAACAATCTCATATTTCTCTATTATCTGATCTCGACAGCGCCTCATCCTTGGTTACTACACCTTGCTTAACCAGATTAACCATGCTCTGCTCCAGCGTTTGCATCCCATGTTGATGACCAACTTGCATTGCAGAATTTATTTGGGGTATTTTGTTTTCACGGATTAAATTTCTGATGGCCGGGTTTGAGATCAATATTTCATGCGCAGCTACGCGACCCCCTTCTTTTTTCTTCAGCAAAATCTGTGAAATAACCGCGCGCAGCGACTCTGCCAGCATGGTTCTAACCATGGCCTGCTCTGCAGCAGGAAACACGTCAATAATTCGATCTATGGTTTTTGCTGCAGAGCTGGTGTGCAAAGTGCCAAACACAAGATGGCCTGTTTCTGCTGCGGTCAACGCCAAGCCGATGGTTTCTGGATCTCGCATTTCTCCCACCAAAATGACATCCGGATCTTCGCGTAGCGCGCCACGAAGTGCATTGGCAAATGACTGAGTATCGCGATGAACCTCGCGTTGGTTAATTAATGATTTTTTACTTTTATATACAAACTCGATCGGGTCTTCGATGGTGAGAACATGTTCAGCTCTGGTTTCGTTGATGTAATCGATCATGGCGGCAAGCGTTGTCGACTTACCTGAACCTGTCGGCCCCGTTACCAACACCAATCCACGTGGAGTTTGTGCAATTCGCTTAAATATCTCTGGACAGCCCAACTGTTCCAGCGTGGCAATTTGGGAAGGGATAACCCGGATAACTGCACCAGCCCCCCTTGATTGCTGAAATAAGTTCACCCGAAAACGCGCTATTCCCGGCAATTCCGTAGAAAAATCACTTTCTTTCGTTAATTCATAATCAGCCTGCTGCTTCTCCGTCATCACTGAATATGCCATCGCCAGCACCTGTTCATGTGAAACGACATCCTCCATTGCTTCACGAACATCTCCATCAATGCGTAACATCGGCGGCATTCCCGCTGACAAATGCAGATCTGATGCGCGTCTTTCCACACTCAAAGTAAGCAAGTCTTCCAATCGCATTTTTTTCACCGTCCATTCTGCTGACCTCAGTCTTGTACGGCGGTTTTGTGTAGTCGATTTAGCTTGATCGTTTTACGGATTCTTTTTTTGCGGACAAAAAAAAACCGGCACATGGCCGGTTTTTTCTGTTTGATGCAGAATGTTACATGATGGATTTTAATGTACTACCCAACTCCGCTGGATTTTTGGTGGTTGCCACCCCTGCGGCATGCAATGCAGCGAATTTCTCGTCCGCTGTACCCTTGCCTCCGGCAATGATCGCACCGGCATGGCCCATGCGTTTGCCCTTGGGGGCCGTCACACCGGCAATGTAGGCCACCACGGGTTTGGTAACATTGGCCTTGATGTAGGCAGCCGCTTCTTCTTCAGCATTGCCGCCAATCTCGCCCACCATCACGATGGCCTCGGTCTTCGGGTCGTTCTGGAACAACTCCAGCGCATCGATGAACGTCGTGCCGGGAATGGGATCGCCACCAATACCGATA
>Ga0224510_10000907_pt1 | contig 20672 bp, 21 predicted proteins | sample SF_May12_sed_USG_FD_170161 | JGI IMG/M metagenome (GOLD analysis project Ga0224510, IMG submission 170161) | Sediment microbial communities from San Francisco Bay, California, United States - SF_May12_sed_USGS_4_1 | ecosystem: Environmental > Aquatic > Marine > Sediment | place: USA: California... | reverse complement strand
AACAGGGCATTTCAATTCCCATCTGTGGAATTGAATTGAAAATCGTCGCTCGCCTGAAACGCTTACCCTGGTTGGCTTTGACGCGTTCGAGGATGTGCAACGGATGCCAAAACGATCCATTGCGGTCTCGCGGTTTTGGAGTTCGGCGAGGCATCAGTATCGCCGAAATCGCCGGGCAGCCAGAGTCATCTGGGGGCAAATTGGGGGCAACTCTTGGCGGCCTAAATCGCCGTTGCCCCCAAATTGTCTGATCTCGATGAAGCCACCGCGTATGCCGTACGCTGGATGTCTCTGTCTCGAAGAAAAAAAGTGAACTATTCTATAGCACTTGGTGATATAGTTGTGGCCTGATGATGAGCAACATCGATGCATGTCTTTAAGACCAGGGCGTTCGCCCGGTGGGCGGATGGCGACGGGCTGGCTGACGAGGCACTTGCTTTCGCAGTGGTCGAGATGGAGCAGGGTCTGATCGATGCTCACCTGGGCGGCCAAGTGGTCAAGAAACGGGTGGCGTTGCCCGGTCATGGCAAGCGCGGTGGCGCACGCACTTTGGTGGCGTTCAGGCAGGGCGAGAAGGCATTCTTTGTTTACGGCTTTGCGAAGAACGAGCGGGCCAACATCAGCGACAAGGAATTGAAAGCTTTGAAGCTGTTGGCGAACGAGCTGCTGAATTATCCGGAGGCATCACTGACAAAAGCGATCAAAGCCGGTGAATTGATTGAAATCGAGGTGAATGAAAATGGCAACTAAGATTCTGGATACCGTGCATAAGACGGCGAAGGGCCTGCACAAGTCCGGCGCCATGAGCACGAAGACGATGCGCGAGTTCGATGCACTGTGCCTGTCGCCTGTGAAGAATTTGAGCGCAGCCCAGATAAAGCGCCTGCGCACGCGCAACAAGGCGAGCCAGGCGGTGTTCGCCGCCTACTTGAATACCAGCGCATCGACGGTGCAGAAATGGGAGCAAGGGCAGAAAAAACCCGGCGGAGCATCACTGAAGCTCCTAAACCTTGTCGAGCAGAAGGGTCTCGAGGCGCTCGGATAATTACTCCTGATGCTTAGGGCTCGTCTAGTTCAGTAATGGGTGCCTCCGTCGTTCCATTGTTGTCGTATCGGACATCATATTGTTTGGTTTTGTCAGGTTTCTGCAGGTGGGTGAGCTACCAGTCGTCCGAACACATTGGAATAGGTTTAGCAGGGTCATGAGAAGTGTCCGAAAGCGACAAGCAAATACACGAATTTCTTGCGCAAATCTGCGCGGATTTGCAGAACAAGGCGTAAATTTTGTTCGAAGATTTCCGCGCGGATTCCCCGGAATCTGAGACGGGCCGACGCGATCCGGGGGTCTTCATCAACGTGCAGCTACAGCCGCCCTTTCTTTCCACAACGAGTGCGATTCGAGGCAAATCACGAATGTTTGTGACGGCCGGCAAGCAGAAGGTAGACGACCGGCACGACAAACAACGTGAACAGGGTGCCGAACATCAGGCCGCCGACGACCACCCAGCCGATCTGATGCCTGGCTTCCGCGCCGGCGCCGGAAGCCATTGCCAATGGCACCGCGCCCAGGACCATGGCGCCGGTAGTCATCATGATCGGGCGCAATCGCAGGCGTGCGGAGTGCAACACGGCATCGAACTTGTCCTTCCCCTGGGCGCGTAGTTGATTGGCGAACTCGACGATCAGGATGCCGTGCTTGGAAATCAGGCCAACCAGGGTTACCGCGCCGATCTGCGTGTAGATATTCCAGGAGGCCGTCACCTGCCACAAACCTTGCGCGTTGCCGTAGTTGATCGTTGCCAGACACAGGAACGCACCAAACATCGCCAGCGGAACGGATACCAGGATGATCAACGGATCGATGAAACTCTCGAACTGCGCCGACAGCACAAGGTAAATAAACATCAGTGCCAGCCCCATCATTACGAGAGCACTGGCCGCGGATTCGCGAAATTCGCGGGATTGCCCGGACAGGTCATACAACGCATCGGGGGCCACTTCGGCCAGCGCATCCTCCATCCAGTCGATTGCCTCGCCCATCGAGTATCCCGGCGCCAGTCCCGCCGAGATAGTCGCGGCACGCAGCTTGTTGAAGTGATTGAGTTCTTTCGCAGAGACCTCCTCTGTCACGGATGCGAGATTTTGCAGCTGGATCATTTCACCCCCGGCGCCGCGGACGAAGATATTGCTCAGGTCCCCGGGCGTCCGGCGAGCTGAATCCTCGACCTGCACAATGACGTCGTATTGTTCGGTGCCTTTCTTGAATCGCGTAACGTTGCGGCCGCCGAGCATGGTTTCGAGCGTTCGGCCTACGGCATCGACACTGCTGCCCACGGCGGCGATTTTCTCCCGATTCATGTCGATCTTCAGCTCGGGCTTGTTCAACTCCAGGTCCGAGTCAGGATTCAGCAGGCTCGGATTCTCGTTCATCTTCGCAAGCAGGCGCTGCACGATGGACTGCAACTCCTCCCAGGATTGCGTGCTCTGTACGACAAAACTGACAGGCTGGCCGAAATCGCGGACTCCCAGTGGCGGCGGAGTAATCGGGAAAGCGAGGATCCCGGGGATTTGCGAAAACTGCGGAAACACCGATTGAGCGATCTGCTGTGCGCTGCGCTCGCGATCGTCCCAGTCCTTGAGACCCACGAATGTGATTGCGCTGGTAACCGAGCCAAACCCGGTAAAACTGAAATAGCGATTCTGCTCAGGGAGTTCGCGGAACACACTGACCATCTGTTGTGCATAGCGGTCCGTGAAAGCCATAGTGGCGCCCTCGGGAGCCTGCCCGATACCGATGATCAGGCCCTGGTCCTCGCCTGGGGCCAATTCTTCCGGCAGTGTCAGGAACAAAGACACCATACCCGCAATCACCAGGGCAGCGAGGCCGATAACAGTCCGGCGACGCCGGAGGAGGCTGCCGACTGCCGTGGCATAACCGGCATTGATCTTATCGAAAAACAATTCGCTGATTTGATACAGGCGATTGTGCCGCGGCTCATGGCGCAGCAACCTTGAGCACATCATGGGCGACAGCGTCAGTGCTACAAACCCGGACACCAGCACCGCGCCTGCAAGTGTAAGGGCAAATTCGATGAACAGACGGCCACTGCGTCCCGTCGAAAATACGAACGGAATGTAAACGGCCGACAATGTAATTGTCATGGCGACGATTGCGAACCCGATCTCGCGACTGCCCTGTTTCGCTGCTTTGATCGGCTCCATGCCGTCTTCGATGTGCCGGTAGATGTTCTCCAGCATAACGATCGCATCGTCCACGACCAGCCCGATCGCCAGAACCATGGCCAGCAGCGACAGCGTGTTGATCGTGAAGCCGAATATGTACATGAGCGCGAAGGCGCCGATCAGCGATACCGGAATCGTGACCACCGGAACGGCGACCGCTCTCCAGTTTCGCAGAAACAGGAAAATGACCAGCACGACGAGCATTACGGCTTCGGCGACGGTGACATAGACTTCGGCAATAGATCGCTCGATGAACAAGGTGGTGTCGTGAGCGACTTCGACTTGCATGCCCTCGGGCAACGAGTCAACGATATGCGGCAACATCGCTTTGAGTTCGACCGAGATGTCCAGCGGATTGGCCACCGCCTGCTTCACAATACCAAGAGGCACCGCGTTTCGGTCGTTGTATCGGGCTGTGAATCTCGATGAGTCGGGCCCGAGTTCGACCCGGGCGACGTCGCCGAGGCGCACAAGGAACGTGTCGGTCTCTTTAACAACGATTGCAGCGAACTGATCGGGTTCGCGAAGATCGGTTTCGGCCAGCACCGTGAATTCCCGCTGCAGGCTTTCGACCCGTCCGGCCGGAACTTCGATGTTCTGGGCGCGCAAGGCTTGCTCGATATCGATGGGCGTGAGCTCGTAGCCCGCGAGCTTTTCAGGATCGATCCAGATGCGCATTGCATAGCGGTTGCCGAATACGCGCGCCTCCGCGACGCCCGGAATTGTCTGGATACGGTCTTTGACCAGGCGGTTGGCCAGATCCGCGATTTCGATGAGGTCGTGTCGATCCGAAGAAAACGCAAGGTAGATGATCGGCTGGGCATCCGCCTCCTGCTTTTGCACAATCGGTTCGAAGGCCTCCTGCGGCAGAGAGTCGCGCGACTGGGCAACACGATCGCGAACATCACTGGCTGCGCCGTCGGGGTCTCGGTCAAGCTTGAATCTTACCGTCACCTGGCTGCTCTCGGCACGGCTGACCGACCTAATGAAGTCAACGCCGTCAATACCCGACAGGGCGTCCTCGATCGGTTTGGTGATCTGCGTTTCGATGATCTGGGCGTTTGCGCCCGGATAATAGGTAGAGACCGTTACAATCGGCTCGTCGACATTGGGTATTAACCGCACCGGCAAGCGTTCAAAGCAAATCAGCCCGACCAGCACGATGACAAGGCTCATCACTGTGGCCAGTACGGGGCGCCTAATTGACAGTTCGGGAAGTTGCACGGAATTGCCCCGTGTTTTACTCGGACGCCGCCGGGTCTGCCGGGACGCTTCGGACGGCCGCGCCGTCATAAAGCTTCATTTGTCCTGCCGTAACAATTTCTTCGCCGACGTCCAGTCCCGAAACAATTTCGACCGTGCCGGGCTGCCGTTCGCCGATCCGGACCACGCGCATATGTGCCTGGCCGTCCGCAACGACGAACACGGTCTTGTCCTGCCCAATTGGCCAGATGGCCTGTTCCGGTATCAGGATCACGTTTTCCCTGGCGCCGAGCGTCACATTGACCCGCACGAAGAGACCAGGACGAAGCTTGAGCTCCTTGTTCGGCAAATTTGCCCGCACCTGCAGATTGTGGCCCTGGATGTCCGAGGACGGCGAAATGGCGACTATCTCGCCGGAAAATACCTCGTCCGGGTACGCGTCGACCCGCACATCGATGGGCAGGCCGGGTTGAACTTTCGCAAGCAACGTTTCCGGCACGCTGAATTCTACCCGCAACGGGTCGAGTTGCACGACGTCGACAAGCTGCTGCCCGATCGTCGCGTAGTCACCGACGTTGATACGTCGCAGCCCGACGTAGCCGTCAAACGGCGCGCGAATGACAGTCTTCGACAGCCGTGCTGTGGAAGATCTCAGGCGTGCCTGGTCGACATCGTAATTGGCGCGAGCTGCATCATAGTCGGTGCCCGAGATCAGGCCTTTTTGCTGAAGCTCTTGGGCACGCTCGTAGGCTGCCTCACTTCGATTCACGTTTGCACGGGCTTCATTGACCTCCGACTCAAGCACCGTCGATTCGATGGAGAACAGGCGGTCGCCTTTCGCGACCCGCTGCGCTTCATGAAAATGCACAGTGAGTATCTGGCCCGGCACCTCGGCACGCAACATTGCCGAAGCGTCGGCGATGATCGTGCCAACGGCGGTAACCGACGATTCCATGGGCGCGTACTTGACGACGACGGTCTCCACGGACACGGCCGCGAAGCCGGGTGGTCCACCCTGGGCCCCAGCAGGCTGTGCGGCCAGGGCGACGGCAGCGATTGCCCAACGGGCCAGGCATTGAGTGAATTTTATCGACGGTTTCATCTGGAAGTCTTTCGTTTGATTCGCCAACTCACTACCAAATCTCCCTTTCCACAAAAGAGATGTGCAGTAGTCTCGGCAATACGACAATAGTATGCACGATTCACGTTGATTGGAAATGGCAGCGATCGATTGGAGCGCTGCGTCAACATGCCGGCACCTCAATGCTGCCGCCGCGTCGTTAAGCGGATGCCAGTGCAGGCCGTGTCTCAGGCCGCAGCGACCGAGTGTCGCAGCGGGTAGCGGCCGAATTCCTCGGCAGCATCGACCATGGCAAGTACATTTTCCGCAGGCACATCGTTCATTATCGTGTGCACGCCGCCGAGCATGTAACCGCCGCCCGGACCGAGTATGTTGATGACGCGCCGCACTTCATCGCGCACTTCGGCCGGCGTGCCGAAAGGCAATATGCGTTGCGTGTCGATGCCACCGCAAAGCACGATCTTTTTCCTGCAGCGCTTTTTCAGCGCGGGCAGGTCGGACATGGTCCCGGCCGAGGTCTGAATCGGGTTCAGGATGTCGACGCCGATCTCGATAAAGTCGTCTATCAATGGCGCAACATCGCCGTCCGAGTGAAACAGCACTTTGGCCCTGGTCCTGGCCTTGATGAAGCTGATGAAGTCGGCATGAATCGGTTTCAGGAGCTTGCGATACATCTGCGGTGAAATCATCAGGCTCGCCTGTGTGCCGAGATCGTCGCCAATCTTGATAATGTCGACGTTGTCGCCCAGTGCGGCGAGGAAATTCCCCATCAGTTGTTTGCAGTAGACGGCAATGCGTGCCATTAACGCGTGTGCGAATTCCGGGTCCATGGCCATATTGAGCAGGAATGTCTCCATGCCCTGCATCGCATAAGCGCGCTCGAACGGAAACAACAGCCACGGCGTCGCCAGGATGGCGTACTGGTTTTCTGTAGCGAGTTGCGTGGCGCGCTCGCGGACGTGCGCGATCCGCGTCGAGTCGCTCATGTCGGGCCAGCCCTGGTAGGCGTCGAGATCGGCAACCGTGTTCGCGTCCGGGATCGGGTGCACGCACGGGAACCAGTCGTCTGCCGCAATCTCCCGCTGGCCGCTGCCCCAGGAATCGATGTAATCGCTGTGCGGATCACGCTCGCGGTTGCGCCGCCGTACCGCCTCCGGTTCGAGATCTAGCACACCACGAACATCGCTGTGCAGCCGGCGCAGTGTGGCCTCGTCGATTTCTGCGGTGCCGAGCTCCGGCCAGTCGTAAATGTAATTGTCCGGTGCGTGCACGCCGATGATTTTCTTGATGTCCCGGTAGGGTTTCATCTTGATGCCCGTGGCGTTGCTGACGCCGATCACCAGCGGCACCCGATCAGGCTGCTCGTGATGAATGGCGGACAAAACGCGCTGCCGCGAGCTCATTGACACCAAAGTCTCCAGGTGAATGCATGCGATCTTCGCGAATTTTGTACGTTGCAGGTTCTGCGGCGTCTATTGGTGAAACTACATAGGCCCGGCCGTGTATCGAAGCCGCAGGGGGTACAATGGCCGGCACAACCAGGGGGTCTCATGCCATACCCAACAATCTTCCTGTTGCTCTCGCTGCCTGCGCTGGCGCTGGCGGGGACCGATAGTGCCGGCGCGATCGAGGCGAGCAGCCTGGCGGAACAGATCCGCGCCGATTTTCGCTACCACTACAGCGCCAGACCATTGACCGAGGTTGCAATCGGCTTTGGCGTTTCGGCATTGCTTGCAAACAGTAATGCGGATGCCAGCATTCAGGAGTTCTTTCAGGACGACCTGCAGGGTGAGACCGGCGATGACCTGGCCGAGGTGTTCACCGATGTCGGTGATCTTGCGCAGCCCATGTTTTCTGTGCCGATTTATCTTGCTGCGCGATGGCTGGGTGGGCGCAACCGCGAAGTGAACTCGGCAACAGCGCGATGGGGTGCGAATTCGCTGCGTGCGCTCCTGGTTGGCACGCCGCAACTGGTGACGCTGGCGTACGTCTCCGGCGGCCAGCGGCCAGAGGAAGGTGAGCCGGGTTGGGATCCGTTTGACGACACGAATGGCGTCAGTGGCCACGCCTTTTTCGGTGCCATACCCATCATTGCTGCCGCGAATCTGACCGACAGGCGCTGGCTGCGCAATACGCTCTATGTCAGCTCTACGCTCCCGGCGCTGGCCAGGGTCTATGAGGACAAGCACTACTTCTCACAAGTCTTTATGGGCTGGTGGCTCGCTTATGTGTCTTCCAGGACGGTCGAACATACCAATTCGGGCAGCGGCTCGGCTCTGCAGTTTACGCCACTGCTGTTTCCGGACGGAGGCGGGCTGCAGGTGAGAATTCAATTCTGATGTTGCACTTACAGCAGCAGTTTGATGCCGACCAGCGACAAAATAATAGCGATTGCAATGCGCAAGGGGCGTTCGGCAACTCGCGCACTGAGCATAGAGCCAAGGATGACGCCGGGCACGGAACCCAGCAGCAATTTGCCGAGCAATGAGAGGTCCACATTGCCCATCCAGAGATAACCACTGCCGGCAATCAGGGTAAGCGGTATCGCGTGCACAATGTCGGTGCCGACCAGTTTCGTCGGCGTCAGGCGAAACGGATAGAGAAACACCAGCATGACGATGCCGAGCGCACCGCCACCGACCGACGTCAGCGTGACCAGCAAACCGAGGATGCTGCCCGCGACCACGGTCAGCGCCGGTTGCGCCCGCTTGAAACGCTCCGGCGAGATCGTGCGGATACGCGCGCCCAGTGACTGCGTCCGGGTACGGAACAGGATTGCCACGGCGGTGAGCAGCAGCACGCAGCCGAGGGCGGTCATGATCAGGCCCTGGGTGTAACGATCGATGCCGCTCCGGTGCAGCCAGCTCAGCGTTAGTACGGAAGTTGGCAGGCTGCCAAGACAGAGCCGTCGCAAGACTGACCACTCGACGCTGCCGCGCTGCTGATGGATGAATCCGCCCACGGTTTTGGTAAGTGCAGCGAACCACAGGTCTGTGCCGACCGCCAGCGCCGGCGACACGCCGAACAGCAATACCAGGATCGGTGTCATCAGCGCACCGCCCCCGACACCGGTCAGTCCGACTACGGTGCCAACGAGCAAGCCGGCAAATGTGTGCATCCAGTCCATGTCAGTTTCCGGCGAATCCTACCAGACGCTGCCGAGTGCGACCCTGATCGCCTCGCCGCTGACGCCACTCGACTCTTCGCTGGCAAGGAAGGCAATCACTTCGGCAACTTCCTGGCAGCTCACGATGCGATTGGCGCGATACAAAGCGGCGCGTTCGCGCCAGACGTCATCGGCCGTTATCTTGCGCCGTTCAGCTTCTGCCTGTGCTGAACGCTCCGCCATCGCGGTACGTACCCAGCCGGGCAGGACAGCATTCGCTGTAATGCCGTGCGCGCCGCCATCCTCGGCAACCGAACGCATCAGGCCGAGCAAGCCGTGCTTTGACGTCGTGTACGCGCTGCCGGCAGGCTCCGCCAGCAGGCCGGCCGTGGAGCTGGTGTAGACGATGCGCCCGTAGCCGCGTTGCCGCATGCTGCGCATGACCAGTCGCGACAGATAAAAGGGGCCGTCGAGGTTAATGCGCATGGTCTCGTGCCAGACGTCCGGGTCCTGTTCCCAGACCACGCGCTCGGCCGCGGATCCGATACCGTGATTGCAGATCAGCAATTCGATCGGCCCCAGGCGCTGCTCGGTGTCGGTCACCGCCAGCGCACAACCGTCGGCGCTACCGAGGTCGGCCACAGCATAATCGAGACCGGTCGCCGCAAGTTCATGCCGGCTGCGTGAGACACACATTACTCTCGCACCGCGAGCGGCCAGCGTCTGCGCTGCAGCGAGTCCGATACCGCGACCTGCACCCGTGACCAGTGCGACCCGGCCCAATACTCCGGCCATGAGAAAACTCTCCTGTGGAATCCGGCGACCAGTATATAGAATGCGGCTTTGTGAAATCCGCGGAGTGAAGGCATGACACACCACGAAAAACACCGGGCACATCGGGTAGGGTGGCTGAGGGCCGGGGTCCTCGGCGCCAACGATGGCATTGTCTCGACCTCGAGCCTGATCATCGGTGTTGCCGCCGCCGGCGCGACCCAGGGCAATATCATAGTCGCGGGTATCGCTGGCCTGTTTGCCGGCGCCATGTCGATGGCTGCCGGCGAATATGTGTCAGTCAGCTCGCAGGCCGATACCGAAGCAGCCGACCTCGAAATAGAACGGCGCTCATTGAAGGCAAATTACCAGTTTGAAGTCGCAGAACTGGCCGAAATATATGAAAGCCGCGGATTGGAACCGGGCCTGGCGCAGCAGGTTGCAGTGCAGTTGATGGAACACGATGCGCTCGGTGCGCACGCCAGGGATGAGATCGGTATTTCCGAAATCGTCCCCGCGCAACCAATTCAGGCTGCATTCTCTTCGGCGGCTTCGTTTTTTGTCGGCGCGACCTTGCCATTGCTGGTCGCCTGGGCGGTGCCTGGCCCAAGGTTAATCACCCTGGTCGCGGCATCCTCGCTGCTCTTCCTTGCCCTGCTCGGCGGTCTCGCGGCGCGCGCCGGCGGGGCCCCAGTGGTGATCGGCGCTGTTCGGGTCACGTTCTGGGGTGCCATCGCGATGGTCGTTACCGCGTCGATTGGAAAGCTGTTTGGCATTGATGGCTAGCTGAGCGCCTGGCAGTCGCTCTTGCGGCGGCATTCCACATTCCTACGCGCAGTCGGGTTGGCGCTCGGGGCTGGCGGCCGCAAACTCGGGCAGGCTGGTGCAATGCGCGTCGACGGCACGCAGGTGAGGGTAGTCCTCGAGCGTTACATTGAAACGTCGCGCGTTATACATCTGCGGAATCAGGCAACAGTCTGCGAGCGTCGCCCTGGCGCCGAATACGAACGGGCCGGCACTGGCATGTGCCGCAGCGACCAGTTCGGCGGCACGAAATCCCTCGTGAATCCAGTTTGCGTACCAGGCATCACGCTGCGCGTCGCTGATACCGAGCTGCTCCTTGAGGTACAGCAACACGCGCAGATTATTTAGCGGGTGAATGTCACAGCAGATCGAATTGCAGAACGAACGCACACTGGCGCGTTTTCGCGCAGAATCGGGCAGCAGCGGTGTTGCCGAATAGCTCTCTTCAAGGTATTCGAAAATTGCCTGTGACTGGCCGACGCCGAATCCGGCGTCCTCGAGAAATGGCACCAGCATTTGCGGGTTGCGTTGCCGGTAGTCGGCTTGGCGGTGTTGTGCCTGCCCGGGCAGCAAGGAAACTGCCACTGTCTCGTAGGCAATGCCCTTCAGGTTCAGCGCCAGCCGCACACGATAGGCCGCGGTTGATCGCCAGTAACTGTAGAGCCTGATTGCCATTCAGGAAGTGTACTTCACGACCGTTTGCGAAATGCTGCCAAAAATTGAAGTGTTAGTGCTATCGCGCATCTCGATACGGATGCGGTCGCCAAATTTCATGAACGGGGTATTTGGCGCACCCGATTGAATGGTTTCTATGGTGCGTAACTCGGCCAGGCAGGAGTAGCCGACTCCACCATCGGCAATGGGTTTGCCGGGGCCGCCGGCCAGTTTGTTCGATACGGTACCGGAGCCGATGATGCTGCCGGCACACAGTGGCCGCGTTTTCGCTGCGTGCGCAATTAGCTGGGTAAAGTCGAACGTCATATCGATACCCGCATCGGGTTTGCCGAAGGCGGCCCCATTGAGAAACGACAACAGCGGCAAATGCAGTTTGTTATCCCGCCACGCGTGGCCGAGCTCGTCGGGCGTGACCGCCACCGGCGAAAATGCGCTCGAGGGTTTCGACTGGAAAAAGCCAAAGCCTTTGCCGAGTTCGGCTGGAATCAGGCCGCGCAGCGAGACGTCATTCACCAGCATGATCAATTGAATGTGCGCGCCGGCGTCGGCGGCGCTTACGCCCATGGGTACGTCGTCAGTGACCACGGCGACCTCGGCTTCGAAGTCGATCCCCCAGGCCTCATCGGCGACGGCGATGTCCTGGTGTGGGCCGAGGAAGGCATCCGAGCCGCCTTGGTACATCAGCGGATCGGTCCAGAAACTCGCAGGCATCTCGGCAGCGCGCGCCTTGCGCACCAGTTCCACATGATTGACGTAGGCCGAGCCGTCCGCCCACTGGAATGCACGTGGCAACGGAGACGCACAATCGGACTCGGCAAAGTCGTCGCCATCGGTCTCAACCCGAAGCGCCAGGCTGGCGAGTCCTGGCTTGACTGCAGCCCAGTTGTCCAGCGCTGCCTGCAGCGTTGCTGCGATCCCGGTTGCGGGCAGGCAGCGCTGCAGATCCTTGGATACCACGACCAGTTGTCCATCGCGGCCGCCCTTCAGCGATGCAAGTTTCACCGACCGTTACCCCGAAACTCGAGTTCGTGCAACCAGGCCGCGTGCCGCGGCGCTTTTTTGCTTGCGCTCCATTCCTCGAGCATCGCAGGCGCGACGCGTTGCAGCTCATCGAGCTGCTCCTGCGTCTGTGTGTTCGCGACCAGCTCCAGCCGGTGACCGTTAGGATCGAAAAAATAGATGGACTGAAATATGCCGTGATTCACCGGGCCCAGCACCGCAACGCCTTCACTCTCGATATGCGCTTTGGCGTCGAGCAGGGCGTTGTAGTCGCCGATCTCGAACGCAATGTGTTGTACCCATTGCGGCGTGTTGCGATCGCGATCCATGGCGGGCCGCGTCGGCAATTCGAAAAACGCCAGCACGTTGCCCATGCCGGCGTCGAGAAATACGTGCATGTACGGGTCCGGCTCCTTGGTCGATGGCACCTGGTCTTCGGCAAACGCGAGCATGAAGTTCATGTTCAGGACACGCTGGTAGAATTGCACCGTCTCGCGGGCATCGTTGCAGCGATACGCGACATGGTGAATGCGCTGAAGCTTCATGGTGCCTCCTGTCAATTGCCGGTCATTTGCCAACCACGCCACGGGCGACCTGGTCGCGTTCTATGGATTCAAACAAGGCCTTGAAATTGCCTTCGCCGAAACCTTCGTCTCTCTTGCGCTGGATAAATTCGAAGAATACCGGGCCGATCATATTCTCGGAGAAGATCTGCAGCAAAAGCCGCGGTTCATCGCCATCCGTGGAGCCGTCGACGAGGATGCCGCGCGGCTGCAGTTCGGCGATCGGTTCGCCGTGGCCGGGAATGCGATCCTCCAGCATTTCGTAATAGGCAGGCGGCGGTGGAGTCATGAATTTCAGGCCGCGCGCCTTGAGCCGGTCCCAGCACTCGATCAGGTTGTTGCAGCTGAGTGCGATGTGCTGAATGCCTTCGCCGTTATACGACATCAGGAACTCTTCGATCTGCCCGGTGCCCTGCGATGCCTCCTCGTTCAGCGGAATGCGAATCTTGCCGTCCGGGGCCGTGAGCGCCTTCGAGAACAGGCCCGTGTATTCGCCCTTGATGTCGAAATAGCGTATTTCGCGAAAATTGAACAGCCGTTCGTAAAAGTTGGCCCAGAATTGCATCCTGCCGCGATACACGTTGTGCGTCAGGTGATCGATTTCAAGGAAGCCGCAGCCCGGCGGGTTACGATCGACGCCCTCAAACCAGTCAAAATCGATGTCGTAAATGGTGCTGCCCGGTGCATAACGGTCGATCAGGTAAAGCGGCGCACCGCCGATACCTTTGATCGCGGGCAGCCGCAATTCCATCGGGCCGGTGGCGATTTCGACCGGCTGCGCACCAAGGTCGAGCGCCCTGGCATAAGCCCGATGTGCATCCCTGACCCGAAATGCCATGCCGCAGGCCGAAGGTCCGTGCTCCTGTGCGAAGTAGGCGGCCGGACTGCGCGGCTCTTCGTTCAATATGAAATTGATGCCGCCCTGCCGATACAGGGTGACGCGCTTGGACTTGTGGCGAGCGACCGCCTCGAAGCCCAGCAAGCGGAATACCGGCTCAATCAGGCCGGCTTCGGGCGAGGCGAACTCGACGAATTCGAAGCCATCAAGTCCCATCGGATTGGCAAACTGTTCGGGCATGAGCGGATCCCCAGCGGCACGGAATACTTTTCGGCAGTATGCGCGCGGCTCATGAGAAAAGTGTTCAAAAATATCTGGATATAAGCAATAATTGCAACATATGTCTCTTAAACAGAAGAATACGGACTATTATCCCATGAAGCTCTCGACCGCTGATCGCCGCCTGCTCGACGCCCTGCAGACCGATGCAACGCGCAGCCAGGTGGAACTTGCCGAGCTCGCCGGCATGTCCCGGACCTCCTGCTGGCGGCGGGTCCGCGATTTCGAAGAAGCCGGCCTGATCGAAAGGCAGGTCGCTATTCTCGATGCCAACCGGGCCGGGTTCCAGATCCAGGTATTGCTGGCGGTCGCAATGACTGAGCACTCGGATGAAAACCGCCACGATTTCGAGCGGCACGTACAGTCGCTGCCGCAGGTGACCGAATGTTTTTCGGTATCCGGTGAGCGGGATTACATATTGCAGGTGCTGGTCCGGGATATGGCGGCTTACAATAATTTCCTCAATGCGCAAATTTTGAAGCACCCCGCAGTTCGCTCGGCGAGCTCGACATTCGTGCTGCGTCGCGTCAAATTCACAACCCGGTTGCCGATGTCACCATGAACCGGGAACAATTCTTTGGGTGGCCGGTCAGACCAGCTATGCGAACATATGTCCTTATTGCCTTGCTGTCGCTGGCGGGCTGTTCGTCCACGCATACGCTCGAAGAACTTGAGGCCGAGGCCATTGCGAGCGGCGACTGGAGCGAAGTGGAGAAGCGCGAGCGCGTCCTGCGCCAGCAAAAACGTACCCCGGAATTCCAGTGCCAGGAAGGTTATACGTTGGTCTGTGTCGACAGCGGTGCTGGCGAAGAGTGCCTTTGCCGAACCCGTCGCAACAACTTCCCGTAGCGCGCAGATTCTGTAGCAGCTCCCGATACTCGACTCCCGGCTGTGACCGAGCTCACAGAACTGCACTCGCGTTTCAATCGTTGTTTTTCTTCCACATTAAGCATACGTCGATTCTCTTTGCAGCGAAGTTGATGTTGCCTAAAGCGCAGACGCCGGCAGTCACACCGGCGCGTCAAGCAAATTGCTGAACAAGTCACAGATCCGTAGCGGCCCACGCGGTACTTGTCAGTTTCCACGAGCGGTTTTGGCAATCGGAGCAAAGGGCCATGAGATTCCTGAGTGTACTCGCGCTGGTTTTTCTGGCTGCCTGTGCCTCGGGACCGACTCTCGGAGAACTCGAGGACCAGGCCATGCTTTCCGGTAACTGGGCCGAGGTTGAAAAACGCGAGCGATCGCTGGCAAGGCGGCAGGCGCAGCGTGGTCTGCAATGCCCCACAGGCTACCTGAGCTACTGTGAAGACCGCTACGGCGACAGGAGCTGTTCCTGCGTACAACGTGAAGGCTTTCGCATCGTCGTGCAGCAGCGCTGATTTCCGTACCCGGGGCTGTGCTCACGTGCGTCTCCTGTGAGAGCATTACCGCTCTTCACTACCACAAGAAATTCCGTGACCAGATCGAGCCTGTTAATCGGCGACATTGGCGGTACCAACGCGCGTTTTGCGCTCGCCAGCCCGGATGTTGCGCACTATTCCAGCGAACTGTTGCTGCCCTGCGCGGAGTATGAGTCGGCGCAGCTCGCCATCGATCACTTCCTGAAAAAGACTGGCGCAGGCGCGCCGCAGATTATTTGCCTGGCCGTTGCCGGGCCAGTCGTTGCGCAAAAAGTGCGCTTCACGAATAACCGCTGGAGCCTCGACGCGAGCGAACTGGCAAGGAAATACCCAGGCTCAAGCGTGCGCCTGCTGAACGACTTCGAGGCAATCGCCTACTCAATTCCTTTCCTTGGTGCCGACGATAGTGTGCTGGTCGGCCTGCCCGATAGCGCGCCATTGCCCGCCGACAATTACACGCTTGGCATTATTGGCCCTGGAACCGGGCTGGGCGCCGTCGGCCTGAAAAGAGTCAACAAAACTGACATAGCCATTGCCGGCGAGGCTGGCCACATCGGGTTTGCCCCGGCGACGCGGGTGCAGCTCGAGATTCTGACGGCACTGCGCGATCGCTTTGACCGGGTGTCTTCGGAAAGGCTGGTTTGCGGACCCGGACTGGAAAATCTGTACTGGGCGCTGGGGCGCGTGCACGGCCAGGAGTGGCCGCAGCTCTCAGCGGAGAAAATATTTGCGGCTGCGGCGAGCGGCGCCGACAGCAAAGCCTCCGAGGCAGTGCAATTGTTTTTCGAAATTCTCGGCCAGGTCGCCGGAGATTTCGCGCTCACGATCGGCGCCGTGGATGGTATTTTCATCGCTGGCGGTATCGTACCGCGCTATCCGGAGATGTTTGCCAACAGCCGCTTTCGCTCCGGATTCGAAAACAAGGGCCGCTATCGCTCCATGATGGAGAGCATTCCGACGCGGCTGATCCTGCACGCGCATCCCGGCCTGCTCGGTGCGGCTGCCGTGGCGCAGCAAATGGCACAGGCATAACGCTCGCATGCAACTCATCGGCATGTTTGATTCGCCGTTCGTTCGTCGCGTCGCCATCACGATGCGGCTGCTCGGTGTGCCGTTCGAGCATAATCCGCTGTCGATCTTTCGCGGTTACGACGAGTTTCGAAAGATCAATCCGCTGGTCAAGGTACCGACCTTGATTTGTGACGATGGCACAATACTGGTCGATTCAACCCTGATTATTGACTATGTCGAGATGCTGGCTGGCCGATCCTTGCTACCGGTCGAACTGTCAGAACGAAGTGCAGCGCTGCACTTGATAGGTATCGCGCTGGTGGCGATGGAAAAGACCGCGCAGCGCATCTACGAGCTCAAGCAGAGGCCGGTCGAGATGCAATACGCGCCGTGGCTGGAACGGATCAACGAGCAGTTGCTTGCCGCCATCGACGCGATGGAGATCGCCGTTTCCGGAAAGCGCCGGCAATGGCTCGTTGGCGCACAACTCACGCAGGCCGATATCGACATCGCCGTAGCCTGGCGGTTTATCAGGCACGCTGCACCAACCATCGCCGTGGTCACAACCCGTCCGGCGCTGGACGCATTCGGCGAACTCGCCGAGACCTTGCCGGAATTCATCGCTGCGCCACTATAGCGGCCAAAGCGACTAACCATAATCCCGGATTTTTTAGCGCGCCGGCGTCAACCGGGTCTCTTGCCGCACGTTGTAACTCCAACAACGATGCAATTCGCATGGGCTATTAAGGAGACTGGAAATGGATATCAAGAAAGCAATGTTGCTTGGCGCACTGTTGATGACATTCGGCGGTAGCGCATTGGCCGATGACACGAATGCGAGCCGGGATGGCATACGCGATCGTGGTGACCGTGTCGAGCACCGGCTGGATCGCAAAGGCGACCGAATTGATCGTCGCCTCGATCGCAGATCGGAGCGCGCTGCCGCGGCAGGCCGGGATGGCCTCGCGAGGCATCTCGACCGCAAAGGTGACAGGATTGATCGTCGACTGGACCGGAAGGGCGATCGCATCGATCGCCGTCTCGACCGCCGCCACGATCGTCGCCACTAGGAAATCGTCGCCAGGCAAAGTACCCCGAAAATGAAAGCCCGGCCACGTGCTGCGTCGCCGGGCTTTTTCATGGGTGTTTGTTTCCTTGGCGACCCGGTATTTAAGTACACTGTCCGCACCCAAGCAGCGGAGCAGCCAATGACCAAGCGTTCGTGGAATTTTGATTCGCTGGCCCTGATTTTTTCCTTCGTCGTCATAGCCCAATTACTCACCTACGTAATTCCGCACGGTGAGTTTCAACGCCAGCCCTACCCGCAGGACCCTGATCGAACCATGGTTGTCAGCGGCACTTATGCGCGCCTGGGTGCGGCGGATGAAGTCACGATCGCTCCCTGGCATTTCCTGCTGGCGATTCCGAAAGGCATGGAGGAAGCCCAGGAAATTATTTTCCTGATTTTTCTGGTTGGCGGCGTGATCGCGATCCTGCGCAAGAGTGGCGCGATTGACGCTGCCCTGCACGGCGCAGTCGCCCGGCTGGGCAAGAGCCCCTGGATACTGATAGCCGGTTGCCTGTTCATATTCAGCCTTGGCGCATACACCATCGGTATGGGTGAGGAGTATGTGCCGCTGGTACCAATTCTGGTCACCATGAGTCTGGCCATGCGTATGGATGCGATCGTGGCCCTGGGCATGGTCTGGGTGCCGTACGGCATCGGCTGGGCCTGCGCCGGCACCAATCCTTTTGGCGTCATCATTGCGCAAAATATTGCCGGCGTGCCGCTGATGTCAGGATCGGGCGTGCGCTTTGCCATGATGCTGGCATTTCTCGGCATCGCTTTTCATCACCTGTATCGCTATGCGATGCGCGTACAGCAGGATCCGTCGAGCAGCCTGGTTGCGCACGTCGATTACACCGCCGGCTTTGATGCGCCCGACGACATCCGCATGAATGGCCGCCGCATGGCAGTTTTGCTGGTGTTTGCTGCCGGTGTTATCGGATTTGTGTACGGCGCCAAGCAGTACGGCTGGTACATCGTCGAGCTGAATGCCACGTTTCTTGGCATCGGCATTGTTGCAGCGCTGATCTCGCGAATGTCGGCGAGCGAAACCAGCCAGACCTTTCTCAGGGGTGCAGCCGAAATGACCGCTGCCGCGCTGATCGTCGGCGTCGCTCGGACCATCGAAGTTGTGCTGTCCGACGGACAGATCATTGATTCGATTATCCATGCCATTGCCGGTTTGCTCGAAGGTTTGCCAGCCGACATTGCGGCCATCGGTATGCTGATTGTGCAGACGATAACCAACTTTTTTATTCCCTCTGGCAGCGGCCAGGCATTTGTCACCATGCCCATCATGTCACCGCTGGCAACGCTGACCGGTGTTCCGCAGCAGGTCGCGGTGCTCGCTTACCAGTTCGGCGACGGATTCACCAATATGGTTGTGCCTACCAGCGCGTTGGTCATGGGCGCGCTGGCACTGGGCAAGGTCCCGTACACTGCCTGGGTGCGGTTCGTCGGTCCGCTGCTGCTGAAGATCTTCGCCCTGGCGGTGGTGTTCCTGCTGCTCTCGATCCACTTCGGCGAAGCTATCGGTTTCTACTAGCGACGGCGATACCAGAGCACGCCGTGCGCATCGGGCTCGACGTCAATAGCGCCTTCGTACAGCAGGTAGTTGAGGTGTGCAATCGACTCGCCGGTCGCCATGATCAGGTTGCTGTCCGAGATGGCGGCCTTGAACAAGGCCGGGAATACGTCGACCGCGCGCTGCGGTTTGCGGCAGAGGTCCAGCAGTTCGGCAAGGCCGTTCGTGTGTTCCTCCAGCAACGCATCCAGCCTGGCGTGCGCGCCACGAAACGGGCTGCCGTGTGCCGGCAGCACGAGCACGTCTTCGGGCAAGCGCTGCTTCATCCGCTGCAGCGACAGCAGCCAGTCCTTGAGCGGATTGCCGTGCGGTTCGGTCGGGTAAACACTGACATTGGACGAAATGGTCGGCAGCAGCTGGTCGCCTGAGATGACAACGTTTCTTTCGCCGTTGTAAAAGCAGGCATGTTCGGGTGAGTGACCGTTGCCGACCACGACCTCCCAGTCGCTGCTGCCGATGCTGACGCACATGCCGTCGACCAGTCGATGGTAGGAATCGGGCATGGTGGCGACAAACTTGCCGAACATGCCAAACATTTCCTGGTAGCGCGCCAGCGCATGACCCGGGAATCCGGCAGCGCGGTAGAAGTTTACGCCGGCATCCGGCGCAGGCCGGCCGGTATCAGCCACGAGAATCCGGCACAGCAGGTACTCCTGCCGCGTCATCCACAACTCGACCTTGTTGTCGTCGCACAACCAGCCGGCACAACCGACATGATCGGGATGCAGGTGTGTCACCAGTACGCGCGTGACGCGCCGGTCGGCAATGGCAGCTCGCCAGACATCCTTGCTCTTGCCCGAATGAATGCCGGCGTCGATGATCGCAATGTCGCTGCTGCTGCCATCCCGCAGCATCCAGAGATTGATATGGCTGAGTGCGAACGGCAACGGCATGCGCAACCATTCAATACCATCAACAATGGTGTTGACATCACCGTGCCCGGGACGGAGATCGAATTCATAACGCACCGACATCGGCGCAGTCTACGCTGCCCGCCGCGTCGACTGCGCAATTTGTTGCAGGCGTGATGCAATCTCGGCACGGACCTCGTTGACTGCCAGCTCCTTGACCGGCCCATAGCCGCGGATCTCCATGTAGCAGCGGACGAGCGTCGCAGCCTCCTGCAAATTGTCTTTGCCAAGGCTTGCCAGCAACGCGTCCAGGGTCGCTTCGAACTCAGCAATCAGGGCGCGTTCCATGCGGCGCTCCGCAGTGTAGCCGAATACATCGAAGCGACCGCCGCGCAAGCGCCGCATGCGGGCGAGCAGGCGAAACAGTGGAATCATCCAGGCACCGAACTCTTTCTTTAGCGGCCGGCCACGTGCGTCGCGCCTGCGGCTGAACAAGGGTGGCGCGAGGTGAAACCGCAGTTTCGCCTGCGCGCCGAAATCCTGCCGAATGGTCTCAAGGAAGCCGGTCGAGGTATGCAGCCTTGCCACTTCGTACTCGTCCTTGTAGCTCAGCAGTTTGAAGTAACTGCGCGCCACGGCCTCGGTCAATGCTCCATCGCCGCCAAGACTCGTTTCTGCGTGTTGCACCCGGGCGAGCAGTGACTGGTAGCGATCAGCGAGCCGCTGATCCTGGTAGTCGACCAGGAAATCACTGCGGCGCTGGATCATTTCCTGCAGCGACTCGTCGCCTGGTCGCGCTTCGCCGTTGACGAGTTCGAGTACGCGCTCCGGGTGGACCGCTGCAATTCGCCCCCAGTCGAATGCCCGCTTGTTGGTCTCGACGGCAACATCGTTGAGCTCGATCGCACGCAACAGGGCGGCCAGCGAAACCGGTACCAGTCCTCGCTGCCATGCATAACCGAGCAGCAACACGTTGGCATAGATCGTGTTGCCCATGAGTTTTTCGGCAGTGTGATTGGCATCAAGACTCGAAAAGTTCTGCTCGCCGACCAGCGCCTTAATTGCCTGCAGGCGATCGGTGGCGCGCAAATCAGCGTCGCGGTGTTTGACGAAGTCGCCGGTCAGCATCTCGGCGGAATTGACCACGGCACGCGTGTGACCGGGCAGGCAGGTCGCCGATGCACGCGCCGAGGAACT
>Ga0224510_10000906_pt1 | contig 20676 bp, 25 predicted proteins | sample SF_May12_sed_USG_FD_170161 | JGI IMG/M metagenome (GOLD analysis project Ga0224510, IMG submission 170161) | Sediment microbial communities from San Francisco Bay, California, United States - SF_May12_sed_USGS_4_1 | ecosystem: Environmental > Aquatic > Marine > Sediment | place: USA: California... | reverse complement strand
CTTCGCTCCACCTGACGTGCGCCAGCCTGCGGCTGTCGCACGCAGGTGAGCTCAAACGTTGCCATCACTGAAGCCACCCGCGGCGCAGACCGTCTTGCGCTGCCGTCGCTGATGTGTAGACTCTGGGTCAAGGAGTCACACATGGCCACGAATCTCGCCCTTGACCAAGACCTGCTCGACCGAGCGTACCGCGTGAGCGGAGAGCCGACGAAGAAGGCTGCTGTGACTCGGGCCCTCCAAGAGTTCATCGCCCGCAGGGAACAGAAGCGCATCGCCGAACTCTTCGGAAAGCTCGAGTGGGACACGACCTTTGACTACAAGGCCGAGCGAGACCGGAAGCGGTGAACATGCTCGTTGACACCAGCGTGTGGTCGCTCGCGTTGCGCAGAGATGCAGTTCAACACGCGCCCGAGGTCGAAGCACTACTCCAGGCCCTCCTGGGAACCGATCAGGTCTTCACCACCGGGCTGGTGCTGCAGGAGCTTCTGCAGGGATTCGCGGGCCCGAAGGCCCGAGCGCAGCTTGTTGAGCGCTTGTCTGCGCTGGCATTCCTTCAACCTGATAGGGAAGATCACATCGAAGCCGCCGAAGTCAGGAACTCCTGCCGCCGTCGCGGCGTACAGGTAGGAACCATCGACGCGCTGCTCATTCAGTTGTGCCGCCGGCATGACTTGACATTGCTGACAGCGGATCGAGACTTTCACGCCGCCGCGAAGCACGTCGACTTCAGGTTGTGGGCCGCCCGGTGATGGCTAACCCCTCGCTCGAGCCGACCCGTTCCGGCAGGCGCCGCCTGGCCGCTCCAGGTCATCGTGGTCATTGTCCTTCCTCGGCCAGTCGGCACCTGCCTCCGCGGGCGGCTCAGCTCGAACGTTAGGCATCAGAGCATGGACCATCTCTCCGCGAGCACCTTGGTCGTACTCACAGGGCCCGTGGGCGTCGGAAAGAGCACAACGGCAGGCGCAACGGCCCGGGTTCTGCGCGGCCACGGTCTGACGGTGGCGTGCATCGATCTTGACCAGATCTACTGCATGATTCGCCAGTGCGATGGCTTTGATGACCAAGGCACTTGGCTGTCCGCGCGACATGCCGCCGCTGCGCTCGCCGAACACTTCTTTGGGCAAGCGGCGAGCGTAGTCATCGTCGAAGGCGGTTTCTTGACTGAGTCCGAGCAAGGCGAGCTACTCGAAGCACTGCAGTCAAAGCCACGCAGAGAGATCATCAACCTCCACGCACCGTTCGATACCGTGCAAGCTAGGGTAATGAATGACTCAGACCCTGGGCGTGTAGCCAGCAAAGTGCCCACCATCCTCAAGCAGCTCTATGCCGAGTACGAGGCTGCGCTGCCATTCCTCCAAAGAACCACGAATTGCATTGACGTTCACCATAGCAACATTGAGCAGGTCGCAATGCAAGTTGCAGCAATTGTCGAGCGTGGCGACTGATGCCTTGTATCTTCCGCCTGACCGCAGCCGAGAGTCAGAGTAGTAGTGGTTGGCGGCGATGGGCAAGTGGGCGGAGGCGCGCGCGGTGGGCAACGCGCAGCGTTGTCCACGGGGCGTGCCGGTTCGAGCGCAGCTCGAACTGTTCACTTGTCCACTGCCGGCGCGCTGCGGTGAGTTTCGCGGTCGCTGCGCCAAACCCGTTCGGCCTATGAGTTCGCAGCTCGTGGGTTAGCCCTCGGTCAACGCAGCGGCCCGTTCCCTGCAACCGTGTAGCCCGAACAGTTGTCGATCATGAACATGCATCTGCAAGGTGGGGTAGCGAGCAGCGAAGTACGGCCCAACGCGGGCATCGATGTCAGCAAGCAGCAGCTGGATGCTTGCGTGGGCAGCGAGGCTTGCCGCGTGCCCAACGACGCGCAAGGATGGGACGAGCCGACCGCGATGCTGCTGGCCGCGGGCAAACCGAAGAAGGTGGCCATCGTGGTGTGCATGCGCAAGCTGCTGACGATCCTCAACGCGATGCTGCGCGACCAGGCGATGTGGGTGTGGGACGCCGCTCGGCACGTCGCGCCGGCACAATCAGCTTGACTTTGAAGACAGTTGCTAACCCCTCGCTCAAGCGGAGCGCCAACGGCAGGCCGCCAGGCCCGGGCTGTGGCTCGCTACATTCTCCACAGCCCGGGCGTGGCGTCCTGCCGTCGTCGCCCGCTTAGCTCGAACGTTGGGCCGCACAGAATCTTGCTGCCTTTCACCACCACCTGAAGGAACACTGATGTCCAAGAGACTTGCAATACTGACCGCTTTCGCAATCGCCCTGTTTGCAGGCGTGGGTCCGACTGCCTGCCTGGCTCAAACGGGCAAGGGCATCGACAACTTGGCAGGCGCTTGGCAAGGAAAAGTTCAGTTCACGACTGGCGCATTTGCCGACACGAAGGATCTTGAGTTCATGTATGCGTTCAACGCAGGCGGAACCATGACAGAGTCTTCGAACTACGACGCTGCGCCGCCGGTGCCACCCGCGTATGGAGTCTGGAGAAAAGTTGGCGTCCGAAAGTACGAGGCGAAATACAACTTCTATCTGTCCAAGGCTGTGTCATCGGCCGATGAACTCGTCAAAGGTGGAGGGTGGGCGCCCGATGGGTACGGGACACTGACGCAGAAGATCACGTTGTCCGCGGATGGCAACTCGTTCGATTCCAAGGTCACGGTTGAGCTACTCGGCAAGGACGGAAAGGTCATGGCTGGGGGAGGCGAAGGCACTGCCAGCGGGAGGAGAATTCGCTTCTAAGACACGTCGAAATGCGGCCCAACCCTGCGCTCCAGCCGACGGCCATCGGCCGCGGCTGGACTGGTACGTTCGGCCTCATAGCCACTTCTCTCTGGAGTTGGACTTGAGCACCGCGCGCGGGCGGTTACAGGCTGAGGTCTTCAGTCCTTTCGAAGTGCGCCGTCCTTTGAAACAAGGGTCATTCGCCAAGATGAAAGCGCCCGAGTCACCGAGCGTCCGTTCGCGGCCGATGACCAGGCGCATGGTCTGGCTGCTCCTGTGCGTTGGTGTGGGCTCGCTCGTCGGCGTCGTCGGCAGTTCGTTGACCCCGAGCGATGGCTGGTACCTCGCCATTCCCCTCGCAGTTGCTGTCGGCTGGATCTTCGTCGCAAATCCTCTGGCGTGTGATCCCTCGTCGGCAAGGCGAGACGACGAGGATGCGCTTTAGCCGGAACAGCGGGGGCCCACAATGGCATCGCCCTGCAAAGTCCGCAGCCTGTCTGCGCGATGCGGTGGCGCGCATTGCACCAGACTCTGCGCGCAGGACAATTCAAGCCGGCAGGCGTTGAATTCGCCGGCCGACCGCACGAGCGTCCATGAACCCCAATCCCAGCGTTCGGTTCTTCGATCAGCAATTCGAGCAGCAGCTTGCGGCGCGCCAGTTCGAGCTGAACCCGTTCGAACTGGCCGCGCTTCCCCACGTTCGCGGCAAGGTGCTCGACTACGGATGCGGCCTGGGTAACCTCGCGGTGGCGGCCGCCCGGAAGGGGTGCTCGGTCTTCGCCCTGGACGGCAGCCACGCGGCCATAGAGCACTTGCGCTCCGTCGCCGGCCGCGAGGCACTGCCCATCGTTGCTGCCGAGGCCGACCTGAGGATCCACGAGGTCATGGAGGACTTCGACTCGGTCGTGTGCATCGGATTGCTCATGTTCTTCGACTGTCGCACCGCATATCGCAAGCTCGAGAGCCTGAAGGCGTGCGTGCGCCCCGGTGGGGTCGGTGTGTTCAACGTGCTGATCGAGGGCACGACCTACATGAGCATGTTCTCGCCGGCCGAACACTGCCTGTTCAGGCCGGAAGACCTCGCCCACAGCTTCTCGGATTGGGAGGTCGTGCGGGCGTGGCGTCAGGAGTTTCCGGCGCCCGGCGACACTCGCAAGATCTTCGCCACGGTCATCGCACGCAAGCCGTGGGCGGGCGGCGACGACACCTTAAATCTGCCAGACTCCTGATTCATGGAAACACGCAAGCTTCGGGTCGGCCGGGCCATCACGCCGGAGGAGTTCGAGGAGCTCTCCGACGAGCAACTCGAGCATCTCGTGCCTCGGGCGTACCGCGAGTTCTTCCCAGGAAAGGATTTCTGCCCGGACGGCCACTTCTACCTGCACGACGGAACCGCCTGGAGCTTCTTCAAGGGTGGATTCCTCGACGACTAGCTTCGCGAGTGCTTGTCGCATCCGGCCCACGCCGGCACCCCGTGTGCCGTGCAGGTGAACGGTGCGGCCTTGCCGCCGCCGTGCACGGCGGTGTCCCTTGTGCCGGCACGTTACGATGTCGGCCCATGTTCGGGTTGGCGCGCCGAGCCATGTTCGGCGGCCGCGCTGTGACGCTCGGTCGAACCATCGGGAGGTGCCGTATGCCCTGCAAGTACGTGGTCGTGCATGAAGGCCGCATGATCGTGGAGCAATGGGTCGGTACGATCGGCTATGCGGAGCTGGTCGACCACAAGACCCGGCAGCGCGCAGACCCCGCAGTCAAGGCCCCCGCGTCGGTGCTATCGGACTGCACCCTCGCGGACGTGGAAATCTCGCCCGAGGCGATCGATCGACTGTCCGATCTCGAGCCGGATCAACGAGGGCAGGCTGCCGTGCAGCGCTATGCCTTTCTCGTCAAGCCCGAGGTCTATCAGAGGGCGCAGCGCTTCGCCGATCGCGTTAGTGCCATCGGCACCACCGTGCGCATGTTCAACAACCGCGACGCCGCCTGCCGGTGGCTGGATCTCGATCCGGCGGAGGTCCGGGCGCTCATCGCCAGCTTTGGCATACCGGGCAGCTAGCCTGTGTGGTCGCAGCCCGTGGACCGCCGCGCGGTCCGGTATCGGCTGGCCCGGGGGCAGCGGCGCACGGACGATCCCCGCTCGGATCGAGGAGGCGCCTCGATCGACGCGCGTTCACCCATTTGCCTCACCTGCGCGGACGCCTGACGCCGGCCGACCGTCAACCTTGTAGGCAGGCAGGAGGAACACACCATGTTCGCCGGTCACATCGGAGTCGCCCTCGCCCTCGGACGCGTCGAGCGAGGCGTGAATGTCGGCGCGCTTGTCGCCGGTGCATTGTGGCTGGACGCCGTGTTGTGGGCCTTCATTCTGCTGGGGTGGGAGTCGGTGAACATCCCCGCCGACTTTGGCGCCACGCACCAGGCCGAATTCGTGTTTCCCTACTCGCACGGCCTGGCGGCCGCGGTGGGCTGGACCGCGCTCGCCGCAGCACTTGCGCTGTCCGGCCATGCGCGCCTCGCGCAAGTCCGATGGCGCGCCGCCAGCCTGTTTGCCGCGGCCGTGTTCTCGCACTGGCTGCTCGATGTCCTGGTCCATCGGCCCGAGATGCCACTGCTGGGCAGCGGATCCGCGACCGTCGGCCTTGGTCTGTGGGACCGCATGGTGATTGCCCTTGTGGTGGAGGCTGCGCTCGTCGTGTTCGGCTTGCTCCTGTTCTTGCCCGGGAGCGGCCTGTCGCGAGGCAAGTCCATCGCCCTGGCCGGCCTGAGCCTGGCCCTGCTGGCGTTCACTGCCGTTGGGATGACGATCGCCCCGGCCCCACCATCGGCATCGGCCATGGCGGCGAGTTCGCTGCTGACCCTCGCGGTGGTCTGTGCGCTCTTCGGCTGGCTCGGCACGGCTGCGCGTGCCCGGCAGGCGTGACCGACCGCCCTCTCAGTAGGTGCCGGCGCGCAGGATTGCCTTGTCGACATCGACGAGTTTCGTGTGGCCGCAGAAGGCCATCGTCACGTCGAGTTCCTTGTGCAGGATCTGCAGTGCCTTGGTGACGCCGGCCTCGCCCATCGCGCCCAGGCCGTAGACCATCGCCCGGCCGATCATCGTGCCGCGTGCGCCCAGCGCCCAGGCCTTGAGCACGTCCTGCCCGCTGCGGATGCCGCCGTCCATCCAGACCTCGGTCTTGTGGCCCACCGCATCGACGATCGCCGGCAGTGCGCGAATCGAGGAGGGCGCGCCGTCGAGCTGGCGGCCACCATGGTTGCTGACCACGATCGCGTCGGCGCCATGCCGTGCCGCGAGCTCGGCGTCCTCGACCTCCATGATGCCCTTGAGGATGAACTTGCCGCCCCAGCGCTCGCGCACCCAGTCGACGTCGGCCCACGACAGGCGCGGGTCGAACTGCTCGTTGGTCCAGGCGGCGAGCGACTTCATGTCGCTGACCTCCTTGACGTGGCCCACCAGGTTGCGGAAGGTGTGGCGCCGCGTGCCGAGCATGCCCAGGCACCAGCGCGGCTTCATCGCCAGGTTGATCAGGTTGCCAATCGTGGGCCGCGGCGGCGCGGTCAGGCCGTTCTTGAGGTCCTTGTGGCGCTGGCCGATCACCTGCAGGTCCAGCGTGAGCACGAGCGCGCTGACCTTGGCGGCCTTGCAGCGGTCGATCATGCGCGCCATCGCTTCGCGGTCGCGCATCATGTACAGCTGGAACCAGAACGGCGCGCTGGTGTGCTCGGCGATGTCCTCGATCGAGCAGATGCTCATCGTCGACAGGCAGAACGGGATGCCGAATTTCTCCGACGCGCGCGCGACATGGATCTCGCCGTCGGCGTGCTGCATGCCCAGCAACCCCACCGGCGCGATCGCCACCGGCATCTTGACCGCCTGGCCGACCATCGTGGTGGCGGTACTGCGGTTCTCCATGTTCACCGCCACGCGCTGGCGCAGCTCGATACGCTGGAAATCGCTTTCGTTGGCGCGGTAGGTGGTCTCGGTCCACGACCCGCTGTCGGCATAGTCGTAGAACATGCGCGGCACGCGCTCTTGCGCCAGCACGCGCAAGTCTTCGATGCAGGTGATCACTGGCATGGCGTTTCGTCTCCTCGGGCGGAGATCGTAGCCGCAGCTGCCGGGTGGCGGCGCCGTGGCGCCGGCGCGGGCGCCTCAGCCGAGTGCGCGCGCGGCCAGGATCGCCACGGTGATCGCGCCGGCCACGGCGGCGAGCATCCAGTTCGACAGCCGGCCTTGCGGTGCGATGCGGCGGCGGCGCGAGCCGGCCTTGGGGCTTTGCATGGCGTCAGTGTCATCGCCCGGCGTGCCGAAGGGAAGCCATCCGCACCCCCAGCAGGCGGATGCGGCGTGAGAAATCGACGCGCTTGAGGCATTGCCCCGCGGCGTGGCGGATCGCATCGGCCTCGGCGGTGGGTTCGGCCAGGGTAAGGTCGCGCGTGACGGTCCTGAAGTCGTCGAACCGCAGCTTGATGCCCACTGTCTTGCCCAGGTAGCCCTTTCGCTGCAGGTCGTGCGCGAGGTGACCCACCAGTTCGTCGAGGATGGCCCCGAGTTCGGCGCGATCGTGGTGCGCTGAAAGGTCGCGATCGAACGTCGTTTCACGGCTCATCGACACCGGCTCGCCCGACGTGGCGAGCGGCCGGTCGTCGCGCCCGTTCGCCGCGTCCGCGAGCCAGCGCGCGTAGCTGCGGCCGAAGTGGCCGATCAGCAGTGCTGCCTCGCAGGCCGCGAGTTGACCGATCGTGCGCACGCCGATGTCCTCGAGCTTCGCGCCGGCCTTCGGGCCGATGCCGTTGATCCGGCGCACCGGCAGCGGCCACAGTCGCACAGCGAGATCGTCTTGCGTGAGCAGCGTCAGGCCGTCGGGTTTGTCGAGTTCGCTTGCGATCTTGGACATCAGCTTGTTCGGCGTCACGCCGATCGAGCAGGTCAGGCCGGTCGCGCGTTTGACGTTGTTGCGGATCTCCTGGGCCACCGCGCGCACGCCGCCGAAGGGGTCGTGGCCCACCGCGTCCTGCGCGCCGGGGACGTCGGTCAGGTCGATGTAGATCTCGTCGATGCCGCGGTCCTCGATGCGGGGCGCGACCTCGGCCACCGCGGCCTTGAATCGGCGCGAGTACTCACGGTAGCGTTCGAAGTCGGTCGGCAGCAGCACCGCGTCAGGCGCGCGCACCGCGGCCTTCATCAGCCCCATGCCGGAATGCACGCCCAGGTCGCGCGCGGGGTAGGTGGCGGTGGTGATGACGCCGCGGCCCTTGTAGTCGGCCAGGCGCGCGAAGCGCCGCGTCCCGTCGGGCTGGACCTGCGGCTGGTGGCGACGCCCCCCGCCGATGACCACCGGCTGGCCCTTCAACTCGGGGTAACGCAGCAGCTCGACCGACGCATAGAAGGCGTCCATGTCGAGGTGGGCGATCCATCGCCGCGCGGCGCAAGCGGTCATCGGGCGCGATTCTGCGCGGCGGCAGCCGACGGCTGCCGCCGTCGCGGCGCCGGGCCAGGCGATACAGGTGGTTGCGAAATTCCCGGCTCGACCAAGGCCAGGGGCTTGCAAATGTGCATCAAGCACATTTATACTGATGCCATCGCCTCAAACCCCAGGGGCGGCCCAGGCGCCCGGCCGGCGGCGCAGGAGTGGCGACATGAGCCCGACGAAGAGACAACCCTTGGTGCTGCACCGCCGCCAGGCGCTGGCAGCGTTGCTGGCCACCGCGGCCGGCCCGATGCTGCTGTCCGCCTGTGGCGGCGGCGGCAGTGCCGTACCAGGCGCCGGTGGTGGCGCCGCGCAAGGCTTCATGGCCGGCCCGATCACCGGGCTGGGTTCGATCATCGTCGGCGGCGTGCGCTTCGACGACAACGGCGCGCACGTCGAGGACGAGGATGGCGCCGGCCACGACCGCAGCGAACTTCAACTGGGCATGATGGTCGAGGTCGAGTCGTCGGCGATCGACGACGGCACCGGCACCGCGGTGGCCTCGATGATCCGTTTCGGAAGCGAGATCAAGGGTCCGGTCGACGGGGTCGATTCCTCGACGCAAACAATCCGCGTGCTCGACCAGACGATCGAAGTCAGGGCCGAGACCGTGTTCGACCCGCGCCTGGCTGGTTTCGGCGCGCTGGCGCAGGGCCAGATCCTCGAGATCCATGCGCTGTTCGACAGCGCAACCAAGCGCTATGTGGCGACCCGGATCGAACTCGAGGACAGCGCCGACGCGTACCGGCTGCGGGGCATCGTCAGCCAGCTCGACACCATGGCGCGCACCTTCCACATCAACGACGCGGTGATCAGTTACGCCGACGTCGCCGACATCGATCTGCCGGCCGGCTTCGCCGACGGCTCGCGCGTGCGCGTGCGGCTGCAGACGGGCCGGACCACCGGCCCGTGGGTGGCGATCACGATCCGCAGTGGCCGGCGCCGAGTCGAGGACATCGGCGACGCGCGCGTGCGCGGCTTCGTCAGCGCCTTCTCGTCTGCGCAGCAGTTCGAGGTGAACGGCATCAAGGTCGATGCCACCAACGCCCGTTTCGAGCCGAACAGCAATTCGGTGCGCGAGGGCGTGCTGGTCGAAGTGCGCGGCCGCGCCCAGAACGGCACGATCGTTGCCTCGCGGGTGCGGGTGATCAATCGTGGCGACGACGACTGGCAGCGCGTCGAGCTGCACGGCACCGTGAGCGCGCTGAACACCGGCGAAATGACCTTCGTGCTGCGCGAGGTCACGGTGAACTACTCGCGCGTCGTCGAATGGCGCAATGGCGGCCCTGGCGACCTGAACGATCGTGACGCCCTCGAGGTCAAGGGCGTGTGGTCGGATGACCGCCGCGTCCTGTACGCCTTGCTCGTGAAATACGAGTGAGTGAAGGGGCGGCGACGGCGTGAGAACGTCGCCGCCGCTACCATCGGCACGAAATGACCGACCCCGCCGCCGCCCACGAATCGGCCCTGCATGCTGCGCTGGAGCGGCTGCTGGGCCCGCTCGCGCGCCTGGCGGTGGCTCGCGGTGTGCCCTTTGCGGTGGTCGACGAGATGCTGCGCGCGGCGTTCGTGGCCACGGCGCATGCGGCCCACCCGGGACTGCCCGAGCACCGGCGCACCAGCCGTGTCAGTGCCGCCACGGGCCTGAATCGCCGCGAGGTCAACAGGATCCTGGCTGCGAAGGCGACGGCGCAGGGGGTGCAGGAGGCCGCCGAAGCCGCCCCGGCGCCGCCTCGCTCCCCCGCGGCGATGGTGTTTGCACACTGGCGATCGGACGCCGCCTACCGAACGCGGGCGGGCGTACCGCGCGTGCTGCCGCGCACCGGGCCTGCGCCCAGCTTCGAATCGCTGGCGCACGAGGTGACGCGCGACGTGCACCCGCGTGCGCTGCTCGAGGAGCTGCTGAGACTGCAGCTGGCGACCCATGACACCGTGCGCGACACCGTGGCGCTGTCACGCGAGGCCTTCGTGCCGCGCGGCGACATGGCGCGCATGGCCCAGTGGATGGGTGCCAACGTCGGCGACCACATGCAGGCGGCGGTGGCCAACCTGCTGGGCCGCAAGCCCGAGTACTTCGAGCAGGCGATCGCCGCGCAGGGCCTGAGCGCCGAGTCGGTGGCTCAGGTACGGCCGCTCCTGCAGGCGCATTGGCAGCGCCTGACCGAGGAGCTGGTGCCTCTGCTCGAACGCCTGATCGAGCAGGATGCGGCCCGGACCGGATCTGACAACCCGAACTCCCACCGCGTGCGTCTGGGCCTGTACGGGTTCGATGACGCGCAGGACGCCCATTCACCTTCCGTTGCACCGCAGCCCGAAGAGGTCCGGCCGGCGGCACGTAAGCCTTCCAGGAAAGCCAAGTCATGATTCGCATCCCCACGCTGTCGAACTTCCTGCGAAGCGCGCTGGCCAGCGTGCTGTTGTGGCTGGCTGCCTGCGGCGGCGGTGTCGAGACCGGCGGCACCGGTGCCACCGGCGCCTTTATCGAAGGGCCGATCACGGGCTTCGGCTCGATCATCGTCGAGGGTGTCCGTTTCGACGAGAGCGCCGCACGCATCGAAGACGCCGACGGCGGCGGCATCGTGCGTGATGCGTTGCGCCTGGGCATGGTCGTCGAGGTCGAATCCAACCGGCCTGTCGACGACGGCAGTGGCGGACGCAATGCCACGGCCACGCGCGTGCGCGTTGGCGGGTCGCTGGTGGGGCCGCTGGAGGCCGTCACCCCGGGCGGGAACTTCATCCGCGTTCTCGGCCAGTTGGTGCGGCTGACGCCGGCCACGGTGTTCGAGGGAGTGACGGGCGGAGTGGGCGGCCTGAATCCAAACGTCGACGTGCTGGAGGTCCACGGTTATCCGAGCCCCGAGGCTGCACTTTCGGACATGGTGGCCACGCGTGTCGAACGGCGCAGCAGCGCACCCGCTCGGTTCCGAGTGCGCGGCATCGCGCGCGACGTGACTCCGGCGGGCACACCACCGACCCTGCGCGTGGGCACCGCGGTGTTCGATCTCAGTGCCAGTGGTGTGCCGGGCGGGCTGGCCGACGGTAGCGTGGTGCGGATGGTCGTGGGCACTGCACAGTCCGCAGGGCGCTGGCCAGTGGTCACGGCAGTGGTCGAGTCGCGGCGGCTGGAGGACAGCGACCAGGCCGAGGTCGAGGGCCTGATCACGTCGCTCGCCACGCAGCGCAGCTTCTCGGTCAACGGGGTGCCGGTGGACGCGAGCAACGCAACGCTGCCGGCCACAGCGCTGGCGCTGGGCACGCGGGTCGAAGTCAAGGGGAGGGCAGGCAGCGGCGTGCTGGTCGCCTCCAGCGTGGAGCTGCGCACCGACCTCGACCTGATCAACGAAGGCATCGATCTGCGCGGCACGCTGTCGGGGTTGGACACCGTGGGCAAGACATTCCTGCTGCGCGGGGTCACGGTCTTCTATGGCGCGAATCCGCAATACGACCCGTCCGGCACCGGTGAGGCCAATCTGCAGACCAACCCCTGTGTGCGCGTGCGCGGGCAGCTGGACGCAGACCGCGTGCGAGTTCTTGCCACCCGGATCGAGTTCAATGGCAACTGCAGCCCATGACAGCGGGAGCAGCGCATTGCGCGTTCTGTTCGCGGCATTCGTGGCAGCCCTGGTGACCGCCTGCGCAACGACGCCGACCGGTCCCGGCACGGCCCGTGCCGAGGTGTTCGCTGCGGAGCGCGCATTCGCCCGAAGCATGGCCGAGCGCGACCTCGCAGCCTTCGGCCGCCACGTGGCCGAGGACAGTTTGTTCTTCGGTGGGCGCCAGGTACTTCGCGGGCGGGCGGCGGTGGTCGAGGGCTGGAAGGCGTACTTCGACGGCCCGACCGCGCCGTTCTCCTGGGAGCCCGATCAGGTCGAAGTGCTGGCCTCGGGCCAGCTCGCGCTATCCACCGGGCCGGTGCGAGATCCCAAGGGTGCAGTCATCGCACGCTTCAACTCGATCTGGCAGCGCCAGCAGGACGGGCGGTGGTTGGTGATCTTCGACAAGGGCAGCCCGCCGGACTGACGGCCCCTTGGGCCGGCCTGGCGCTGGCCCGCAGCCCGCCTCGGTCAGCCCTTGACGCGCGCCACGCGCACCACCGAGGGCGCGCGGCGCAGGGTGCGGATCACGTCGGCCAGGTGCTGTCGGTCGCGCACGGCCAGCGAGAGCTTCAGCTCGGTGGTTTCGCTGGCACGCTCTGGCCCCATGTCGATGTGCGTGATGTCCGTTTCGGTCGCGCTGACCGCCGCAGCCACCCGCGCGAGCACGCCCTTGCCGTTCGTCACCAGCACCGAAACCTCGGCGTCGAAGGGCCGCACCGGCTGCTCCGACCACTCGACCGGCAGCCAGCGTTCGCTGTCGCGCTCGTACAACCGCTTGCCGACCGCGCATTCGGCCGTGTGGATGGTCAGGCCCTCGCCACGGCCCAGGTAGCCGACGATGTCGTCACCGGGGATCGGGTGACAGCAGTTCGCGAGCTGGATCGACGCGCCTTCGCTGCCGTCGATCGTGACGAGGCCTTGCTGCGGCGCCAGGTCTTCCTCGGCGGCGCCGAAGTGGCGCAGCGACAGCGTCACTGCATCGGGCCGCTTGTCGCCGCGCTCGGCCATCAGGTGCGCCAGACGCTTGGCGACGATCGAGGCGATCTTTCGGCCCACGCCGATGTCGACCATCAGCTCGGCGCGCGAGCGGTTGCCGCTCCAGCGGGTGAGCAGCTGCCACAGCGCGGTGGCTGCGTCGTCGGTGGGGTCGGACGACGGCAGCAGCAGGCCTTCGGCGCGCAGGCTCTGTGCGAGCAGCCGCTCGCCAAGTGCGCGCGACTCCTCCTGCTCCATCGTCTTGAGGTGGTGGCGGATCTTCGAGCGCGCCCGCCCGGTGCGCACGAAGTTGAGCCAGCCCGGGTTGGGCCTTGCGCCTGGTGCGGTCGTGATTTCCACGACATCACCGCTCTTCAGCTCGGTACGCAGCGCGACCGCCTCGCCGTTGACGCTGGCCGCCACGCAGCGGTCGCCCACGTCGGAGTGGATCGCGTAGGCGAAATCGACCGGCGTGGCACCGCGCGGCAGCGACAGGATCTGCGATTTGGGCGTGAAGACATAGACCGCGTCCGGGTAGAGGTCGATCTTCACGTGCTCGAGGAACTCGGCCGCGTCGCGCGTGTCGTCCTGGATGTCGATCAAGCTCTTGAGCACCGTGGCGCCCAGGCGCTGCGCGTCGTGCTTCGTGCCGCTCTTGCTCTTGTACATCCAGTGCGCCGCGATACCGGCCTCGGCCACCGCGTGCATCGGCTCGGTGCGGATCTGGAACTCGACCGCCGTGCCCAGCGGGCTCACGACCGTCGTGTGCAGCGACTGGTAGCCGTTGGCCTTCGGGATCGCGATGTAGTCCTTGAAGCGCCCGGGCACCGGCTTGTAGAGCTGATGCAGCACGCCCAGCGCGAGGTAGCAGTCCTGCAGCTGCGGCACGACGATGCGAAAGCCGAACAGGTCGGTGACGTTGGCAAACGGCAGGTGCTTCTCGCGCATCTTGCGGAAGATCGAATAGACGGTCTTCTCGCGGCCATGCACCTGCACCTTCAGCCTGGCCGCGGCGAACGCGTGCTCGACGTCCTTCTGCACCCGCTCGACGATGTCACGCCGCGTCCCGCGCGCACGTGCCAGGGCCTTCGACAGCGCGCCGTACCGCCAGGGGTAGAGCTGGGCAAAGGACAGCTCTTGCAGCTCGCGGTAGATCTGGTTCAGCCCCAGCCGATGCGCGATCGGCGCATAGATGTCGATCGTCTCGCGCGCGATGCGGCTGCGCTTGTCGGGCGCCATCGCCGAAAGCGTGCGCATGTTGTGCAACCGGTCGGCGAGCTTGACCAGGATCACGCGCACGTCGCGTGCCATCGCCAGCAGCATCTTGCGGAACGACTCGGCCTGCGATTCCTCCCGGGTGGAGAAGTGCAGCTTGTCGAGCTTGGTTAGGCCATCGACCAGCTCGGCAGTGGGTGCGCCGAAGCGCTCGATCAACTGCGCCTTGGTGACGCCGCGATCCTCGATGGTGTCGTGCATCAGTGCGGCCATCACCGCCTGCACGTCGAGCTTCCAGTCGGCCACCAGGCCGGCGACCGCGGTCGGATGCGTGATGTACGGCAGACCGCTGGCGCGGAACTGGCCCAGGTGCGCCTCGTCGGCGAACTTGTAGGCCTCGCGAACCAGCTTCAGCTCGGGCTTGCTCAGGTAGCCGAGCCGTGCGGCCAGGCCCGCGAAGTCATTGGCCTCGGGACGCTGCGCGGCGGCCGCCGCCGCACGATCCCGCCCCGGCTGCAGCAGTGCGCTGGGCAGCAGTTCGGCGGCGAAGGACCGTATTCCCACGGCCCTTATGGTCCCACAAACGACGAGGGCGCTCCTCGGAGCGCCCTTTCACGACAGGATGCAGCGCAGCAGCGTCAGATCGGCACCTTGCGCAGCATCTCGAGGCCGACCGCGCCGGCGGCGATTTCGCGCAGCGCCGTCACGCCGGGCTTGTTGCCCCGGGACTCGACCTTCGCTGCGTGGCCTTGGCTCAGCATGCGTGCACGGTAGGTCGCGGCCAGCACGAGCTGGAAACGGTTCGGGATCATTTCCAGGCAGTCTTCGACGGTGATGCGGGCCATGGGCGGTCGGTCCTCGGAGGAGTTCAGTCGATATGGAGTGCCGCGAATACGGCGGACTTGTTGCGCCGCTGGGCGGCGTACTTCAGGCGCTGGGAATGGACGACGGTCTTCAGGTCGAAAAGGGCCGTCTCGAAGAGGGCGTTGATTATAACGAAGTCGAAGTCCCGCGCGTGGGCGACCTCCTCGCGCGCATTCGCGAGGCGCTGCTCGATGACTTCGGCACCGTCCTCACCCCGGCGCTGCAGGCGCAGCCGCAGTTCGTCCCAAGACGGCGGCAGGATGAAGATCAGCACCGCATGCTCGAACAGGCGCTTGATCTGCAGCGCGCCCTGCCAGTCGATCTCGAGCACGACGTCCTCGCCGCGCTGTAGCCGGTCCTGGATGGCGACGCGCGAGGTGCCGTAGAGCCTGCCGTGCACCTGCGCCCATTCGAAGAATTCGCCGCGCTCGGCCATGGCGCGGAACTCGGTCTCGTCGACGAACCAGTACTCGCGGCCGTGCTGCTCCTGACCGCGCGGGGCGCGCGTCGTGTGCGATACCGATACCGCGAGGTGCGAGTCGAGCTCCAGCAGTGCCTTCACGAGGCTGGACTTGCCGGCCCCGCTGGGCGCGGCGACGACAAATAGATTGCCCGGGGTTTCCATCCTGATCCTCGCCCTTACTCGAGATTCTGGACCTGCTCGCGCATCTGCTCGATCGCGACCTTCATCTCGAGCGACACGTTCGTCACTTCCAGTGCGGCGGATTTCGAGCCCAGCGTGTTTGCTTCGCGATGCAACTCCTGGATCAGGAAGTCCAGCCGCTTGCCGACCTCTCCACCCGCCGCGAGCAAGCGCTCGACCTCGTCGAGGTGGGCCGCCAACCGCGCGAGCTCTTCGGCGACATCGATGCGGATCGCAAACGCCGCGGCCTCGTTGAGCGCCCGCTCGTGCAGCGCCTCCGCCGGCACGGTGTTCGCAGCGCCCGAGGCCGCCAGCGCCTCCTGCCAGCGTTCGAGAAAGCGCTCGCGCTGCCGCTGCACGACCGCGGGCACGAGCGGCCGCGCCCGCTCGGCCAACGCACGCAGGTGGGTGACACGTTCGCGCAGCACCACGACCAGCTTCGCGCCCTCGCGCTCCCGCGCGGCGCGCAGGCCCGCGAGCGCCTCGCGCGCGGCGGCCAGCGCCTGTTCATCGAGCGCGGAGGCCGGTGCACCGCCACGGCACCATTGCAGCGCTTCGTGCACCGACAGCGGCGCCGCCCTGGGCAGCCACGACAGGACCTGGGACTCGACGTGCACCAGCCGACTGAGCTGTTCCGCGCCGGGTAGGGGCAGGTCGCCTGCCGCTTCGCGCGAAGTCGACAGCCGCAACTCGACCTTGCCGCGCTTGAGCGCGCCGGCCACGAGCTCGCGCAGCGCGGGCTCGAGTGCACGCAAGTCATCGGGAAGGCGCAGCGCCAGATCGAGGAATCGGCCATTGACCGAGCGCACTTCAGCGACGACCGAGGGCCCCGGCGGACCACCGTCGCCTGCCCGCAAACCCGCGCCAGCGCTGGCGCTGGCGTATCCGGTCATGCTGTAGACTGACATCGATCCTTCGAGCGCGCGCGCAAACCACCGATTATGTCAAAGCCCAAACCCGCCCCGTTGCCTGCAGGCACCGTGGTTGGCGGCTACCAGATCATCAAGAAACTGGCGGCCGGGGGCTTCGGAGTGGTCTACCTTGCCGAGGACGAGGAACGCCGCCTCGTCGCGCTGAAGGAATACCTGCCCGCCTCGCTTGCCGAGCGCTCCCCTGGCGAACTCACACCGCGTGTCAAGCCCGACAAGCTGCCGCTGTACCGGTTGGGCCTGAAGAGTTTCTTCGAGGAAGGCCGATCACTCGCGCAGATCAGCCACCCGAGCGTGGTCTCGGTGCTGAACTTCTTCCGCGAGAACGAGACCGTCTACATGGTGATGAACTACCTGCAGGGTGACACCCTGCAGGACTTCATCGTCACCGCGCGCGACTTGAAGCGCGACAAGGTGTTTCGCGAATCGACGATCCGCAGCCTGTTCGACGAGATCCTGCGCGGCTTGCGCATCGTCCACCAGCACAAGATGCTGCACCTGGACATCAAGCCGGCCAACATCTTCATCACCAACGACAACAAGGCGGTGCTGCTGGACTTCGGCGCGGCTCGAGAAGTGCTGAGCAAGGAAGGCAACTTCATCCGTCCGATGTACACACCGGGCTTCGCGGCACCCGAGATGTACCGCCGCGACGGTTCGCTCGGCCCGTGGACCGACATCTACGCCATCGGTGCCTGTGTCTACGCCTGCATGCAGGGCTACCCGCCGAACGACGCGCCGGCGCGCATCGAGAAGGACCGCCTGGCGCTGTCGCTTTCCCGGCTGCGCAACGTCTACTCGGACAACCTCATCGAGGTCACCGAGTGGTGCATGTCGCTGGACCCGCTGTCGCGGCCGCAGTCGGTGTTCGCTCTGCAGAAGGAGCTAGCGCGCGAGACCGAGCGCCGCTACACCAAGCTCAGCTTCAGCGAGCGGCTGAAGCTGCAGCTCGAGAACCTGAAGACCGGCGCGAAAGCCTGATGTTGGCCCCCAAGCTCACTCCGCTCGCTGCCCCCCGAGGGGGCGCAACGCCAAGACCAAGCGCGGCGCAGGTCAAGCCTGCGCCTTGGCGGCCCGGCGGGCGTTGACATGCGCTTCTCGGTCTACCAGGTCAGCCGCAAGGGTGGCCGCGAGAAGAACGAAGACCGCATGGGCTATTGCTACACGCGGGACTCGGGGCTGTTCGCGTTGGCCGACGGCATGGGTGGCCACCCGGAGGGCGAGGTCGCCTCGCAACTGGCACTGCAAACGCTGGCTGCACTGTTTCAGCGTGATGCCAAGCCGACGCTGGCCGACCCGCTGCGCTTCCTGCATGACTCGATCATTGCCGGCCACCACCAGTTGCTGCGCTACGCGACCGAGCGCGCGCTGATGGACACGCCGCGCACCACGGTGGTGGCCTGCGTGATGCAGGGCAATGCCGCGTACTGGGCACACTGCGGCGATTCGCGCCTGTATCTGGTGCGCGACGGCAAGCTGATCGCCCGCACGCGCGATCACTCCTATTCGGAGCTGCAGGAAACGCTGTCGCATGTCGTGCCGATGGGCGAGAAGTTCAATCGCAACGTGCTGTTCACCTGCCTGGGCAGCCCGGGCAAGCCGGTGATCGACACGGCCGGACCGCTGCTGCTGCATGCAGGGGACCGCGTGCTGCTGTGCTCCGACGGCCTGTGGGGCAGCGTGTCCGACGCGGACGTGACCGAACAGCTGTCGCAGCGGCCGATCTCCGACGCGGTGCCCGAGCTGGTCGAGCGTGCCTTGCGCCACGCGGGCACGAAGAGCGACAACGTGACCGTGATCGCGGCCGAGTGGGAAGGCACCGAGGACAGCGACAGCACCAGCGGCATCTCGACCCAGAGCCTGGGCGAGGAGGTGTTCGCCTCGACGATCCAGGCTGGCGTGGTGGTCGGCGATGTACCGGTCGACGAACTCGACGAGGCCGAGATCGAGCGTTCGATCAAGGAGATCAACGACGCAATCCGCCGCTCCAACGAGAAGAAGGCCTAGCCCCCGCGCATGACGACATTCGAACGCAGCGGCGGCCGGGCCGCCCACGCGCTGCGGGCGCTGACCATCGAGCGCGGCCACACCAAGCATGCCGAGGGGTCGGTGCTGATCTCGTTCGGCGACACGCGGGTGCTGTGCACGGCTTCCGTCGAGGACAAGGTGCCGCCGCACAAGCGCGGCAGCGGCGAGGGCTGGGTCACGGCCGAATACGGCATGTTGCCTCGCGCCACGCACACGCGCGGCGATCGCGAGGCGGCGCGGGGCAAGCAGAGCGGTCGCACGCAGGAGATACAGCGCCTGATCGGCCGCTCGCTGCGCGCGGTGTTCGACCTCAAGGCGCTGGGCGAGCGAACGATCACGCTGGATTGCGACGTGATCCAGGCCGATGGCGGCACACGCACCGCGGCGATCACTGGTGCCTTCGTTGCGGCGCACGACGCGGTATCGACGCTGCTGGCATCCGGCAAGCTTGCGGCCAGCCCGATCCGCGATCACGTCGCCGCGATCTCCGTGGGCATCGTGCAGGGCGTGCCGCTGCTCGACCTCGAGTACACCGAGGATTCGGCCTGTGACACCGACATGAACGTGGTGATGACCGGGGCCGGACATTTCGTCGAGGTCCAGGGCACGGCCGAGGGCGCGGCGTTCACGCGAGCGCAGATGGATGCGTTGCTGGCGCTGGCCACACGCGGTATCGCCGATCTGGTGACCGCGCAGAAGTCGGCATTGGCTGCGCCGCTGCTTACGTGAAGATCGTTTTGGCGTCGAACAACGCCAAGAAGCTCGCCGAACTGCAATCGCTCTTTTGCGACCTGCCGATCCAACTGGTCGCGCAGGGCGCGCTCGGGGTGATCGAGGCCGAGGAGCCGCACGTCACGTTCGTCGAGAACGCGCTCGCCAAGGCGCGCAACGCAGCCCGCGCCACCGGGTTGCCGGCCATCGCCGACGATTCCGGACTGTGTGTCGACGCGCTCGGCGGCGCGCCGGGCGTGCAATCGGCGGTCTATGCGCCGGCGCCGCCGGCTGCCGCCGACCGCGAGGCGCAACGACGCGTGCAGGACGCGGCCAACAACGCGTTGCTGCTTCAGCGTGTGCAGGGCCGACCCGATCGCCGCTGCCGCTTCGTCAGCACGCTCGTCGCCCTGCGCCATGCCGACGACCCCGAGCCGCTGATCGCCTATGGTCGTTGGGAGGCCACGCTGCTCGACGCGCCGCGGGGCTCGGGTGGTTTCGGCTACGACCCGCTGGTGTGGATCGAGTCGCTGGGCGCCAGCGTGGCCGAGCTCGATGCAGTGACCAAGAACCGGTCGAGCCACCGTGCGCTCGCTGCGACCCAGATGCGCGCGTTGATGCGCCAGGCGTGGAACCTGCTGCCACCGTGAGCACGTCGGCCATCCGGGTCCATCGGCGCGGCGAGGCCGGCATCGCGCTGGCGACCTTGCCACCGCTGTCGCTGTACGTTCACCTGCCTTGGTGCCTGAAAAAGTGCCCGTACTGCGACTTCAACAGCCACGAACTGGCCCCCCAGACGCCTGCGGCGCCGGCCCCCCGAGGGGGCGTGTCCGGCTTGGGGCGGCCCGGCGCCGGACTGCGTCCCGTCGTGATCCCCGAGGCCCGCTACCTCGATGCGCTGATCGCCGATCTCGAAGCCTCGTTGCCGCAGGTCTGGGGCCGCCGCGTGATCAGCGTGTTCATCGGCGGCGGCACACCCAGCCTGTTTTCGTCCGAGTCGATCGCGCGGCTGGTTGCCGACGTGCGTGCAAGGCTGCCGCTTGCGCCCGGCTGCGAGATCACGCTCGAGGCGAATCCCGGCACCTTCGAGCGCGAACGCTTCCGCGCGTTCCGCGCTGCGGGCATCACGCGCCTGTCGGTCGGTGTGCAGAGCTTCGACAACCGCGCGCTCGGCGCGATCGGCCGCGTGCATGATGCGGCGCAGGCCCGGGCCGCCGTGGCCGAGGCGCGCGAGGCCTTCGACACCTTCAACATCGACCTGATGTACGCGCTGCCGGGCCAGACGTTGGCGATGCTCGACGCCGATCTCGACGCTGCCCTGGCGTACGCACCGCCGCATCTGTCGATCTACCATCTGACGATCGAGCCGAACACGACTTTCGCGCTCGCGCCGCCCGAGCGGCCTGATGACGACGCCGCGAGCCAGATGCTCGATCGCATCGTCGCGCGCACCACGAGCGCGGGTCTGCAGCGCTACGAGGTCTCGGCTTTCGCACAGCCGGGCCACCGTTGCGTGCACAACCTCAACTACT
>Ga0224510_10000901_pt1 | contig 20706 bp, 17 predicted proteins | sample SF_May12_sed_USG_FD_170161 | JGI IMG/M metagenome (GOLD analysis project Ga0224510, IMG submission 170161) | Sediment microbial communities from San Francisco Bay, California, United States - SF_May12_sed_USGS_4_1 | ecosystem: Environmental > Aquatic > Marine > Sediment | place: USA: California... | reverse complement strand
CGGCCGGCAGGTACCTTCCCCCCTCGCTTCGCTCCGGGGGACAACCGAACCTCTCAGCGGCGCTGTTCCGCTCCCGCGTTGAGGGTCCCCCGATCCACGGCGCTTGGCTTGTGGGTCCCTCCCCCCCCTTCGCTTCGCTCCGGGGACAACCGGAAGGGGAGGGACTGGCGACTGGCGACTGGCGACTGGCGACTCTCTACAGGCGTCCGGCCTCGACGATTCTCTTGAGGAAATCGGCGGTTTCGGGTCGGGCGGGGGAGCGGAACAACTCCGAGGGTGGGCCCTCTTCCCACACGCTGCCCTGATGCAGGAATGCAACCCGGTCGGCCGTATCGCGGGCGAAGCCCATCTCGTGGGTGGCGATGAGCATCGTCATGCCCTGGCTCTTCAGCTCACGCAACAGGGCCAGCACCTCACCCACCAGCACCGGGTCGAGCGCAGAAGTCACTTCGTCGAGCAGCAACAACGTCGGGTCCATGGCGAGCGCTCGCAGGATCGCCACCCGCTGCTGCTGACCCCCCGACAACCGGTCGGGGTATTCACGAGCCTTGTCTCCGAGGCCGAACCTCTCGAGAAGGCCTTGTGCCCTGCTCTCGGCCTCGGCTCGATCGGTCTTCTTCACCTTCACGGGGCCCAGCGTGATGTTGTCGAGCACTCGTTTGTGCGGAAAGAGGTTGAACGACTGGAACACGATCCCCATGCCCGCTCGAACCCGGTCGGCGTCGACTCCCGGATCGGTGATCGTCTTGCCGTCGAGGACGATCCGTCCCGCGTCGATCGGAATCTGGAGGTTGATGGCCTTCAGCAACGTCGACTTGCCCGATCCCGAAGCACCGATCAGACACACCACCTCATGAGGCGCTACCTGGAGGTCGATGTCGTCGAGCACGGTCTTGTCGTCGAAGGACTTTCGGACGTTGCTCACCTCGAGCTTCAGCTCGGTCACACCGACACCGCCTGCTTGCGCCGGCGATCTCGTTCCGAGTACCAGTCGGTGAACCGCGCCAGCGGAATCGAGACCAGGAGGAACAGCACCGTCGCGGCGATGTAGCTCGTGTAATTGAATGTCCGCGACGTGATGATCTGGGCCTCCCTGACCGCCTCCCTGGCTCCGACGACGAATACGAGCGCCACGTCCTTCTGGAGGCTCACGAAGCCGTTCAAGAGGGCGGGAATCACGTTCCTGACCGCTTGCGGCACGATGACGTGCCGCAAGGATTGAACCTGAGTCAACCCGATGGACCGGGCCGCCATCCGCTGGCTCTCGTGCACCGATTCGATGCCGGAGCGGTACACCTCGGCGGTGTACGCGGAATAGGAGAGGATGATCGCCGTCATCGCCCAGAAGAGCGAACTGTTGGGGACACCGGGGATCTGCAACGCGGGCACGCCAAACCCCATCACGATGATCAGCAGGATCATTGGAATCCCCCGGATGACGTCGATGAAGAAGACTGTCGTGGCGCGAAGCGGGAAGAAGGCAGGGCCCCGCAGTGCGCGGATCATCGCCAGCAGCAGCGAGAACACGAGGATCACCACTTCACCGAGCAGGAACAGCCGGATGTTGAGACCGAACCCTCGCAGGACAGCGGGCCACGACTCGACGAAATCCTCGGGGGAGAAGAACTGGCGCCGAATGGCCGGCCAGGCCTCCGACGTTCGTACCTGCCAGACCACGATCGCCAGAAAGGCAACGGTCGAGGCGAAGGCGATCAGCGCACCGCGAGCGCCGGACTCGGACAGGAGAAGCCGGGGCCGCGAGCGGCCCCGGCTTCTCGGTTCGTCTGAAGGAGCCTGCGTCTGTGACATGGCGGAGGCTCCAGGTTAGGTTCAGGGAGCGATCGTCGTCAGTTCAGACCCGGTCACGATCCACTCGGCCGCCAGTGCGTCCAGAGTGCCGTCGGCGCGAAGCGCCTCCAACGCCTCATCGACGCATGCCTTCACCGGGCTGCCATCGGCCATCAACAGGCCGAAGTTGTCCGCCTGGTCGGGCGACACGTCGAAGACACCCACGATCGACGCCTCGGGGATCTCGACCGCCGTGATGTAGAACGCGGTCGGGAGGTCGAAGACCAGACCATCGATCTGCTTGGCGTCCAGCGCCAGCTTGGCGTCGGCGTTGGTGTCGTACGCAGCGGCCGGCGTCTCCGGCTGAATCACCAACTCGATGTAGTCGAACGAGGTCGTCCCGACCTGGGCGCCCAGCTTGGCGCCGGTGAGGTCACCCACGGAGGCGGCTCCGGCCACGGCCGAGTCGCCGTAGGCGACGAGGGCCTGGTTCGTGGTGTAGTAGGGCACCGAGAAATCAACCACCTCGTCCCGATCGGCTGTGATCGAGTACTGCTGGATGTTGAAGTCGAAGTCCTTCGGTCCCGGGGCGATCGCATCGTCGAATCCCGTGCGGATCCACGTCACCTGATCGGCGCCGTAGCCGAGGTAGTCGGCGACGGCGTAGGTCACTGCCGATTCGAAGCCTTGCCCGTTCGTGGGGTCGTCGTCGATGACCCATGGCGGGAACGCCGGCTCGCCGGTGGCCACGGTGAGCACGCCAGGCTGCACGGTGGCGAGTCCGTCGGGACCGCATGGGTTGGTGGCCATGGTGGTCTCGGGGGCAGCGGTCGTATCGGGTGCCTCTGTTGCCTGCGTGGTTTCCGGAGCCGCCGTGGTCTCGGGTGCGGCTGTGGTGTCACCACCGGCGTCACCGCCGCCGCATGCGGCAGCGGCTAGGCCCACCACGACCAGCAGACCCAGCAGGGTTCTGTTGCGGAGCATGTCGTCCTTCCTCGATTCTGGAGAGCCGATGGTACCGATCTCTCAAGGTTGGTCGGATGATGCCGACACCCATCTCATCGGTTCTCGTGGGCTCGCCGGCGGACGACCTCCAAAACGGGCGGACGAGACGGACCTGCGATCCGAGTCACAGCAGCTGCAAGGAGGACCAATGCGTCCGCACAACATGGTGGAAGATCACGTCTTCGAGATCGCCGACCGCCTCACCGCAGCCGACGCCGAGTTCTGCGGGTGCATGAAATGCCTCACCGACGTCTCTGCGTACGCCCTGTCACAGGTGACCCCGGCCTACGTGACCAGCGATGAGGGTCGAAACCACGCCCTGGCCCGGCTGCAATCGCCAGAGACCACCGCCGAGATAACGCTGCGGGTCACCGAGGCGATAGCCGCGGTCAAGTCGCATCCACGCCACTGATCAGGCGGACGGCAGGGTGAACCCGACCACGGCACCGCCGTCGGGGTGATTCTCGGCTCGCACGGTGCCCCCGTGACCCGCCACGATCGCTTCTACGATTGCCAGCCCCAATCCCGACCCGGGAGTCGAACGGGCCCCCACCGCCCGGTAGAACCGTTCGAACACGTGGGGGAGATCGGTTTCGGGGATGCCCGGGCCGTCGTCACGAACCGACACCGAGGTTCCGTCGACCGCGATCGACACCTCACCCGACGACCACTTGAAGGCGTTGTCCACCAGATTCGAGATGGCCCGATCGATCTGCCCCGCTCTGGCCCTCACCCGGGCCGGAGCGCCCGTCACCGAGATCTGCTGAGAGGATCGGCGACGGAACCGGTCAGCCACGGCCACGGCCAGCTCGAAGAGATCCACCTCGACCATCGGCTCCTCCGATCCCGCGTCGGATGCGAGCTGGACGAGCTCTGCGGAGAGGCTGCTCAATTCGCCCACCTCCTCGATGGCGGCGTCGAGGAGCTCGGTCCGCTGCTCGTCGGTGAGGTCGGCGTCGCGCCGTCGGAGTGTCTCCAAGTTCGTGCGGAGAGCGGTGAGCGGAGTCCGCAACTCGTGGCCCGCGTCGGATGTCAACCGGCGCTGCTGATCCCGCGATTGGCGGAGGGCGTTCAGCATCGATGTGAATGCCGATGCCAACCGGCCGATCTCAGCGGGCGCGTCCGTGTCGAGACCCACGTCGCCGGCGTCCAGGTCGCTCGTCGCCGCGATGCGCTCTGCGGTGGAGGTGAGGGTTTCCACCGGGACCATGGCCCGCCGAGCTGTCAGCCAGCCGGCCGCTGCGGCGGCTCCCGACGCCGCCAGCCAGACAAGGACCAGCCTGCGGCGAAGCGCGAGCAGGGATCGGTCGATGGATGAGATGTCGACGGCGATCTGGATGGCCCCACTCACCTGGTTCGCCGACACGTGTGCAGTGATCATCCGATGGGGAGCCCCGTCCACGTCGACCGTTCGCAGCACCGGTTGCCCAGGACCTTCGGCGAGGCGGCGCTCGGCATCGCCCACCGGTAGAGCCGGTGCCTCATCGAAGGCGATAGTCGTTCCGTCTTCGGTGACCACCTGTATCACCGCATCGAACCGGAGCGGCGGCTGCCGGTTCCCGAACGGGCGGAACGAGCGCCCGAGCAGCTCCCGGAGGTCGGCCGGTACCGCGACGATGCGCTGGCGCAGGTCCTGATCGACCTCGCGCCGGAGCTGGTTCGACGTGACCGCCAGCGCGGCGAGGATGGCGAGCCCGATGGTGAGGGCGGCGATGACAGCCGACGTGAGCGCCCAGCGGGTTCGGAGCGTCATGTCACGGCTCCGCGCGAGCGACATAGCCGACGCCCCGTACGGTATGGATCAGTCGCGGTTCGCCGGTGGACTCGAGTTTGCGTCTGAGGTAGCCGACGTACACGTCCAGCGAATTCGAGCTTGTCTCGAAGTCGTAGCCCCACACGCGTTCGAAGATGACCTCGCGGGTGAGGACAATGCCGGCATTGAAAGCAAGCAACTCGAGCAGATCGAACTCGGTCTTCGTGAGGTCGATCCTGCGGCTGCCCCTCCGAACCGTCCTGGCGGCCGGGTCGATCTCGAGGTCGGCGACCGTCAACACGTCCCGACTCTCGGTGACGCCGCCCCTCCGGAGGAGCGCCCGCAGGCGGGCGAGCAGCTCGTCCAGGGCGAAGGGTTTGACCAGGTAGTCGTCCGCGCCGGCATCGAGACCGGCCACACGGTCCGACACCTCATGGCGGGCGGTGAGCATGAGAATCGGAGTGGCGTGACCGTTGCTTCGGATCTTGCGTGCCACGTCGAGGCCGTCGAGGCCAGGCATCATCACGTCGAGAATGATGGCGTCGTGCTCGCTCCGGCGCACCGCATCGAGCGCGGCGAAACCGTCAGCGGCCGTGGCCACGTCGTAGCCCTCGTACTGCAGGGCGCGGGCGAGAGACTCCCGGACACCCTGGTCGTCCTCCACCACGAGGAGTCGTCCGTTGGTCATGGGCCAGAGGTTACGACCGATCTCTGAAAGGCGGATGAGAAGGGCATGGGTCCGGCTCCTACCTTTCTCACGTGTCTTTCATGTCCGTCAGCGGACGAAGTCGGCAACCCAGTCGTCGGCGGGCGCCGACCTGAGTTCCGCGAGCGTGCCGACCTGGGCGATCACGCCGGATCGCATCAGTGCGACCCGATCGGACACGGTGTCCGCCTCGTCGTGGTCGTGGGTGACATACAGAGCGGTGGCGTTCCGGGCTCTCAGGAGCTCGGCGACTTCGTCCACCAGGCGGTCGCGGAGGCGGCGGTCCAGCGCGCCGAGCGGTTCGTCCAGCATCACGAGTCTCGGCTCCGGCGCAAGGGTCCGGGCGAGCGCCACCCGCTGCTGTTCGCCCCCCGACAGCCCTTCGATGTGCCGTCGCGCGAAGCCGTCGAGACCAACCCAGCTGAGGGCGTCCGCAACGCGGACCTCGACCTCGTGCCGTTCCACGCCCTGCATCTTGAGGCCAAAGCCGACGTTCTCCCCGACTGTTCGGTGGGGAAACAAGGCGTAGCCCTGAAACATGAGCCCGAACCCTCGCTCATGAGTCGGCAGTGAGGTGATGTCGACGCCGCCCCACTGCACGGTCCCGGCATCGGGGCTTTCGAGCCCGGCGATCACTCGCAACATCGTCGACTTGCCGCACCCGGAGGGCCCCAGAACAGCCAGCACCTCTCCGTCGTTGACCTCCAAGTCAACGCCCGCGAGCGCAGTCTTGGCGCCGAATCGTTTGACGAGACCGTGCACTGCCAGCCCCATCAGAAGCTCCCGACCTCGTTCGACCTGAGCCGGTCCACGGCAAGGATGAGGGCTGCAGTCGTGACCATGAGGATCACAGCCGAAGCCATCGCCGCAGAGTAGGTCACGGCTCCCGGACGGCCCAGAAGCCGGAAGATCATCGTCGGAAGCGTGAGGGTTTCGGGCCTCGCGATGAAGCTGGTTGCCCCGAATTCCCCGAGCGACACGGCCGCGGCGAACCCGGCGCCCACAGCCATCGCCCTGGCCACGATCGGGAGATCGATCTCTCGCCAAACCCTGGAGGGTGGTGCGCCGAGCACGGCCGCTGCCTCCCTGAGCTCGGATCTGATGGACCGGAGAGTGGGTGTCGACGCGCGCACGACGAACGGAATGGCCACGAGTGCGTGAGCGAGTGGGATCATCCAGAACGACGTCCTCAGCGACCCGAGCGACACGAGGAACCCCAGCCCGATCGTGACGGCAGAGGTGCCGAGGGGCAACATGATCAGCACGTCGAACCCTCGGGACAGCCGGTCCGAACCGGCCGCGATCACCACCGACGCCATGCCGCCGACGACGACCGCGATCACCGTCGTCGCTGCGGCGATGCGCAGCGAGGAGCTCATCGCCGCCATGGGGTCGATGGCGATCCGCCCGGGATCGCCCAGAAATCGCCAGCCGCCGAGACCGCCTTCGAATGAACGTCTCACGAGCGCCCACAGGGGAGCGAGCAGGGCGGCCAGGGTGGCGACGACGATCGTGGTCACCAGCACGCGTTCGCGACCGGTTCGCACGGGGATGAGGGCATCGGTCTCCGCCACCATTCGGAATCGGACTGCGCGGCGCTCCTGATACCGCGAGTACACCGTCATCACCGCGACCACACCGATCAGTTGGAGCACGGCGAGGGCTCCGGCGGCGGGGAGATCGAGGAACGTGATCGCCTGCTGGTAGATCTCCACTTCCAACGTTCTGTGGCGGAGCCCGCCGACGATGAGCACGACACCGAACGACGTGAACGAGAACAAGAACACGATCGCCGATGCCGCCGCTACGGCCGGAGCGAGCAGCGGCAACGTCGTAGTGCGGAACGCCCGGATCGGGGACGCGCCGAGGGTCCGCGCCGCCTGGTCGAGCGCCGGATCGAGGCGCGACCAGACGCCGCCGACAGTTCGCACCACCACGGCCAGGTTGTAGAAGACGTGAGCCGCCAGGATTCCGCCCACCGACCCCGACATCCCGGACGCGGCGAACGCCACCCCCACCACAACGGTCGGCAGCACGAAGGGGACTGTGACGAGGGCGCGTACGAGGTCCCGACCCCGGAACCTGAATCTCGAGATCACCCAGGTCAGCGGCAGCGCCGCCATCACAGTGAGGATCGTTGAAGCGGTGGCCTGCCACAGCGTGAACCACAGCGAGGATCGGATTCTCGGGTTCGAGAGCACCTCGGCGAAGCCGCCCCCATCGTCGAAAGCCAGGACCAGCAGCCGCGCAAGGGGGTACAGGAAGAGCGCCGCGACGAACACGAGCGGCCCAACCGCCAACCGCCACCGAAATTGCGTAGCTGAGTTCCACATATGCAACTCAGCTACGCAATTTCGGGGTCAGCCGAGGACGATGTCGGTCCACGTCTCGATCCAGCGTTCGCGATTGGTGTCGATCTCGGCGGCATCGACCGAGGCGGGTGCCTCCGGGAGGGTCGTGTGATCGACGAACTCCGGGGGCAGCTCAACGGTGGTGTTCGCGGGGAACACGAACCAGGTCAGAGGGATCTGCGCCTGGAACTCGGGCGACAGCATGAAGTCGACCAGTTGGCCTGCCGGACCCTCCCGGCCGGTTCCCTCGAGGACACCTGCGAACTCGATCTGGCGGTAGCACCCGTCCAGCATCACGCCGGTGGGAGCCTCCGAGAGCGGCTCCTCGGCAAAAACCACTTCGGCGGGTGGGGACGATGCGTACGAGACCACCAATGGCCGCTCGCCCCCGTATCGGGTGAACGAGGCGTAGTAGGCGGTGTCCCAGTCACCAACCACCTCCACCCCGTTGGCCACAAGCCCCTGCCAGTACTCCTCGAACCCCGGATCACCGTACTCGGCGATGGTCGCCAGGAGGAAGGCCAGCCCGGGCGACGAGGTCGCCGGGTTCTCGACGACCAGGGTTCCAGTCCAGTCCTCGGTGAGGAGGTCGTCGAGTGAGCTCGGGGGGATCGAGACCTCGGCCTTGTCGTAGTTGATGCACACGTCGCCGAAGTCGATGGGAGTGACCCGATGCTCGGGGTCGAGCTGTAGCGACGGGTCGACGTCCGGCAGATGCTTCGATTCGTGCACGGTGAAGACGTCTGCCTCCAGCGCCCTCGAGAGGAAGGTGTCATCGACTCCGAACACCACATCGCCGATCGGATCGTCTTTGGTCAGTACGAGTTGGTTGACCATGGCGCCGGCGTCGCCCGCCGGAAACACTTCGACTTCGATGCCGGTCTCTGCGGTGAAGCCGGCGAAGGTGTCATCGTTCACCCCGGCGGCAAACGAGTCGTGCGTCACCACGCGGATCGACTCGGGTGTGTCGCCGCCGGTTGCGGATGTCGTCTCCTCGCCGGCACATGCCACGAGGGTCATCCCGACGACGAGCAGCGAGGCGGCAAGTCTCTTCGACATTGTTCGCTCCTTCTGATCTACGTCGGGAGCGAGGGGATCGGCTGAGTCTTCCCTGCGCCGGCATTACCCGGATCAGGTTCGACGGTCGGAGCCTCCGCAGGCTCCCTCTCAGCCCGGTCTCACCGAGCTCCCGTTTGTCGGACGTCAGTCTAGGGATGTCCGAGGATTCAGGCGGGGCCGAACACCAACACGGTGTTGTGGCCACCGAATCCAAACGAGTTGGAGACGACATAGCCGGGCTCCCACGACCTGGATTCGGTCACCACGTCGTCGAGAGGGATCGCACCGTCCAGGTCGCTCAAACCTACATTGGGGGGTAGCTCCAAGCGCTGGATGGCGGCCGCCGAGGCAACGGCCTCGATGGCGCCTGAGGCACCCAACGCGTGCCCGGTCGTCCCCTTGATGGACGACACAGCCGGCTGCTGCCCGGGCCAGACGCGTGCCACGACCTGGCCTTCGGCACGGTCGTTGAGGTCGGTCCCGGTCCCGTGCGCGTTCACATACGCGACCTGGTCGAGGGAGATTCCGGCGTCGTCGACGGCGAGCCGCACGGCTCGTTCGGCACCGTTACCCTCGGGGTGAGGAGCGGTGATGTGGTGGGCGTCGGCCGTGGAAGCGGCGCCCAACAACTCGGCGATGATGGGGGTGCCCCGACGCCGCGCCGATTCGTACTCCTCGAGGATGAGGATGCCGGCACCTTCCCCGAGGACGAAACCGTCTCGGGCACCGTCGAACGGTCGGGCGACCATGGTGGGCGACAGCGCCTTGCTGGCGAGGAACCCTTCGATCGTGGCGCGACGTATCGCACCCTCCGCGCCTCCCGCCACGGCCGCGTCGGCGTATCCCCACTGGATCTGGCGGAGGGCATCGGAGATGGCTTGGGCGCCGGCCGCACAAGCGACCACGGGGGTCGAGGCTTGGCCGCCGTAGCCGTACTTGATCGAGATCGTCGCTGCTGCCGCATTGCACATCATCATCGGAATGAGGATCGGCGAGACGCGGGGCTCATCCACCGCAGATCCCTGGATGAGGTCTTCGAGCGCCTCCAGGCCGCCGATGCCGGTTGCCACCGACACGGTCACCCGACCGGGATCGACGTGGTCGAGCCCTCCAGCCATCTCGAGCGCCTCGGCGGCCGCCACCATCGCAAATTGGGTGAATCGGTCCATCCGCCGCGCCTCGCGCCGCGGGATCCACTCCTCGGGCTCCCAACCAGTGATTCTGTGCGGTCCCTGCCCGGGCGGCTTCGACAGCCCAGCCCAGAACGATTCGATCCCTATGCCGGCCGCCGACACCACCCCGATGCCGGTGATGGCCACCCGTCTTTTCTCCATCGGGTCATTGTGCCACCCCGGCGGTGGTCGGGTTCACCGGACGGTGAGACTGTCGGCGTCTATGGCAAAAAGAGGACCGGCGCCCGCGAGCACGGCCTGCTCGTGCCCGGCGGCTCTCGGAAGGAGTTGGGTGCAATAGAAGCGGGCGGATGTGGTCTTTGATTGGAGGTAGGGGCCATCTGCCGACCCATGGGCGATGAGCCTTTGGGCCGAAGCGAGACTCCTCGCCATGTACCAACCACCGACGGTGGTGCCGAACATGTCGAGATACGGGGTCGCCCCGGCGAGGGCATCGTCATACCGGCTCTCCGCCAGCAGACCCAACAGCCCCTCGGTCGCCCGGCGCAGTGATGCGATCGCCATCTCGAGTGCCGCACCCACTTCCGGATCCAGATCAGGATCGTTCACGGTGGCCACCATCTCATCGAGCAATTCTCGAACCACGGCGCCGTCGCGCATCGGCAGCTTGCGAAGGACAAGGTCGATCGCCTGGATGCCGTTGGTTCCCTCGTAGATGGGTGCGATCCGGACGTCTCGGTAGTACTGGGCTGCCCCGGTTTCTTCTACGTAACCCATCCCTCCGTGCACCTGGAGTCCGATGGAGGCGAGTTCAACCCCGCGATCCGTCGACCACGCCTTGCACAGCGGCGTCATGAGCGCCACGCGTTCTCCCGCCCGAGTTCGATCTTCGTCGGTGGCACCATGCGCTTGGACGTCGCTGGCACCCGCCGTGTCGTACAACAGGCATCGCATCGCCTCGATGGTCGAGCGCATGGTCATCAGCGACCGCCTGATGTCGGGATGTTCGATGATGAGCGAACTCTCCCCGGGGGCCGTGCCCACGGCTCGGCCCTGGCGCCGCTCTAGCGCGTACTCCGTCGCCTTCTGATAGGCCCGTTCGGCGATCGCCAGGCCCTCCACGCCCACCGCGATCCGAGCGGCGTTCATCATCGTGAACATGTACCGCATGCCCTGGTTCTCTTCCCCGACGAGGGTTCCGATGGCCTTGTCGAACGAGATCACGCAGGTAGGGGAGGCGTGGATACCGAGCTTGTGTTCGAGCGAGACGATTTCGTAACTGTTGCGTGCACCGTCGCCGAGAATCTTGGGCACGATGAACAAGGAGATGCCCTTGGTGCCGGGTCCGGCGCCCGGAGTCCGGGCCAGGACCAGCTGGACGATGTTGTCGGTGAGGTCTTGGTCGCCCCACGTGATGAAGATCTTCTGGCCCGTGATCGCGTAGGTGCCGTCGCCCACGGGTTCGGCCTTGGCGCTGAGCGCTCCGACGTCCGACCCGGCATGTGGCTCGGTCAGGCACATGGTTCCGGTCCATTCCCCGGAAATGAGTTTCTCCAGGTAGAGGGCTCGCTGCTCGTCCGATCCGTGTTCGAGGAGTGCGTCGATGGCGGCCTGGGTGAGGAGCGGGCAGAGCGAGAAGGCCATGTTTGCGCTCTTGAACATCTCCTGAATGACGATGCCCACCGCATACGGGAAACCACCGCCGCCCCACTGTTCGGGCATGTGAACCCCGGCCCACCCGGACTCGACGTACTTCGAGTAGGCCTCCCGGAATCCGTCGGGCGTCACCACCGCTCCGTCGACGAGTCTCGAACCCTGTTGGTCGCCGATCGCGTTGAGCGGAGCGATCACCTCTGAGAAGAACCGACCTGCCTCGGCGAGCACCCCGGCGGCGGTCTCGGGGTCGGCGTGTTGGTATCCGTTGAGCTCGGAGATCGCCTGGATGTCGACGATGTTCTCGAGGACGAACCGTATGTCGTTCAGAGGTGCTCGGTATTCGGTCACGGCTGCTCCATCTAGTCCCTGTCATGTCGAGGTTACATACCGACCGGTCGGTCTTGTTCGTCGAACAGAACCGCTTGAGAAGATGATGCAGGAGGCCGACGAGAAGTGCGATGTCCGTGCTCAACTGGAGAAGACTCGTGGCGCCTGTGGTCGTAGGTGCCGCATACGCCGTCGCCGCCGTGTTCGGCCGCTACTTCGTCGACCCGGGACTCGGCGTGGCGATCATCTGGCCGGCAGCCGGCGTCGCCGTCGGTGGGGTCGCCTGCGTGCGCCGGTCCCAGCGATCCGCCACGTTGTATGTGGTGGTTCTCGCGAACGTGGTCGTCAATCTCGCCACGGGTGCCCCGGTGGGGGCTGCCCTGGGCTTCGCCGCTGCGGCGGGAGTCGGCGCTGCAGTCGGGACCGCGATATTGCGGCCCGATCACGGGCAGGAGACTCCCCTGGAAGCTCTGAGGAACCTGTGGCGTGTTGTGGTGGCGGCCGTCGGCGGTGGGAGCTCCGCGGCCCTCCTAGGCGTACTGCTGGTGGCGGCCCCGGGGGGGATGGCGCCCTTGGCGACCGGCCTCGCCTGGATCCAGGCCGATGCCATAGGGATCCTCATATTCGCCCCCGCTGTCATAGCCGTCGCCCATCGGCAGACCTCGAGATTGACGCCCGAAGTTGTGCGCAGTGTGGTCGTCGGCGTCGGGGCGGGTTCCCTGATGATCACACTGTTTCTCGCTGCCGGCTCGGTCGATCAGCCCCTCATGTACATGGCGCTGGCGATCATGATGATCGCCGCAACCGTCATCGGTGGCCGCAATTTGATGGTGGTGGTAGCGGCTGTGACGGTGATCATGGCGAACCTCACGATCGCCGGATACGGACCCTTCACGACGGGTGCCGGAGCGACCGACGTTGCCAGCATGCAGCTGTTCGCGGCGGTGGTGATGCTGTCGTCGGGCGCAGTCGCCAGGATCCATCGTCGATCCAAGACCTTGGCGGATCAGTTGGGGAAAGTCTTCGATGCAGCCCGCAGTCCGGTGCTCGTTGTCTCGAAGTCGGGACAAATCGAACTCGAGAACCGTGCGGCAATAGAAGTGTTTGGCGGGCACGTAGCGGGGTCGAGCCTGGCGGCCGTGTTCGGAGCCGATACCGTGAGTGAACTTCTCGAGGCGGAGGAGCCGATTGAGGTCAAGGCAGCGATCGGCGGCGTGGATCACACGTTCGACGTTCGGTCCGGTCGATTCGACTCGGAGGATGGTCCCGCCTATGTACTCATCGCTCGCGACATTTCCGAAAGCATCGAGGCCTCGCGCCGAATTCGGCAGTTGTCTGCGATCGTCGAAGCGTCTCCGAACTTCATCGGATTCGCGACGGCCGAAGGCCTGATCAGCTACCTGAGTCCGGGCGCTCGCGCCATGACGGGTTTCGGTGACGGGCCGGCATCGGACGTCGAGGTCGGTGGGCTCTCGCCCGAGTGGGCTGCCGAGCAGTTACGGACCGTGGCAATACCTGCCGCCCGCGAACACGGCGTGTGGCAGGGCGACTCCGCATACCTTGGACCCGAAGGCGAGGAGATACCCGTTGCCCAGACCGTCATCGCTCACCGCTCAGAGTCAGGCGAGATCGAGATGTACTCCACCATCGCCATGGACCTGAGCGATCGGGTGAGGGCGGAACGGGCCCGCTCGGAGCTCGTCGCCAATATCGTTCACGACCTGAAGAACCCGCTGGTGGCCATCTCCGGTGCCGGCGAGATGCTCGATGATGACGTCGAAGCAGGCCTCGGGATCGACGCCCAACTCGTGCAGATCGTGCGTGCCGGTGCCCTCCAGCTCCGCGAGCTCGTCGAAGACCTGATCGAGACGGAGCGGGTACGGCGTCTCCGATCCACTCCGGTCGAAGTCGTCGACATCGCCGGGCTCGCTCGCCAGGTCGCGTCGCTGCATCTGATCAGGGCGGGCCAGCAGGGCGTGGATCTGTTGATTCGGGGTGTGCCGTCGCCGGTGCTCGGCCATCGGTCGGAGCTTCACCGCTTAGTGGAGAACCTGGTCACGAATGCGATCAAGTACTCGCCGGAAGGAGGTGCGGTGATCGTGGAGGTTGGGCTCGCCGACGACCGTGTGGTGCTCTCGGTCACAGACAACGGAATCGGCATCGCTCCGGCGGATCTCGACTTCATGTTCACCCGCTATCACCGGGCGCAGACGGCTCGCACAGCTGGGATCGGCGGGACAGGGCTCGGGCTGGCGATATGCAAGGAGATCGCAGCACACCACGGGGGCAGCATCGAGGTCGACTCGCGAGTCGGCGTCGGTTCGACGTTCACGGTCGCCCTTCCCCTTGCTGAAGACCTGACGCTTGCCGGGGACCGCGCGTCCGCCGGTGCATGACCGTCCAACGGTGACGACGATCACACGGCTCGAGCCATCGACTCCACGACGACCATCGACGGGCCGTCGGTGTGGCTCATCGACCGGGCGAGAGCATCGGGAAGCTCCCCGCGGTCGGAGACACGAAGCCCCAACCCTCCGCACAGCCGGGCGTACTCGGCGAAGTCCGGGTTGACGAGGTCCGTTTCCCACACCGGTCGGATGGCGCCGATCTGTTCTCGGCTGATCTTCCCCAACTCTGCATTGTCGAGCAGGATGTGGGTTATCGGCATCTGATACTTCACAGCCGTTGTGAACTCGGCCATGTACTGGCCGAACCCGCCGTCACCTGAGATCGAGACGACCTTCCGGCCGGTGTCTCTGGTCGCCGCCCACAGCCCCATCGCCGCCGGGAAGGCAAACCCGATCGACCCCAGGTATCCCGACATCACGACATCCTGCGCGGCCTTGGACTCGAAGTAATGACCGAAGGCATACGTGTTGTTTCCGACATCGACGGCGATGGCACCATCCTCGGGTACTGCCTCCGAGAGCGCTTCGAACACCGCCGCCGGATGCATACGGCCAAGATGATCCTTCTGTGTCGCCCGACCGGCCTTCTCGATCCGCCAGCGCGTCCAGCGCCGCTCGAGCTCGAGGCGAAGATCAGGCCGCTCTACCGGTGTCATCGTGTCGAGCAACGCTCGGAGCGTGACGCCGATATCACCGAGAACCGGCACGTCCACCGGGCCGAACTTGCCCAGCGTCATCCGGTCGGTGTCGACCTGGATCGTCGGCACCCAGGTTGCGAGCCCGGAATGATTCGAAAACGATGCGCCGAGCACCAGCATCGCGTCCGCTCTCGCCATCACGGCAGCAGGGATCGGCGTCCCTGATCTTCCCACCACACCGCAGGCGAGCGGGTGATCGTCCCCAACGAGCCCTTTGGCCTTGAACGTCGTGATCACGGGGGCATCGATGCGTTCTGCGAGCGCGACCACGAGTTCGCGGAACGGACGAGCGCCGTTCCCAGCCACGATCACCGGCCGCTCGGCGCCGTCCAGGAGCTTCAGTGCCTCGGCCAGTGCCTCGTCGGGCGGATGGATGTCCGCTGCGGCGACACGACCGGCCATCGGTCTGTCCGGCGGGGCCTCGAGACCATCGAGTTCCTGTACCTCGTCGGGGAGGATCAGATGTGCGACGTCTCGATCAACGATGGCATGTTTGACGGCCAGGGCCACCAACTCGGTCGCATTCGACGCCCGCAGGACCGTCTGGGACCACGCCGCCACCGGAGCGAAGGCGTCTGCCAGAGGCACCTCCTGGAAGGCGCCGGGGCCCAGCACCTGCGTCTGAACTTGCCCTGTCAACGCAAGGATCGGAGCCCGGTCGACCTTGGCATCCCAGAGACCGGTGAGCAGGTTTGTGGCCCCGGGGCCGGCAATCGACAGGCATGCTGCAGGGCGGGCCGTGAGTTTGCCGTAGGCGGACGCGGCGAAAGCTGCAGCTCCTTCGTGCCTCACACCGATGTAGCGGAGCCGGTGGGCTTGTTCCGCCCGCCGAATCGCGTCGGCCATACCGAGGTTGGAATGACCCACCATCCCGAACACCGTGTCGACGCCCCATTCGGTCATCACGTCGACCATCTGATCCATCAGGGACACCCTGGCTTCTTGGTCGGGCAATTCCACGTACAGACCGTCGGCGCGTTCTTCGACCGGATATGCGATCGCGGAATCGGCGAACCCGGGCGGGGGTTGCCCCGACACGGGGTCGTACTCGTACCCGTGCCAGGGGCACAAGAGGTACCCGGTTTGTGGATCGATCTCGCCGTCGCCCAGAGGCCCACCCTGGTGCGGGCACCGGTTGTCGACCACTCCCCACCCGGCGGCGGTCCGTGTCACCGCCAGGGCCCTGCCTCCTGCGACCACCGTGGTGATCGTGCCCGCCTCCATGTCTCCAGGATCCACGCGATACCAGGTGGTTGTCATGCACACCTCCGGTGCTCGAGGGTAGGGGCGGGTGGTTGCTAGGCCATCACACCACGAGTTCGTAGGTCACCGAGCGGTTCACCGGCTCGAAACCGAGCCGCCGATACAGGTGATGGGCGCCGCTGGGATTCTCGGAGTCCACGCCGATCATGGCATGGGTGAGCCCGGCCGCCCGGAACGATCCGAGCGATGCGACGATCAGCGCGGTCGCCACACCCCGGCGGCGGAACGGTCGAGCTACGCCCAGCGTGCCGATCCATCCATCGAGCCGGCCCGTGACCTCTTCGTCCTCCGGCACATGAAAGTTCAAGACCGCTCCGACGATCCGCCCGCCGGCGACAGCAACGTGGCTCAGGTCGAGCCGAGTCCCGTAGGTCGAGAGGAGCGAGCGAAACGCCTCCTCGTCGCGGGGCGTCGATCCCCAATGGTCGGTGAATGCCTCGTTGATGACGCGCCTTGCGCCTTCGGTGTGGTCCGACGTCCATCTCATGACCTCCACGGCCAACGGAGAGGGGAGCTGCGGGATCGCCAACGGCATGCGCAGCTCGTCGGTGTATCTGACCGGCTTCATCCCGCCCGCCTCGAAGAGGGCGCACGCATCCGAACGCCAGTCGTACACATCGGCCCGGATGTACCTGCTGGGTACCGTGGTCATGCACTGGGCCGCGCGTTCGAGCTGCCACCTCAACAGTGCGGTACCGAGGCCTCGCCGGCGGTAGTGGGGATGAATGTCTCCCTGGATGTACGCCTTGTCGAAGTCGGCGGTCGAGGGTCGATGGTGGATGCGCCCCCAACCGACAATCGAGCCGTCGACCTCCACGACCACGCCATCGGTGTCCGGCTCGAAATAGGGGTCGGCGAACATGTCGTCGACCTCCTGGCGCGGTGTCACGATCGGAATACGGTCGGCGATCTCGGCCGACCGAATGACGGCGTGGACCATCTCGACGTCGTCGATGCAGAGACCCCGCAACTCGATCACCGGTTCCAGGCTACGCTCCGCGCCGGCCGCATGTCAGGCGGGGTGAGGCGAGTGTCAGCTGAGAGCGGCCGCCAGCGAGGTCATGGCATCGCCGGCCTTCATCTCGACCTTTACCGTCGCCAGCCGGTCGTGGTCGGTGTCGCCCATGTTCACTATCACGAGTGGTGCCCCTTTCCGGACCGGGGTGAGCGCGAAGTCGGCGGCGGGGTACACCGAAAGTGTCGTCCCGATGGCCAGCACGGCGTCCGCTTCGTGCGCAAAGCGGGCTGCCCGTGCGACCTGGTCGTCGGGGAGGAGTTCACCAAACATGACCGTGGTGGTCTTCACCAGGGAGCCGCACCGGGGGCAGTGCGGGTCCTCGTCGCCGGCGTCGACCCACTCGAGCACCTCCTCGGTTGGCCAAGTCGTTTCGCATCCCAGACAGTGCGCCTTGCGGACGTTCCCGTGTACCTCGGCGACCACGTCGTCCGGAAGGCCGGCCGCCTGGTGGAGACCGTCGATGTTCTGAGTGACACAACCGCCGACGATACCGGCGCGCCACATCTCGGTGATGGCGTGGTGGGCTCGATTGGGTTGAGTCGCGGAACGAGCGCCCCACAGCTCGCCCCTCTGGTGCATCCGCCACCCGGACACCCGCACCTCGCGGCTCCGCAGGTAGCGCTGAATCGTGAAATCGTCGGGATCGACTTTGGTCCACAGCCCGTCGGGCCCGCGGAAGTCGGGGATTCCGGACTCGGTGGAGATGCCTGCGCCGGTGAACACGAGCAGGCTTCGTGCGCCTGCGAGAACGGCGGCCGCGGCTGCGAGGGGATCGGAGGGGCCCGGGCTCACACGCCGGCTGGGACCCGTTCGACCAAGGCTTCGAGCTCGGCGATCACACCGCGGAGGTCGAGAGCGAAGTCCACGATGTGACCCGGCAGGCCAACTCCGTGCCTGTCGAGGAAATCGTCGATCAGTGCCGTCTTGCTCGTTATTTCTGTGGTCGTTTCGGTGTTCACGTTTCCTCCAGCCTCAAACCTGTCTCTCGGTACAACATGACCTTCAACGGACGTGTTCCCCGTCGACCGTTCGAACGCACCCTTGCAGAGTCATCGACCTATGTCGAGGACATCCTGTACCGCTCGGGTTCTTATCGTGAAAACGGAGTCGCCACTCAAGACTCCCCCCCGTCCGAAAAGGCGGCCGAACTGCCAGTTGGACAGCCCGAGCTCCGGCGTGTTGAGCGCGTACTGTCCGTCGACCCAGCGGGTGAAACCGTTGCCGACGAAGGGTGCATCGATCGTGTCGAAGAAATGGGTGTGATCTCCTGCAGATCCGCCCACGAGGCTCGCCGCAAACCGGGGGCTGTGTTCGTTGAACAGGGTGACTGCGTGGTCGATGGAATCCACCACGACGAGTGTCACCTCCGGGGAGTCCTCCCATTCCCACTCGCGACCGAGTTCGTCCCAGCCGATCTCTTCGGTTCGGGGCTCGATCACGATTCCTTCCGCTCGTGAGATGGCTGATGGTTCGAACCACGACGCCGGAATGTGATCACGTTGCTCGGCTACGACGTGCAGCTTGGAAACCGCGCTCCTCTGGCGCCCGGCGGCATCGAGAGCGGAGAGGAACGATGGGATCAAATCGTCGGCCCTCGATGCGGGGATGCACATCGTGTTGAGGGTGTTGCACACCTTGCGGTCGAGGGACCGCACCACCACCTTTTGGACGTCGTCGGGCGTGGCATCGGGTGCGGCGATGATCCAGGCACCGCCAGTTCCATGGAGCGACACCGGGATTCCGGCCTGGCGGGCCACCGCACCGAGCTGTGCCACCGCCGGCCCGGAACCTCGTGCCACGGCCAGCGCCAGCCGCGGGTCGGAGAACATCGCCCACCCCGCCGCCCGCTCGGGAGAGTCCACCAGCGCGGCCGTACCCGGTGGGAGCCCGGCCGATTCGAGGGCGGGATCGAGCGCCGCCGCCACGATCGCCTGCGCCGTTTCCAGAGCGTCGGACCCGATCCTGAAAACCACGGTGTTGCCGGAGCGGATGACTCCGGTGGCGTCTGCGAACACGTTCGGCCTGCCCTCGAACACAAATCCGACCACGCCGAGTCCACTCTTGACAAGCTCGACCCGCCACCCTGTGTGCGTCACGGTGTCGACGACGGATCCTCGTCCGGCTTCCGCCTCGGCCCACCCCCGGAGCCCGGTGATCATGTCGGTCCGCATCGTCGGCGAAAGAACGAGTCGGGTCGTGGATCGTCCCCGACCCTTCGCTCGCCTGACGTCCGACTCGTTGGCATCGGCTATCGACTTGAACGTTTTGTCGTCGGCCAAGCGATCGGCGAAGGCCAGGTAGAAGTTCGTGATCTGCGCGTCCGTCACCGAACCCATGCGCTGGAAGGCCTCATGAGCGCGGGTCACTGCACGCTGCGCAGGCTCCCAGTCCGATCGCCGGATGTGGAGAAGGTCGCCGGTGTCCTGAACGACGACCAGCCGGTCACCGGCAGAGAAGGCTTGAGCCAGGGATTCCGGAACGTGCGCAACACGATTCCCGCCGTAGGGGATCGCCATTCCGGGCTGCAAGCTGTTGAGCTCCATGGCAGCCCAGGCTACGCCTTCGACGCCTCGCCGACCAGGCCGCCCATCACCGGGAGTGATGCGGATCCCGGGAGACGGCTCCTCCAGCCTGTCGTGGCCAAGTGGAACGGGGGACTGGCATACGGCTACCTTGTGCCTCGTAGGAGAGGAGATTCCCGATGGCTCGTTGGGAGCGAATCAGAAGCCGCGGCAACGTCGAGGATCGACGCGGGATGAGCGGCGGGCGCGTCGCAGGTGGAATCGGCGGGCTGGGGATCATCGGCATCCTCCTGGCGTTGCTCCTGGGAGGCGGAGGCGGGGGTCTCGACCAGATCCTCGGCCAGCTCCAGGCACAGGCGCCGCAGCAACAGAGCGTGCAAGCCGAAGAGTTCGAAGGAGAAGACGACTACGAGGTCTTCGCCTCGACCGTGCTGGGTTCGAACAACGACACCTGGGAAGCCGTATTCCGGCAGAACAACCTCGAGTACGGGGATCCGAGACTCGTTCTGTTCCGTGGACAGACAGATTCAGCATGCGGCGGAGCGAACTCGGCGGTCGGTCCCCACTACTGCCCGCTCGACGAGACGATCTACCTCGACGAGACCTTCTTCGACGAACTTCAGCGCCGATTCGGCGCTGAAGGGGGCGACGTTGCCGAGGCGTATGTGATCGCTCACGAAGTCGCGCATCACGTCCAGAACGAGCTCAACATCATGGACGAGGTCCAGAACAGGCAACGTTCGGCCTCGTCGCAACAAGAGGCCAACCAGTGGTCGGTGGGGCTGGAGCTGCAGGCGGACTGCTTCGCCGGTGTGTGGGCCAATTCGATCTCGGATGCGGGGGTGTTCGGCCCTGGCGAGATCAACGAGGCCATCGATGCCGCCGAAGCGGTTGGCGACGACCGAATCCAGGAGTCGATCCAGGGGCGGGTCAGTCCCGAGAGCTGGACGCACGGGTCTTCGGCCCAACGGGTCGAGTGGTTCAACCGCGGGTTCAACACCGGCGACCCGTCGCTGTGC
>Ga0224510_10000900_pt1 | contig 20713 bp, 15 predicted proteins | sample SF_May12_sed_USG_FD_170161 | JGI IMG/M metagenome (GOLD analysis project Ga0224510, IMG submission 170161) | Sediment microbial communities from San Francisco Bay, California, United States - SF_May12_sed_USGS_4_1 | ecosystem: Environmental > Aquatic > Marine > Sediment | place: USA: California... | reverse complement strand
CGCCCGGAACCGGGTCCGAGAGGATAGCATAGACGACCGCTGCCTGGGTCCGGTGGAACTCGGCCAACTCACCCTCGGTCAAGTCGAGTTCGTCCAGCGTCGTGTGCCGGAGGTTCCGGATCTTTGGAACCGGTGAGGTTGCCATAGCCCAATCCTAGACGACCGTGGCGGTCCCAGTGGCGACACTGACCCGTCACCAGGTCGACGCACCTCGGAACGACCGGCGGCGACGCCCCAGTCACGGCACTATCGGCTACCCGTTACCGGACGGCCGGACCGGACTACATCGCATGATATGTGGGTGATCGTGGTGGGCTTGTAGCGTCGTGGCGTTGGCCTGTCGTTGGGGGCGTTGTGATGCGTTGGAAGCCGGTGGTTGTGCAGTTTGAGGATGCTGGCGGCCGGCTTGGTGGTGAGAGTCGGTCATCCGTTGGTGGATGCCTATCTCGAGTTCTTGCGGGCGAGAGCTCGGCCGAACACGATCCGGGCGGTGGCGTTCGATCTGAAGGTGTTCTTCACCGTTGTTGGCAAGACCCCGGCCCGGGTGACGAGCGGCGATGTGATGTCGTTCATCGCTCAGCAGCGCAACGGCGTCGGCGACTCGAACGTCGTGCCGATCAACCGGTCTGATGGTTTGTCGCCACGGACGGTCCGCCGGCGGTTGTCTTCGGTGTCGGGTTTCTACGCTTATCTGATGGTCCGAGATGACACGTCGGTGTCTCGGAATCCGGTGCCTCGTGGTCTGGTCACGCGTCGTGAGCGTTGCGCTCCGATCATTAATCAGCGTTTGGCCTGATATTTACCGTGCCCGGGGTGGGAGTCGAACCCACACGCCGCCGAAGCGGCCGAGGGGTTTAAGCCCTCTGCGTCTGCCGTTCCGCCACCCGGGCGTGGATGGCCGGCTACCAGACTAGAACGGCCGCTCGATGAATGACCGTCAAAGTCGCCGATTCGACGTCAGAGTTGCAGGACCGGAACCTTATGGTGATCAGGCCGGGCAACGCCCAGCAGATCGAGCATGGCCGGAGCGAAGTCGAGGTAGTCGACCTGACGATCGGCCGGTTGCTTGAAGCTGGGCGAGTTGGACACGGCCACCACCCCTTCGGGGATGTGCCGGCCGCTGGAGTGGTCGTCGACGGCATGGATCTCCAAGCCGGCCGTCGCTGCGTCGACCGATCGCCCGTCGAGGATCACGGTCTCGTCGTCGACCACCACCAGGCCGTACGTCAACGTGACCACGTCGTCGACCCGATCGACCCGCCAGCGGTGATGGTCGCCACCGACCTCGGCGAGGCGGGCCTCCAGCTGTTCGGCCGCTTCGGTCGATCCGCAAGCGAGCGTCAGGTTGGGCGCCATCGAACCGCGAACCAAAGGCATCCGATCGAGGTCGACGCCGACTGCGGCGAGAAACGCCTCCGGATTGACGATCACCACGTCGTGGGTCTGGTCGGACTCGAGGTCGCGACTCGGCCCCTGACCCATCGACGACACGACAACCAGCGTTCGGTCGTTCCGTTTGCACCACTCATCAAGCCGCATCAGAAAGCGATCCAGCATCTCGACGGCCACCGGAATCTCGTCGCGATGGCGGGCGACCCAGTCGATCGGATAGTGCTCGGTGCTGAAATCGTCGGGGTACAGGGCGTACCAATAGCGATGCATGGCCGCGGCGACGTGATTCGTGAACATCACCGCCAGGTCCGGGGCCTCGTCGGTCAGCAGCCGCAGAAACACGTCGGACAGAATCAGGAACTGTCCGGACCGGACCCGCTCCCGGGGAACCCGCCCTGCCGCCGCCTCGGCGGCCAGCCGACCGAGGCGGGCGACCGTCGCCCCACTCAACCCCAGCCCGGCCATCGCCTTCAACGCCGGACCGACCTCGGACCGCGCCGACCGAAAATCCGATTTGCGGCTGTTGGCCCGGGTCAACCGCAGATTGAGTTCCTGGAACCGTCGATACCGGTCGGGCCTCGTGTCGGCATCGACGGCGAAGCAGTCGGGAATGGCGAAGCGGTAGTCACCGGTCGAGCACTGGACCGACAGCGGCGACGAATGCAACGTGCTCACCAGCCCGACGGAGCGATCGGAACGGGCCGCCACCTGCCAGTAGAGGGGGTAGGCGGCCGGCTTCGGGTCGCCGTACCACCACACCCGATGGTCCCGCCACGGCACCCCGGTGTTGAGTGAGGCCCAGGTCTGCGATGGATACATCTCCCTCGGGAGCTGCTCCGACACGACCGTATCGACGACCTGGTCGTCGTCGAGTAGCTGTCCGATGAACGGCGCTCGACCCATCGCGGCCACGTCGGTCAACACCCGACGTGGAACCTCGTTCACCTCGATGACGACGACCCGGCGATAGTCCATAGGCACCTATCGACCCAACGTCGCCCATTCTGAACGGCGACGGGACAGGTTCGGCGGAACGACCGCCGGTTCGTCTAGGACCGGAAGCGCTCGACCAGGAACCGGGAAGTCTCGAGGGCGGGCTCGGTGACCAGGCGAATGAAGATGCTGGCGATCCCGAGCTGGAGGATGATCCCGATCGCCTTGGCCCACGTGAACAGTGGACCGGGCTCGGTGTCGGCGATTGACATGGCCACGGCCGGCTCGCCTTCCGGCCCGGGACCGTAGCTGCAGAATCCGTCGGTTCGGTTGCGCAATGCGAACCGGTTGGAGCGCTCGAAATCGAGAAGGGTCCGTTCGATGTCCTCGCCGTGACGGAGACACAGCTGTTCGGTGACGAGATCGTCGAACGGGGCGACGACCCTGGTACGGGCCAGATTCAGCACGATCAGGGCGGACAAGGCGATCAACACGACGACCAGCCAACGAACGATGTCGAACTCCCGCCCGGCCTGATCGTGTTCGGTTTGCATCGTGGTCATGGGTTCCTCGCCGGTTGTCCCGAGGTCGCCGGCGCGCCGCCGGCCACGAGACCGCGGCGACACCTGCGTGAATCATGATACGACCCGAATCCGAACTCGTGTGTGCAGCGGCCGTCGAGTGGAACGAATCCGAAAAGGATCGCCTCGGTCAGGCGGCCCGCCGGGTGGCGGAGTGGTCGGTAGGATCGGTTGGACCGAACCCCGAGCCGGTACCCGACGATCGGACCGCGCTCGAATGGCCGCGTCCGTCGGTTACCGACCCGGGGTGACCCGGGGCACCACCCGGCCCGCCCGCCTCGTGCGACGGTGGTGCGGCGATCAGAACCTCCCCGGCGGCCCGCCACAATACGTCGCGAGCCGACGCGTCGATCGAGCCGTTCTTCGCGGCCCGGACGACCCCTTCGATCATGTCGGCCGTGACCGACACGGCGGGCCTGCCCCGGTAGCGGACGGCGACGGTCGCCGACCCGTCGGCGTTTCGACGAATGGCCCGCCCGACTCCGACCCGGCCGGGGCTGCGGAACGTGATGCCGGCAACGCCGAAACCGGCGGCGGCGGCGATCAGAGCCCGAGCCAGACGGGCGAACCCGATCGACGTCAGCTCCGCCTCCAGACTCGTTGACGGGGTCGACGATGACGGGCGAGCCTGCTGCTCATGCCTGTATTCCACGGTTCCACTATGACCAGGGCCTGTGACACCGAACGCCGGAAGGGCGTCAGGGCCGCCGGGCCATGGAAGTCGTGGCCGCAACGGGTTCGGTGATGGCGTCGTCGAACGGTGTCCTCCGCAGGTACAACACCCAGGCCCCGAAACCGCTCACGATCGGCACCCACCACGAGATCAGACGGTAGGCGATCGTGGCGAGGCTGGCGTCCTGAGCGCTGATTCCGGAAATGATGAGCAGCGAGTAGAGGCCGACCTCGACAAACCCCACACCTCCAGGTGTGATGGGGATCATCCCGAGAACCTGAGCCCCGGCGTAGGCGATCAACACCAGGCTCAGGCGGGGATCGGTACCGACGCTGTACAGCGCCGCGATGAGGGCCAGGTAGTCGAAGGCCCACTTTCCGGCCGATGCGGCCACGACGGCGGGCCAACGGGAATCAACCACTGCGACCAGGCGATCACGTTCGGCCGGGAACTGTCCGTGGCCGACGGTCCAAGACCGGTGAAAGGCCCGACCCAGCAGACCCATCAGTGCTCGGATGGCACCCTCGGCGAGCTCGAGAGGCCGGGTGAAGGCGACGGCCAGCGCACCGACTGCGAGCAGCACAACGAACATCACACCGCCGGCCACCGCAGCCGGAAGCAGACTTTCGGGTATCGGCGCCCCGAGCAGTGCCATCACACCGGCCACCGCCGGGATGGCGACCAGCGCCGCGGTGGTCATGACGGACGTGACGGCCAGGGCGCCGCCGGCCTTCGACGATTCGATGCCGGCCGACGCCAACATCCGGTAATACACGGCTCCGCCCGTCGCAGCCCCGCCGGGGATGACGCGACTGACGGCGTTGGACACCAGTTGACTGGTGGCGGCGATGAACCACGACGCCTGCGGTATGACGATGCGGGTCAACCACCACAGGCACACGAAGCTTGCCAGCTCCAGCGCGAACATCACGCCGAACCAGCCGGGCCGAATGGTTCGGAGGCGGGTTCCGGACGAGAGCAGGTCACGCAACTGGTCCTGCATGAGGTACATGGCGGTGGCGGCAACGGCCAAACCAATCCCCCACACCAGCGTGCGACGGATGAACGTCGAACCGTTGACGACCCCACCGAAGCCGTCGGTCATCGCCGCCCCGTCGCTGGGAGACCGATCCGTCATGCGCCGACACCCGCCTGTGCCTCGGCGGTGGGCGCGCCGTCGGGACCACCGGCGAACCGATGGAGCGGCCAACCGAGGCTGCGGCAAAGTTCGTCGAGCGCGACGACAGGGAGGCCGACGACGTTCGAGTACGAACCGTCGACTCGGTCGACCAGCAGGGCGCCTCGACCCTGGATCCCGTAGCCACCGGCCTTGTCGAACGCCTCGCCGGTTCCGACGTACCAATCGGTGAGTTCGCGGTCGAGGGTGCGGAACGTCACCTCGGTCGTTTCCCGCGCCGACACCTGGAGCGGCGGGCTCCCACCCTCGTTCGAGTCGAGCAATCCCACGGCCAGGCCGGTGATCACCCGGTGGCGTCGTCCTGACAACAAAGCCAGCATTCTCTCGGCATCCGCCTTCCCCTCCGGCTTGCCCAGGATCGAGCCGCCGACCTCAACAACGGTATCGGCGGCGATGATCAAAACGGGCTGCGAGGACGGCGGCGGCACGTCGGCGCAGGCCGTCAGCTTGGCTGTGGCCAGCCGCTCGACGAGATCGGCCGCCGACTCACCGGCCCCCACGGTTTCATCGACATCGGCCGGCCGGACATCGGGCTCGATGCCGAGCCGGCGAAGTATGGCCGCCCGGCGTGGGGAACCCGAAGCCAACACCACCGTCGGAACTCCCGACCCACCTCCATCAACCATCGGCTTCCAGGGTAGAGGCTTGGGACCGGGCGCGGGTCGGTGGCACACTTGACGGCCATGAACCTGATCGACGTCACAACCGCAGACGGTGTCGCCACCATCACCCTCAACGACCCGAAGCGCCGCAATGCGGTGACCCTTCCGATGTGTCACGAGATCGACGAAGCCATGAACACCGTCGAAGCCGACGAATCGGTCAACGCCCTGATCGTCACCGGCAACCCCCCGGCATTCTGCGCGGGGGCCGATCTGTCCCATCTCGGCGACTCCGCCGAGGAGGGGCTGCTCACCATCTACGAAGGCTTCCTGCGTATCGGGCGGACGCCTCTGCCGACGATCGCCGCGGTCAACGGGGCCGCGGTCGGAGCAGGCATGAACCTGGCCCTCATCTGTGACCTGCGGCTGGCCGGTCACTCCGCCCGGTTCGACACCCGCTTTCTCGACCTCGGCCTGCACCCCGGCGGCGGGCACACCTGGATGTACCAGAACATCTGCGGGCCGCAGACCGCCGTTGCGGCCATTCTCTTCTCCCAGGTCTTCGACGGCGAGGAGGCGGCCCGTGTCGGACTGGCGTTCCAGGTGTACGACGACGACGAGCTGATGGGCGCCGCCCAGGCCATGGCAGCGAAGGCCGGGTCGGCTCCTCGAGATCTCGTGCTCAAGACCAAGCGCACGATGCAGGACATCCGATCGGTGTCGACCCAGCGGGCGGCCGTCGATCACGAACTCGGCCCACAGGCCTGGTCGACCCGTCAAGCCGCGTTCCAGGACCGCCTGGCCAAACTCAAGGCGAAGATTAGTTCGAAGAGCTGAGCCCGAGGTTGTCTAGAGCCAGGCTTCGACGAGGTCGGCGCGACGTTCGGTCCACTCCTCGGACGTGATCGCGTAGCGGACGTGGTCCTCCCACACGCCGTTGATCTCGAGATAACGAAGCGCGGTTCCCTCGTTTCGCAGGCCGAGTTTCTCGACCACCCGCAGTGACGAGTCGTTGCGAGGAACGATCGATATCTGGACCCGGTGGAGTTTCAGCTCCTCGAACGCGAACCGCAGAACCATGACCACCCCTTCGGGGGTGTAGCCCCGGCCGGCCTGTTCCTCATCGATCCAGTAGCCGAGATAGGCGCTCTGGAACGGACCACGCTGCACGGCGTTCAGGTTGATCTCGCCGCAGAACGAGCCGCCGACGAACACGCCGAAGCCGTAGCCGGTCCCCGATTGCCACTCGCGATCCCGGGCATGGCATCGGAGGGCGAACGCGCTCCGGTCGACGACCGGGTCCGGGGCCCCGTCCGGACGGCTCGGCTCCCATTTGGTCAACCAGTCGAGATTCCTGCGGCGGACCTCCTGCCAGGCCCAGAAATCCTCCGGCCGGACTGGTCGCAGGAGGATTCGTCGGCCGAGCAGGCTCGTATTCACAATCATCGTCTGATCACCATCATCGTCCCGGATCCCGAGTCGGTTTCGGCGAGAAGTCGGTCGGCGCCTCGATCGAGGCGGCGACCCCGTCGAGAAGACCGAGCGTCGAGACGCGGATCTCGTCGACGGCGAACCGTCTCATGAACTCCAGCAGAATACACATCGCACCGACGATCCAGCCGACATGGTCGGGCTGGAGACCGGGATTGGCCGCCCGATCCTCGTGTGATTCGGTGGCCAGCGCACGGAAGAGCTCCTCTGCCGCATCCCGTTCGAGAACGCAGCCGTCGATCTCGTCGCCGTCAGCGACCCCGAGTTCGACCTCGGCCACGAACCGAACCGCCCCCAGGCCGACGATCGTCGAATCGGTGATCGCGGCCGCCAGCTCGGGCATCTCCCGCACGACGTCATCGAGATGGAGCTCGATCACCGATAAGGCTGCCGACAGCTCGGCCGGGTCGGGCGGATCGCTGTGGAGGTGGGCGGCTGTCACCGTGGCCGCCCCGATCGGAAGCGAGATGGCGGAGATGCGCCCGTCGACCACGGTGGCAAGCTCGGTCGAGCCGTAGCCGATGTCGAAGGTGACGAGCCGGTCACCGCCCCCGACAGCACCGGCGCCGGGTGGGTCGGCCGAGCCGACCTCGGCCCGGTATCCGAGCTCGGCCTCCGCGGTGCCGTCGAGTATCTCGAGCGGTGAGCCCAGGCGGTCGGCGTCGCGCAACGACGGCCGCTCCGCAACGGATGCGGATGCGGATGGGACGAGACCCTCCACCAACTCCCCCGTTTCCCGCAAGCGCTCATGGACCCATCGGCCCACGGGATCGTCGCCGCCGGCCAGATGGTGGGCGTAGTGCGCGTGGAGGCACTTCACGCCCTGCCGGGTTCCGCCGACTCCTCCGCTCGGTGCCGGCCCGGTGTGGTCGGACGGGATCAGTCGATCCCGTTCCCGCCCATACCGTTCATGCGTCGCAGCCAGGAGATCGGGATCGACGGCGGCCTCCGCCTGCTTCACGCCACCGGTCGATTCGAGCTGGCCGATGACCTTGTTGAGCGCCGGATCGATGAGCCAGTACCTGGTCGGCATGGGCCGGCCCGAATGCAGGAAGGGGGCGTTCACGAGCACGACGGGCTCGCCGTCGGGCCGGCTGACGGCAACGGCGTAGTCTCCCTGAGGTCGTCGGCCGAGGAGCCGGGCGACTGTGGCGTCGAGGTCGGGGTCCGGCGCCTCGGAGGCCGCCTCGGTCCGATCCGGGGCCATCGAGCCGATCAGCCGCGGCTGATCAGCCACCAGATGAAGGCGATGACGAGCGCGAGCAGACCAACAGCCGGAACCAGCCGCTTGGCCATCGACTCGCCGCCGACGGCGAGCAGATCGACGGCCTCCGGCTCGGGCGAGTTGATCTTGCGAACCCCACCCGACACCTTCTCGGCCACGGCTCCGGCCGCGTTCGATGCGGCCGCAGCGGCGTCTCCGGCGGCGGAACCGACCTTGTCGGCCACGGTTGCCGCTTTGTCGCCGGCCGTGTCGGCGGCTTCGGATGCGGCGTCGCCAACGGCAGCCGCGGCGTCATCCGCAGCAGCCGATGCACTGTCGGCGGCGGAACCGGCGGCCGCCGCCACCCCACTCGCCCCGGACGGCGAATCATCGGCGAGCTTGTCGCGGAGATTGTCGGTGAACTGGCCCAGAAGCTTCTTCGACACGTCCTCGATCGCGCCACGTCCGAAGCTGGCGATCTTGCCGCTCAAGCCCAGGTCGGTATGGATCTCGACCTTGGTCTGATCGGCCGCCAACTCCTCCAGCGTGGCGGTCACGACGGCGTTGGCGTTGCCCTGACGAGGGTCACGACCCTCGGCCTTCAGCTTGGCCACGTGGTTCTCGGCATCCTGCTCGATGAATGATGCCTTGCCCCTGTAATTGGCGGTGATCGGACCCACCTTGATCTTGACGAGGCCACGGTACTCGTCGCCCTCGATCTCGGTCAGCTGGGCGCCGGGCATGCAGGGAGCTATGAACTCGAGATCGTTGAGGATCGCCCAGGTCTCCTCGATACCTCGTTCGATAACAAAATCGTTCGTCAGCTCCATCGTCGGAGGTCCTCCATGGTGTCGATGTCAATCGGATTACCCATGCACGCTACCTCCGAAACGAGGTCGGGGCGCAGTCGAATGAGCGATCGGGCGCCTTCGTCGCCGCTTCGAGGGAGCAGCTTCCACACGGAGCGGTCGAGCTTGACCGGGGGGCGGCGTCGCCCGTCGAAACTCGCGGTGACGATGGGGCCGTCCGCCTCGGTCACCGCCCTCCAGGCGTCGGCGCCGATCAGCGGTTGGTCGGCCAGACCGACAATGACCGCCTCGTGCCCGTCGGCTTCGGCCCGGTCGATACCGACGGCCAGCGAGGCGGCCTGACCGTCGGGCCAACGTTCGTTGTGGAGGATCGTGAATCCGAGATCGTCAACGGTGGCGGACTCCGCCGCGGCCAACCATTGGAGCGAGACTTCGAGCGTTGCGGCGCCCGTGACCAGGTAGACCTGATCGACGCAGCCGTCGAGTAGCCGGCGCGCCACGTCGAGCGCGTGTGCGGCCAGGGGGCGGCCGCGAAACTCGGCGTCCAGCTTGTGTTCGGATCCCTCGAACCGCGAGCCCGAACCACCGGCCAGCATCAACACCGCTCGTGTCATCGAGCCCAGTGTGCCATGTCGGCCTTTGTCAGCCTCACCGGCCGATGCCCTTGAATCAGGCTTCATCGAGCCGATTCACAACTGTTACTGTGGTCACACAGATGATGGTGACATCAGCCAAAACGGCGCTGTTCAGCCCCCATCGCCGTGGGCAATCCGACAGATGAAGACCGGTCGACGAGTCGCCGTCGGCTAGATTCGAGCGTTCGTCCGGTTGAAGACAACAGGAAACAAAACCCGCTCATGGACTCCACAACGTTACGCAACCAGCTACTGACCCTGGCCACGAGCCACCTCTGGACCTGGGACCACGAGCTGTTGGCGCTGCTCGATCACAAACGGTCAGCGCCTTCGGATCCCACCTCCCCGCCTCATCCGGTGGTCACGATCACCGCCCTCGGTGACGACGAGCTGGAGGCGCTGGCCGCCGACGCAGAGTTCGTCGCCCGCCTGGCCGACCAGTGGCAGCGGGCCGAAGCCTACCTGGCCGATCGGATCACCGATCCGGCCATCGCCTACTTCTCACCGGAGTTCGGGATCAGCGAACGGATCCCGCAGTACTCCGGCGGCCTCGGCATCCTGGCCGGCGACCACCTCAAGGCGGCGTCGGACCTGACGGTGCCGTTGTGCGCCGTCGGCCTCTTGTACCGCCAGGGATTCTTCCGCCAAGGCGTGAAGAACGGCCACCAGACCGAACGCTACGAGACCTACGAGCCCGAGGCGCTCGGGGCGGTCGACAGCGGCCTCACCGTCACGGTCCCGATGGTCCGTCACGAAGTCACGGCCCGGATCTGGACCCTCGACGTCGGCCGGGTCCGACTCATCCTGCTCGACACCGACGTCGAATCGAACAGCAAACACGATCGCCGCATCACCGATCGCCTCTACAGCGGCGATCGCCGCCACCGGCTCGAACAGGAGATGATCCTCGGGGTCGGCGGAGCCCGGGCGGTCCGGGCGCTCGGGCTGAATCCGCCGCTCTACCACCTGAACGAGGGCCACGCCGGCTTCCTCATTCTCGAGTTGATCGACCAGGAGGTGGCCGACGGGGCGACGCTGGCCGAGGCGCTGGAACGTGTCGAGCCCCGCCTGCTGTTCACCACCCACACGCCGGTGCCGGCCGGCATCGATCGATTCGATCACGGCCTGATCCTGAGCTATCTCAAGCCCTGGGCGAAACGGTGGGCGGTCGATTTGGCCGATGTGGCCGAACTCGGGCACGACCCCGACGGGGCCGACAACGAGTTCAACATGGCCCTGTTCTGTCTGCGCGCCGCGGCGAAGGCCAACGGCGTGTCCAAGCTCCACGGCGAAGTCAGCCGTGAGCTCTTCGGTCAGGTCGACAAGGGGGCCGCCATCGGCTCGGTCACCAACGGCGTGCACGCCCGGACCTGGATCGCGCCCCGTATCGGCGAGGTCTTCGACGAGATCGGCGGGCCGGCATGGGCGGACGGCGATGCCGCTGCCTGGGACCGAATCGCCGCCATGGACACCGCAGCCATCCGCAATCTCCGCCGTCGGGGCGGCGAGACCCTGTCGCAGATGGTTCAGGAACGCACCGGAACGGCGTTCGACCCCGAGGTGTTGACCGTCGGCTTCGCCCGTCGATTCGCCACCTACAAGCGGGCCGATCTCCTGCTGCGCCATCGCGATCAGCTCGAGCAGCTCCTGGCCGACGACTCGACCCCGATCCAGTTCGTGTTCGCCGGCAAGGCTCATCCGGCCGACGAGCCGGGCAAGGCCCTTCTGGCCCGAATCGTCGAGTTCGCGAAGAGCAAGGGCGCCAACAACCGGTTCGTGTTCGTGAGCGACTACGACATCGCCGTCGCCCAAGCCATGTACGCCGGGTGCGACGTCTGGCTGAACAATCCGGTTCGACCCCGGGAGGCGTCGGGAACCAGCGGCGAGAAAGCCGCACTCAACGGCTCGCTCAACTGCTCGATCTCCGACGGCTGGTGGGACGAGATGGCCACCGACATGAACGGGTGGACCATCCCGGCCTCGAAGCTCGAGGACCCCGAAGCCCGCGACGCCGAGGAGTCGAAGGCTGCCCTCGACATCATCTCGACCGAAATCGTTCCCACCTACTGGGCGGGCGGTGAGCCCTGGGGCGACCCCTGGATAGAGCGGGTGCGGGCCTGCTGGCGGACACTCGGACCGAAAGTCACGGCCGCCCGAATGCTGGCCGACTATCGCGACGAGTTCTACCACCCGATGCTGGACGCACTGTCCGAACGCTGATGCGAGTATGGGCCGGCGACCCGAGTCGTCTGGGCGCAATCTGGGACGGTACCGGCGTCAACGTCGCCGTGTACTCCGAGCCGGCGGAGCGTGTCGAACTCTGCCTCTTCGACGCCGACGGGTCAGAGTCGAGGGTTGACCTTCCGTCGATCACCGCCTTCGTCCATCACGGCTACTTCCCGGAGCTCCGACCGGGCCAACGCTACGGATTCCGGGTCCACGGCCCGTGGTCGCCGGCCGACGGCGTCCTGTGCAATCCGAACAAGCTGCTCACCGACCCTTACGCCCAAGCCCTCGAAGGTGATCTCGACTGGGACGACTCGATCTTCGCCTTCGAGGAAGGCGGCGACGAGCTGAACCTCCTCGACAGCGCGCCGTCGGTTCCGCGGTCGGTGATCGTCGACCAGTCCTTCGACTGGGGCACGGACCAGGCCCCCCGCACCCCGCTGTACCGGACGATCATCTACGAGACCCACGTTCGCGGCATCAGCATGACCCACCCGGGCGTCCCCCGTGAGCTGCAGGGCACCTACGCCGGTCTCGCCTCCGACCCCATCGTCGAACACCTCCTGTCGCTCGGGGTGACGGCGGTCGAACTCCTACCCGTTCACCACCACGTCTCCGAGCATCACCTGGTCAAGGAGGGCCTGACCAACTACTGGGGGTACAACACCCTCGGATTCTTCGCCCCCCACGCCCACTACGCCATCGATCGGGGCGACGGGCCCTGGGCCGGCTCCCAGGTCGTCGAGTTCAAGAACATGGTCAAGGCGCTCCACCGGGCCGGTATCGAGGTCATTCTCGACGTGGTCTACAACCACACCGCCGAGGGCAACCAGTTCGGTCCCATGCTGTCGCTCAAAGGATTCGACAATCCCGCCTACTACCGGTTGAGTCCGGAGAACAAGCGGTTCTACGTCGACTACACGGGTACCGGCAACAGCCTCAACATGCGCCACTCACAGTCGCTGCAGTTGATGATGGACAGCCTGCGGTTCTGGATCGAGGAGATGCATGTCGACGGCTTCCGATTCGACCTCGCGTCAGCGCTGGCCCGCGGGCTGCACGAGGTCGACCGGCTCAGCTCGTTCTTCGATCTCATCCATCAGGATCCGGTCGTGAACCGGGTCAAGTTGATCGCGGAGCCGTGGGACGTCGGCGAGGGCGGCTACCAGGTCGGCAACTTCCCGCCGCTGTGGTCGGAGTGGAACGCCCGTTACCGCGACGGCGTGCGCGACTACTGGCGGGGAGCGGATGAGTCGTTGGCCGACTTCGCGTCGCGGCTCACCGGCAGCTCCGACCTCTACGCCTGGTCGGGGCGACGGCCGTCGGCCAGCATCAACTTCGTGACCGCCCACGACGGCTTCACCCTGCACGATCTGGTGTCGTACAACGAGAAACACAACGATGACAACGGCGAGGACAACCGCGACGGCGAATCCCACAACCGGTCCTGGAACTCCGGTGTCGAGGGCCCGACCGACGATACCGGGATCCTCGACGTCCGCAAGGTGCGTCGCCGTTCGATCCTGACAACCCTTCTGCTCTCCCAGGGAATCCCGATGCTGCTCGGCGGCGACGAACTCGGACGAACCCAGCGAGGCAACAACAACGGCTACTGCCAGGACAACGAACTGTCCTGGTACGACTGGGACAATGTCGACGAGGAACTCCTGGCCTTCGTCCGGCGATTGGGCCGGTTCAGAAGCGAACATCCCACGTTCCGTCGCCGCCGCTGGTTCGACGGCCGAGATCTCCATGGCAGCGACGTCTTCGACATCGAGTGGTTCAACGCCGGTGGCAAGCCCATGACCGACGACGACTGGAACAACGGTTTTGTCCGGTCGTTGATGGTGTATCTCAACGGGCAGGTGATTCCGGCCCCGGACTACTATGGGAATCGAATCACCGACGACAGCTTCCTCCTCCTGTTCAATCCCTGCGGCGAAGCAACGAAGTTTCACGTCCCCGATGGGTTGGAGGCGAGGACCTGGCGGGTGGAGATCGACACCGCCACCGATCACCGGCGGGATGCGATCGTCGACACCAAGGACGTGTGGACCGTGGCCCCGTGGGCCCTGGTTGTGCTACAGATGAACGGATCCTGATATGTCTTTCACCTCCCCATCACCGATCCCGTCATCACCGGACCCGTCATCACCGGACCCGCCATCACCGGACCCGTCGTCGCCGGACCCCTCATCACCGGATCCGGCCTTCCCAAATCTCCGGGTGCTGTTCGCCACCGCCGAGCTGACCCCGATCGCCCGCGTCGGCGGACTCGCCGAGGCGGCCGCCGGACTCATCAGCGCGCTCCGGGGCTCCGGAGTCGACGTCCATCTCGTCGTGCCCGACTACGGTGGCGTCGAACTGGACGAGTCGGAGACGTTCTCGCTCGACGCACCCGAGTGGGTCGGCCCCGTCACCGTCCGGCGTGGCGTCCATCCCGTCGTGGGAGCGGTCGACCTGGTGCATGTTCCCGGCATGGATCGACCCCATCCCTATCTCGACGAGACCGGCGAGGGCTGGCCGGACAACGACCGGCGATTCATGGGCTTCTCGGCGGCCATAACCCTGCTGGCCAACGCCACCAATCCCGATGTGGTCCACCTGAACGACTGGCACACCTCGGCCGCCACCGCCTGGCTGCACGGCCGCTTCCCGACCATGCTCACCATCCACACGCTCGGCTACCAGGGCGTCTGCGGGGAGCACTGGTTGCAGCATCTTGGCAACGAGGCGTTCCGTTTCGCCTGGTGGGGGGCCACGAACCCGATGGCCGGCGCCATCCAGCTGGCCGACCGGGTCCTCGCCGTCAGCCCGACCTACGCCTCCGAGATCGTCACCCCCGAAGGGGGCATGGGGCTGCACGAACGCCTCGCCGCCCTCGGTGATCGGCTGATCGGCATCCGAAACGGCATCGACACCGCCATCTGGAACCCGTTATCGGATCCGCTGATCGCCGCCAACTACACCGTGGCCGACACCGCCGAACGGGCCACATGCCGGTCCGCCCTTATGGCCGAGGCGGGCTGGGCCGACGACAATCAGACGCTGATCGCCGTGGTCAGCCGGCTGGTCGATCAGAAAGGCATCGATCTGGCTCTCAGTTGCGCCCGCTTCCTCGACACCATGCCGGCCCGTCTGATGGTGCTCGGCTCCGGAGCGGTGGCGATTGCGGATGGCCTCCGCTACTGGCAGGACCGCGCCCCGGATCGGGTCTGGTTCCTCGACGGCTACGACGAACCACTCGCCCACCGCCTGTTCGCCGGCAGCGATCTGTTCTTCATGCCGAGCCGATTCGAACCGTGCGGTCTGGCTCAGATGCAGGCCATGGCCTACGGGTCGATCCCGGTGGTCACCGGGGTCGGCGGTCTCGTCGACACCGTGATCGACGACGATCGAGATCGCGGTGACGGCACAGGGTTCGTCAGCCGGACCGTCGACGACGCCGGCGTCCTCGACGCCCTACACCGTGGGGTGCGAGCCGTTCGGGTGAGCCGCCGGCGTGACGCCATCCAGCGTCGCGGCATGAGGATGGACTGGTCGTGGGCCGAGCCCGCCCAGGATCACATCGCTCTCTACCAGGAGCTGTCGGCCGAATAGCGGCGCCCCAAACGCTGGACTTAACCGGGCACTATCTGCTGGCCCTTGGCCACCACCACGATGCCATTGTCGGAGACCGTGTAGTGCTCCCGGTCAACGTCATGATCGACGCCGAGCTGCACGCCGGCCGGGACCACCACGTTCTTGTCGAGCACGCAGCCCTTGACCGTGGCCCCTGGGGCGACCACCACCCCGTCGAGCAGGATCGAATCCTGGACCGTCGCCCCGCCCTCCACCCGCACGCCGGGTGACAGAACCGAACCCTCGACCCGGCCTCCGGAGATGACGACACCGTTCGACAGGAGGGAGCGCTCGACGCTTGCCACGCCGCGCTCGCTGTCGTTGACGATCTTGGCCGGCGGCTGGGTGCTGCCGGCGGTGAAGATCGGCCACTGGCGGTTGTAGAGGTCGAAGGCGGGGAAGTCGCCGATGAGATCCATATGGGCTTCGTAGTAGCTGTCGAGGGTTCCGACGTCGCGCCAGTAATGCGGCTTCAGTTCCTCACGCCCCGGGACGACATTGGTGGTGAAGTCGTACACGCAGGCGTCGCCGTTGGCCACCATCGCCGGGACGAGATTGCCGCCGATGTCATGCTTCGAGTTGTCGTCGTTGGCATCGGCGTGCAGCGCTTCCAGCAGCGCGGACGTCGTGAACACGTAGTTGCCCATCGAGGCGAGCACGACCGACGGATCGTCGTCGAGAGCGTCGATGTCGTCGGGATTCGGCTTCTCCAGGAAGTCAGCGATCTTGGCATCGGGACCGGCGGAGATGATGCCGAACTGGTCGGACTCGTGCTTGGCCACCCGGATACCGGCCACCGTGATCCCGGCACCGGAGGCGATGTGGCGGTCGAGCATCTGGCGGGGATCGATGCGGTAGATGTGGTCGGCACCGAACACGAAGACGTAGTCCGGGCGCTCGTCCTCGATCAGGTTCAGGTTCTGGAAGATGGCGTCGGCAGAACCGAGGAACCACCGCGGTCCCTGCCGCATCTGGGCCGGGATCGACGTGACGTAGTTGCCGAGCAGCGTGGACATGCGCCAGGTCTTCGACAGATGCACGTCGAGGCTGTGGCTCTTGTACTGGGTCAGGACCACGATGCGCCGGTAGCCGCCGTTGGCCAGGTTGGAAAGTGGAAAGTCGATCAGTCGGTAATGTCCGCCGAAGGGCACCGCCGGTTTGGCTCGATCAAGCGTCAGCGGAAGCAGCCGCTTACCCTCCCCACCGGCCAGGACCATGGACAAAACTCGAGGTCGTGAAGCCATTTCGCCTGTCATGGTCCCATCATGGACCAGATTCCCGGAGAAGCGCTTGCTGGAAGCCCAAGAAACCGACATCCTGAGTAGGCCATGACGAATCAACCTGCAGCCGACCACCCGACAACCACTCCCAGCGATGCGGATCTCTGGCGATTCGGCGAAGGAACACACGATGACATCGCGTCGTTTCTGGGTGCCCATGTATCCGGCGACCCTCCCGACGTCGCCACGACGTTCGGGGTCTGGGCCCCCAACGCGGTCCAGGTGAGCGTCATCGGCGACTTCAACGGTTGGGACGGCACCCGCAATATGCTGACACCGTCGGAGTCTGGTATCTGGACGGGCGTCGTCGCCGGCGTCGGGCCCGGTGCCGTCTACAAGTACCGGATCTTCCATCGGGGTGGCCAGTCGGTCGACAAGGCCGACCCGGTCGGCTTCGGCACCGAGGAGCCGCCACGAACCGGCTCAGTCGTCACCGATTTCGCCTATGAGTGGGGCGACGCCGAGTGGATGACGGATCGGGGTGACCTGAACGGCCACGACAAGCCGATGTCGATCTACGAGGTCCACCTCGGCTCGTGGCGCTACGAGCCTCGTGGCTACCGTGGCCTTGCGGTGCAACTGGCGGACCACCTCGACCGCACCAACTTCACCCACGTCGAACTGCTCCCGGTGATGGAGCACCCGTTCTACGGCTCGTGGGGCTACCAGACCACCGGTTACTTCGCCCCTACCGCCCGCTACGGCTCCCCCACCGACTTCATGTACCTGATCGATCTGCTGCATCAGCGGGGCTACGGCGTCATCCTCGACTGGGTGCCGTCCCACTTCCCCAACGACGTGCACGGCCTCGCCGAGTTCGACGGAACCCATCTCTACGAGCACGCCGACCCCCGCCTCGGCTTTCACCCCGACTGGAAGAGTGCGATCTTCAATTACGAGCGGCACGAGGTTCGCAGCTTCCTCCTCTCCAGCGCCCGGTTCTGGCTGTCGCGCTACCACATCGACGGCCTCCGGGTCGACGCCGTGGCCTCCATGCTCTACCGCGACTATTCGCGAGCCGACGGTGAGTGGCTCCCAAACGAATTCGGCGGCAACGAGAATCTGGGAGCGATCACCTTCCTCCAGGAGCTGAACCGGCGGGTCTACACCAACAACCCCGACACGGTCACGATTGCCGAGGAGTCGACGGCCTGGCCCGGCGTTTCCCGGCCGACCGACGGGGGCGGTCTCGGATTCGGTTTCAAGTGGGACATGGGTTGGATGAACGACACGCTCGGCTACCTCGGCCGGGATCCGATCCATCGCCAATACCATCACAACGAGCTGACCTTCCGGATGCACTACGCCTTCAGCGAGAACTATGTGCTGCCGCTCTCGCACGACGAGGTCGTGCACGGCAAGGGTTCTCTCGTCAAGCGCCAGCCGGGCGACAGATGGCAGCAGATGGCCGGACTTCGGCTCCTGTTCGGCTATCAGTACGGCCTGCCCGGCAAGAAGCTGCTGTTCATGGGGGTCGAGTTCGGGGTTGACAGGGAGTGGAGCCACGAACACGAGTTGCCCTGGCATCTCCTCCAATACGCCGAGCACGAGGGGATGCTGGATTGGGTCTCGACACTCAACCGGCTCCACCGCGACGAACCGGCGTTGCACGAGCTCGACTGCGAGCCGGCAGGCTTCGAGTGGCTTGTCGGCGACGACGACGCGAACAGCGTGCTGGCCTTCACCCGGTGGCCGGCCGCCGAGGAGCCCACGGCCACCGATCGACCCGTCGTCGCGATCTACAACTTCACACCCGTCCCCCGGGCCGACTACCTCCTCGGCGTTCCTCTGGCCGGAGCGTGGACCGAGCTGGCCAGCAGCGACGCCACCGGTTTCGGCGGCAGCGGTGTCGTCAACGGCACGTTGAACACCGAGGCGACGGGAGCACACGGTCAGGAGTACTCCATCCGCCTGACCGTGCCCCCGCTCGGCGCCGTCTTCCTCGCCCCGGTCCCCTACAAGAATCCCCCCGACAAGAATTGATGCAAAATCCGAGGCCCAGCCTCGGATTTTGCTACGAGAATCGGCAGATCAGTAGCCGAGGCGTTCGATCGACTCGGGGTCGTCCTGCCAGTTCTTCTCGACGTTGACCACCAGCTCGAGATAGACCCCGGGCGGCAGCTGCTTGCGCACTCGGGTACCGACCTGCTTTAGGTTCTCACCGCCCTTGCCGATCACGATCCCCTTCTGGGACTCCCGTTCGACCAGGATCTCGACCCGGATCCGCGGCCATTCCCACTCGACAACCCGGGTGGCCACCGAATGGGGCACTTCGTCTCTCGTCGTGCGCAGAAGCTGCTCCCGAACCAACTCGGCGACCACGAAGGCCTCGGGCACATCGGTGACGGTGTCGGCCGGGTACCACAGCGGCCCGGGCGGCATACGTGATCGGAGATGATCGATCAAGGCGGCGGTTCCCTTGCCGGTCCAGGCCGAAACCGGGAAGTAGGCCGAGAAGCCGAGATCGGACACCTGGGTCAGTTGGCCGAGCACCTTGTCCGGTTCCAGTCCATCGATCTTGTTGACCACCAGCACCGTCTGTTCGGGGTCGAGGCGTTCGGCCAGCATTCGGTCGCCGCGGCCGAATCCCGAGCGACCGTCGATGACCAGGCAGACCACGTCGACATCGGTCATGGCCCCGGACGCCACCTCGTTGAGATGACTGGCCAGAGCCGAGCGCGGCTTGCCGATACCGGGAGTGTCGACGAACACCAGTTGGCAATCGGCGTTGGTCAGCACACCCCGGATTTGATGGCGGGTGGTCTGGGCCTTGTTCGACACGATCGTGATCTTCTCATCGAGGATCTTGTTGACCAGCGTGGACTTGCCGACATTGGGGCGGCCGACCACGGCGACGAATCCGCTTCGGAAGTCGCCGTCGACCTCGCCGAGCCGATGCGGTTCGTCCACGTCGGTGGCTTCGGTGGCTTCCCGGTCTTCCCCTGTGTCGCTGTTGGTCATTACTCGGCCTCCGCCTCGTCGTCGGTGTGCAGTCTGGTCACCAGAACCCGGGTGATACGGCGGCCCTGAAGCCGCTCGACCTTCAAACGATAGCCGTCGACCTCGCACACCTCCCCCGCCCCCGGCACCCGGCCGAACACATCGAACACCAGCCCCCCGACGGTGTCCCAGTCGCCCTCAGGAAGCGCAAGAGTGCCGAGGTCGTTCAGTTCGTCGATGAGGATCCGGGCGTCGACACGCAGCGATCCGTCGACCAGGCGCTCGACCTGTGCCTCGTCGACGTCGTATTCGTCGACGATCTCGCCCACCAGCTCCTCGATCAGGTCCTCCAGGGTCACGAGGCCGGCGACCCCGCCGTACTCGTCGACCACGATGGCCATGTGGAACTTGTCCTGCTGCATCTCCCTGAGCAGTTCGGCCACCTTCTTCGTCTCCGGCACGAAGTGGGCACGGCGCATCAGCCGCTCGACGGTCTGACCGGCGTTGTCATCGAGCTCGGCTCGAATCAGATCCTTGACATACGCCAGACCGACGACGTCGTCGATGTTCTCCCCGACGACCGGAACCCGGGAGAAGCCGACCACCGACGAGACCTCGAGCGCCTCCTCGACGGTCACCTCCCGTTCGACGGTGATCATGTCGGTTCGGGGCACCATGACCTCCCGTACGACGGTGCCGCCGAACTCGATCACCGATTCGATCAGGTCGCGCTCGGCCGGTTCGATGACCTCGTCCTCGACGGCGGCGTCGGCCAGGGCGATCAACTCCTCGGGGAGAGCGAAGGGGCCCTGGCGCAGGCCTCGACCGGGCACGATGATGTTGGTGAGCCCGATCAGCGTTCTGGCCAGCAGCCGGATCGGGGCGATGCGGAGGAGCAACCCGATCGGTCGGGCCAGGAGGAGTGCCGCCCCGTCGACGTTCAGGATGGCCAACGTGCGGGGCACGGCCTCCCCCAGAACGAAGACCACGACGAGGTTGGCGGCGATCACCAGTGCCGACCACGGCGGCGACAGCAGGCCGACGGCCAGGATGGCGACGAGCGCCGACTGCAGGAGTTGGGCCATCACCACCAGCAGGCGCAATGGGTTTCGTACCGTGTCATCGGGC
>Ga0224510_10000899_pt1 | contig 20723 bp, 17 predicted proteins | sample SF_May12_sed_USG_FD_170161 | JGI IMG/M metagenome (GOLD analysis project Ga0224510, IMG submission 170161) | Sediment microbial communities from San Francisco Bay, California, United States - SF_May12_sed_USGS_4_1 | ecosystem: Environmental > Aquatic > Marine > Sediment | place: USA: California... | reverse complement strand
CGAACCCAATTACTGTATGGGTACTCACGGCGTATTCACTCCTTTGCAAAAAGGTTGATGACCCGAAGAATCATCAAGAATACGCCACCCTCTTTATCCCCTCATACACAAGTTTCGAGTATAACTCCCGGACAATCAGCCGTGTAACACGGTTAGACCATGCCAATGGCTAGCTCAAATCAAGGACATCTATCATATCGTACAAGCCTGGTGGTTGGCGGACGATCCATTCCGCAGCACGGATGGCACCTCGTGCGAAGGTATCACGGCTACTCGCACGGTGGGTCACTTCGATCCGCTCTCCCATACCGCCAAACAGAATGGTGTGGTCGCCGACGATATCGCCAGCTCGAATGGTTTGGATACCAATCTCTCCTTTGACCCGCTCACCGATCATCCCTTTACGAGCGAAGATACCAACCTGGCTTAAGTCGCGGTTGACAGAGCGGGCAAGAACGTCGGCTATGTGAAGAGCTGTGCCGCTTGGTGCATCCTTCTTCAACCGGTGGTGCGCTTCGATCACCTCGATATCGTAATCCTCCCCAAGAGTACGCGCCATTTCGCCAATGACCTTACAGATCAGGTTAATCCCAACGCTCATATTTGGAGAAAACACACACGGAATCTGGTGGGCCAACGATTTGAGTTCCTCCAACTGAACAGTCGAAAAGCCGGTTGTTCCAACCACGATCGCCCGTTGGTGGCGAACGGCTGTTCGCATATGTTCCAGTGTGGGTTCTGGTGCAGAGAAGTCGATCAGGACCTCCCCCTGTTCCATCAATGACGAGAGGTTATCGGTGATTGAAACGCCCGCCTGCCCTGATCCGGCCAATTCTCCTGCGTCCTTCCCTAAGGACAAATGGCCCGTACCCTCCAAGGCTCCAGCCAGCATTAGCGTGGGAGAATCCTTGATCAGGGAGACCAAACGGCATCCCATTCGTCCGGCTGCTCCCGCAACAATGGTCTTGGTCATGGTGTCCTATACCCTAGTATGTGAGGTTATATCAGCGCCGCTTCTTTTAGGACGCCAATCAGTTTTTCGCGTGTGTCCTGTCCCATAGGACAGAGCGGTAACCGCAATTCTGGATCGATCCTGCCCATGAGTCCCAATGCTTCCTTAACCGGGATGGGATTGGTTTCATAGAACAGTGCCGCAAAAAGCGGGGATAGCTTGAAATGAAGACGGCGAGCTTCCTCAACCCGCCCCTCCGCAAAGGCCTTAACCAGACCGGCCATTTCGGCAGGCATGATGTTCGCCGTCACGGTAATCACGCCCTTCCCTCCCACCGCCATCATTGGTAAGGTGAGAGAATCATCCCCCGCAAGTACCGTAAGACGGTCACCGCACATCTGCACAATGTCTGAAGCCTGTTGGACAGATCCGCTTCCCTCTTTGACCCCGATAATCGTCTGAATCGCAGAAAGCCGAGCAATCGTTGCCGGAAGCATGTTCACGCCGGTCCGACCAGGAATGTTGTAGAGGACTAGGGGCAAGTCAACTGCCTCTGCGATTGCCTTGTAATGGCGATACAGACCTTCCTGGGTGGGCTTATTGTAATAGGGGGTAATCAGCAAGGCCCCATCGACTCCCGCCTGCTTCGCGTGTCGCGTGAGGGTGATAGCCTCGTCGGTGCTGTTTGAACCAGTGCCTGCGATGACCGGTACCCTGCGGCGGACGACCTCAACCGTCAGCTCAATGACCCGGTTGTGCTCGTCGTGAGAAAGTGTGGCGGATTCACCCGTTGTCCCGCAGGGAACAATGCCGCTAGTGCCTTTGGCAATCTGCCATTCGATCAGTTCGGCTAACGCCCGTTCATCGACTTTCCCTTTTCTGAACGGGGTAACAATGGCAACAAGGGATCCAGCAAACATGGTTACTCCATAGTACTCAGGAACGAAGGAATCTGCTCGCCATGTATAAGGTCCTCGTACCGCTCTCGCTCACGAATAACGTGGAACTCCCCATCTCGTACCAACACCTCCGGAACCCGAGGCCGGGAATTGTAATTTGATGCCATGACGAAGCCATAGGCTCCGGCGCTCATCACCGCCAGCAACTCCCCGGCCTTAACAACCGGTAGGGACCGATCTTTGGCTAGAAAATCTCCCGATTCACAGACCGGGCCTACAATATCCACGGTTTGTTTAGGCCGTCGACCGGCTTCCTCGTTCACGGGGCGAACATCATGGTAGGCCTCGTAGAGACTTGGCCGAATGAGATCATTCATGGCGGCGTCGACGATGACAAAACTCTTTGTCTCTCCCTCCTTCAGATACATAGCCTTTGTGACGAGGATACCGGCATTCCCGACGATCACGCGACCAGGCTCCATGACGAGGGTTATCTTCAATCCCTGTACGAGCGGTAAGATTGCATTGGATAAATCTTGTGGTAACGGTGGCTTTTCATCCGAATAGGTGATGCCAAGCCCGCCTCCGATATTCAGGTAACGGATGTTCAGACCTCTTTCTTGTAAGGTCTCGATGAGTGACACGACTTTCTTCAAGGCGGCTATAAAGGGAGCCACATCAGTGAGCTGAGATCCGATATGGGCATGGACACCCACCACGTCGATATGGCTCATCGAAGCGGCGAGAACAAAGTCTTCCACCGCTCGATCTGCCGCAATTCCGAACTTGCTCTTTTTAAGACCGGTAGAGATATAGGGATGTGTTTTGGGGTCAATGTCCGGGTTGATCCGAAGCGCGACGCGAGCCTTTTTACCGACTTCGGCGGCGACCTGGTTGATCGCGTGCAGCTCGGCCGACGATTCGGCGTTAAACATCAGGATGTCGGCGTTCAGTGCATCACGAATTTCACCTGGAGTCTTGCCGACCCCCGCGAACACGATTTTTGAGGCGGGGACACCGGCCTTCAACGCTCGGTACAACTCTCCCCCCGACACAATATCCACGCCGCTGCCTTCTCTGGCCATGAGTCGAAGAATCGCAAGATTGGAGTTCGCCTTCATAGCAAAGGCGATGATATGTGGAATGTTCTTGAACGCGCTGTCGTACGCATGGAAATGGCGGATCAGCGTCTCATGGCTATAGATGTAGCAGGGGGTGCCAAGTTCCTTAGCGATTCTGCTGACTGGCACCTTCTCACAGTACAACTCGCCGTGGTGGTATTGGAAACTATGCATGGTGCCGTTCCTCAATAAGAAGTAAATCGATTAACCAAATTACGTTCATCGGGTTCCGACCGGGTGTGAAGGTGGAAGATCGAAGTCGTGCTCCTCTAACGACGGGTCAGCACCCATTGGTTTTCCCGCTTCACGCTCTGCTTCGAGTGCATGCTGCCGCTTCTGCTTCTCGACGGTCACCGCGACACCCACATGTTCTGGGGCCACCGGAGATCCCACCGCCCCGCAAGAGAGCGTCAGACCGGCCGATACAATGATGACGAGAGGTTTCATGATAAGAGTTGTTCAAGCTCCTTGATCCGTTGTTCGACTCGGGCTTTGGCTGTTCCGCCGATCTGTCCCTTATGATCGATCGCCGCTGCAGCGGTCAGTCGAGCGAACACGCTCTTGTCTATTCGGTCACAGAATCCCCGCATCTCCTCTAATGACAACTCGGCTACCTCACGTCCCTGATCCAGGGCGGTGCGGACGATGCGCCCTGTGATGCCATGGGCCTCACGAAAAGATATGCCACGCAGGACCAAGTAGTCGGCCAGTTCCGTCGCAAGCAGACCTCCTCCCTGCAGCGCCCGCTCGAGTACCTCTCGGTTGACGTTGAGCCGGCGCATCAGCGCGGTCATGACTTCGACGGAGGATTGCACCGTGTCGAGGGCATCAAACAACGCCGGTTTGTCTTCCTGCAAGTCTCGATTATAACTTAACGGCAGGGCTTTCAGCGTCGTCAGCAAACTGAACAAGTGGCCATATACCCGTCCGGTTTTTCCTCGAACCAGTTCCGGGACATCCGGGTTCTTTTTCTGCGGCATCATACTGCTACCGGTGCAGAAGGCGTCAGGGAGGTCAATGAACTGAAATTCCTGCGAGGCCCATACGATCAACTCTTCACTGAGTCGTGAGAGATGCATCATCACAATGGAAAGCGCCGAGGCCGCTTCGATCATGAAGTCTCGGTCAGAGACAGCGTCCATGCTGTTTGCGGTAACAGTAGGGAAGTTCAATAAAGTCGCCGTGTACTGTCGATTCACAGGATAGTTCGTTCCGGCCAAGGCACCGGAACCCAGCGGCATGACATTGAGTCGACCTTTGGCGTCACGCAGTCGACCTTTGTCACGCTCGAACATTTCCACGTAGGCCAACAAATGGTGGGCGAACAGCACCGGTTGTGCTCGTTGAAGGTGAGTATACCCCGGCATGATGATGTCGAGGTTTGCGCCGGCTTTCATCACCAACGCTCGCTGCAGATCGATCAGTTGCTCATGTAGCTGGTCCAGCTGCCTGCGCAAGTACAGCCGAATGTCCAATGCAACTTGATCGTTTCGACTGCGCCCGGTGTGCAGCTTTCCGCCTAAAGGGCCGATGACCTCGGTCAATCGTCGTTCGATTGCCATATGAATGTCTTCATCGTGAGGCAGGAAGGAAAATTGTCCGCGATCCAGTTCTTGTTTCACCGATTCCAGACCACGGATGATCTTACGTGTCTCTGAGGCTGAAAGCACGCGCGCCTTCTCAAGCGTCTTGCAATGGGCAATGCTTCCAGCAATATCATCAGCATAGAGCCTGAAGTCGACCGTCACCGATCTGGTAAAGGCTTCCACCAATTGATTGGTCTTTTCACGGAAACGACCATCCCAAGCCTTGCCTCCCCCAGCAGCATTTGGACGGCGCCTACCTTTGGTCATCGACGAGATGCCTTCTTTCTTTGGGCACGGATCTTGAGTCGCAATGCGTTCAAGCGGATAAAGCCTTCCGCATCTTTCTGGTTATAGACGTCGTCTTCCTCGAAGGTCGCGATATCGAGTCGATAGAGTGACTGTTCCGACTTACGGCCCGCCAATGTGCAACTCCCCTTGTAGAGCTTCACACGCGCGGTGCCGTTCACGTCGTTCTGGGCCTGATCGATTGCCGCTTGTATCATTTCTCGCTCTGGGCTGAACCAATAGCCGTTATAAATCAGGTCGGCAAACCGAGGAATCAGACTATCCCGGAAGTGGAGGACTTCACGATCCATAGTCAAGGATTCAAGCCCCCGATGGGCGACATGCAGAATGGTCCCTCCCGGTGTTTCATACACCCCTCGCGATTTCATTCCGACATAACGATTTTCTACCAGGTCGACCCGCCCGATGCCGTGCGCACCTCCCAGTCTGTTGAGATGGGCGAGCAGTGTCGCAGGGCTCATCTTCTTCCCATCGACCGCGATGGGATTGCCTCCTTGATATTCGATCTCGACTTCACGCGGTTTATCCGGTGCCTTCTCAGGAGAAACGGTCAGTTGGAATATTTCATCGGGCGGAGATTTCCAAGGATCCTCAAGAATGCCGCCCTCATAGCTGATGTGAAACAGATTCGGATCGGTGCTGTAGGGTTTGGCCTTGGTCGCGGTCACAGGAATCTCATGACGTTCAGCATACTCGATCAGTTCCCGCCGCGAACGCATGGTCCATTCTCGCCATGGCGCAATGATCTTCAGGTTTGGCGCGAGTGCCATATAGGTGAGTTCGAAACGAACCTGATCATTGCCTTTCCCCGTTGCTCCGTGCGAAACCGCTTCCGCTCCTTCTTTCAGCGCAATCTCGGCTTGTCGGCGGGCGATCAAGGGGCGAGCGATCGAGGTTCCCAATAGGTAGCAGCCTTCATACATCGCATTGCCACGCAGCATCGGGAAGACATAGTCCTTGACGAAGGTCTCTCGAAGATCTTCGACATAGACCTTCTTGACACCGAGAGATTGAGCCTTAGTCTTGATAGCCTTCAGATCCTCTCCTTGGCCGAGATCGGCGCAAAACGCGATGATCTCGGCTTGATACGTCTCTTGCAGCCACTTCAGTATGACAGAGGTGTCCAATCCGCCGGAATACGCGAGCACGATTTTCTTGATGGGTTTTGGTTTCATTTCGTAATGCCTACCGTGCACCTTTCTTTCGGCTGAGTAAATGGCTCAAGATGGCCTTCTGCATATGGAGCCGATTTTCAGCCTGGTCAATGATCACCGACTGCGGGCCATCCAACACATCCGCCATAATCTCTTCCCCACGATGGGCCGGCAAACAATGCATCACGATGGCATCGGGCTTTGCTCGTTGCAGGAGTCGCGTATTCAACTGATAGGGGGTCAAGGTCCGTAATCGTCTGGTTTGTTCTCGCTCGCGACCCATACTAATCCAGACGTCCGTGTACACGACATCTGCATCCTTGACCGCCAGCTGGGGGTTTTCCACCACCTCGATAGAGGTACCGGTGGCTTGTGCGTCCATTCTGGCACGATCGATCACCCGCTGATCAGGCTGATAACCGGATGGGCATCCAATGACCACGCGCATCCCCATCTTCGCACCTGCTTCGATAAGCGAATTGGCGACGTTATTCCCGTCACCGATGTACGCCAAGTTGATGCCCTTCAGCCGACCTTTCATTTCCTGAATCGTCAATAAATCAGATAAGGCCTGACAGGGGTGGCTATGGTCGGTCAACCCGTTAATGACCGGCATGGTGGCTTCTCGCGCCCACTCTTCCACGATCGAATGGTCATAGGTTCGAATGACGATGCCGTCCAGGTAACGGGAGAGGACCCGCGCAGTGTCTGCGACCGTCTCCCCGCGGGACAGTTGGATATCGCCCATGGGAAGCACCAGCGCATGGCCGCCCAATTGATTCATCCCCGCTTCAAAGGACACGCGGGTCCTCGTCGAGGGCTTTTGGAACAGAAGCCCCAAGGTTTTGCCAACGAGTAACCGATGTGGTGTGCCCTGGCGCTGCTTCTTCTTGAGCGAGGCCGCTAACTGCAGCAAGTCTAGAATCTGCTTGCGCGGTATCGTGGCGACGTCAAGGAGATCCTTGGCGTGACGTGCGGTCCCAACTCTATGGGGCACTGGTTGAGCCATCAGTGATGCGAGTCTTTCCCGGCTGTCTGGCGCTGATTTAGCAGCGTACTCAATAGCTCAAGGAGTTTATCGATCTCCTGCTGCGAGATGATCAAGGGCGGGACGAAGCGCAACACGCGTTCGGTTGCAGCGTTGATCAATATCCCACGGGCCAGCGCATCTGCGACTAACGTTTTGGCGTCGGCGTCTACCTCCATGCCTTGCAAGAGGCCAAGCCCCCGGATGTCCGTGACGATGCGATAGCGGTCCTTGCAGTCGGTGAGACCCTTAGCCAAGTATTCTCCCATGCGCTTTGCATGGTCCAGAACGCGCCCTTCGAGGAGTACCCGGCAGACAGCCAGCGCTGCAGCACAGGCGAGGGGGTTACCGCCGAAAGTCGACGCATGGGCACCTGGGGTAAAGGCTGAGGCGACTGACTCGGTCGCGAGGCAGGCCCCGATCGGGACTCCACCGGCCAGCCCCTTGGCCAGGGTCATGATGTCCGGCTTCACCCCTAGCTGCTCGTAGGCGAAGAACGTGCCGGTTCTTCCGATACCGGTTTGGATTTCATCGAAAATCAGGAGGATGTCTTTCTGCGTGCAGAATTCCCGTAGGCGTCTCAGGTAATCACGGTCGGCGACGTACACGCCGCCTTCCGCCTGAATGGGCTCGAGCATGATGGCGGCGGTCTGGTCGTTGACCATGGCTTCAAGCGCGCTGAAATCATTGAACGGCGCGTAGGTAAAACCGGGCATCAAGGGCTCAAAGCCTTTTTGAACTTTGTCCTGGCCTGTGGCCGTGAGCATGCCCAAGGTACGGCCATGAAACGAGTTCTTCATCGTAATCACTTCGAACCGATTGGCGCCATGTCGCTCGTGCCCATAGCGGCGTGCGAGCTTAATCGCCGCTTCATTCGCTTCGGCGCCGCTGTTGCAGAAGAACACGCGGTCGGCAAACGAATGGTCGACCAGGAGACGCGCGAGCCTCACCTGTGGTTCGGTGTAATAGAGGTTCGAGGTGTGAATCAGCTGTGCGGCCTGGCGTTGAATGGCTTGCACAAGGTCGGGATGACCATGACCCAACACATTGACAGCGATCCCACCGACAAAATCGATGTACTCTCGTCCCTCCAGATCGTAGACCTTGGCGCCCCGTCCTCGGGCGATGGAGATCGGCTGCCGACTATATGTCTGCATCAAGTATGTAGCGGCATCGTCTTTCAATTCTTCAGTCGGCATGATGACAGATCCTCTCAGAAAGGTAGGAAAACTAGCACAGGGTCAAGGACAAGAGCAATAAGTGGAGGCTCGAGAAAGCTTGTTTTGGAGAATGTTGATGCTCTAAGTTTGTAGGCCTTCTCCTTCCTAATAGGAGGACCAAGAGATAGACCCAACAGTCCACTCTCAAGTATGGTAAGGTGAATTTTTATGACGGCCTGTAGCCAATGCCACCAACAGAACCCTGACGACGCCAACTTTTGTCATCAGTGCGGAACTAAATTGGCTGAAGAAGCCAGAGCGACCGCCGAGCCTGCGACAGAAGTGCGTGCCACTCGACCGGCTGAAGATGCGGAAACGCTGTGGCGCCAATTCATCGGCCCCAATGCCGACCACTATTTGACTGTGTTTAGGAAATTCTCGGCGAATGGCCAACCACGATTCGCCCTCTCCTGGAACTGGCCGGCGTTTCTCTACATTTCGTTCCTCTGGTTCCTGTACCGGAAGATGTATCTCCACGCGTTCGTCTATGCCGTCGGACCGATGGTTTCCACATACTTTACGGGAGATTTTTCAGCCGGTATCGTCTGGAGCGTCATGGCTGGAGCCACAGGCAACTATCTCTATTATTGGCATTGCCGGGAGCATATCGCCGAAATCAAGAAGGCAGGGGGCGTGGATCAAGCCGGACAAGCAGCAGCGCTGAAAGAAGCGGGTGGAGTACAACCCTATGTCATTTGGGTCGGGGTCTTCTTTTACATCATCTTCTTGGCTACGCTGACGAAGATGGTTCAAGAGGGCCCCCCCGATCTCGATCGGCCAGTCGAGGAAATCGGCCGGAGTCGGGGCGCCAGTGTGATGTGAGTCAGTTACTTTCTTTTCTTGGTCCAGATCGGATCTTGCTGTCCGAGTGAGGAGATTGAACGATGGCTCGGTTGGTCTTGCTTCGTCATGGTGAGTCGCAGTGGAACTTGGAAAATCGCTTCACGGGGTGGGTGGATGTCCCTCTCTCTCCGAAAGGTATCGAGGAGGCCAGGCAAGCCGGTGAAAAACTTCGTGGATTTACGTTTGATCGGGCTTTCACGTCGGTGCTGAGTCGTGCAAACGAGACGTTGCGAATCGTCTTGGAGACCCTTGGCCAATCGGCGATTCCCATTGAAAAAGACAAGGCCTTGAACGAACGGATGTACGGCGAGCTTCAAGGGTTGAATAAGGCCGAAACGGCAAAGAAGTATGGTGATGCGCAGGTGAAAATTTGGCGGAGAAGCTATGATGTGAAGCCGCCTAGTGGGGAAAGTCTCAAAGACACGGCTGAGCGCGCGTTGCCCTATTACGAGAAGATGATCAAACCCTACCTGTTAAAAGGAGAAACCATCATCATTGCAGCGCATGGCAACAGCCTCCGTGCCTTGGTGATGGAGTTGGACCAGTTGTCGAAAGAAGAGGTCTTGGAGCTGAATATTCCCACCGGGGCGCCGCTCCTTTACGAATTCGACGAGAGCGGGAAGGTCCTGTCGCACCGGTACCTGTGAGTCTGAACTCTGTCTACGTGTTGCTTGATCGCTAGAAGGCCTCGTCGAGCAACCTCCCATACTCCGAAGCCGGAGCGTAATCGATAAGCAGCACCAAGAGGTTCGGCCGATCCTCTGGGGAAATGAAGCCCTGATCTTCGATGAGAGAGGCGGTTTCTGCGCAAATACCGGCGTGACTAATTCTTTCCTGATCAACGAGACGGGCGTAGTGCTCTCGTCGTTCATTCAGCTCGGGTTGATACGTGTCCCAGGTGCCTGGCCCGAACGGCCGTGATTCCCACCAGACCTTCCGGATGGATTCGAATAATTGCTCCGTGATGGCCGCCCGATATTTGGTCGGGATATGCGCATCGACCGCGGCTAGGATCCAGTAGAGATTCAGTGACAGAATCTCACGCGCGATGTATTGGGCGCTGGAGTCCGATGTCTCAATGCCGTACTCCTCGAGCTGTGATGCGGTAACGGGTTTCGGCATGGTTTTGAACAGCGCATCGGCGGCTTCTGCGGGGGTCATACGATCGCTTCTCCTGGTTTACTCGAAATAGCTAACCATGACATACGCTCCGGCATTGACATAGATGAGAATTGAGGCCAAGCTGCAGGGTCCGACGAGAGAGACCTGACCAGGTCGGCCAATTTCACCGCCGACCCAGTCAGGCACGTATGACTTACCGGTTGATAATCTTTTGAACCGCCTTCTTTTGCTGACCGGGCTTGTTCACCACATGCTCTACCTTCTTGCCCTTACCCGGAGTAGCAGGCCAGGGGGTGACGATGATCTCAACCCGTCGGTTCTTGCTCCGGCCTTCTGCGGTCTTGTTGCTGGCAATGGGCTTGGTGGCGGCATACCCGACGGTCTTGATCCGGTCGGCACCCAACCCACTGTCGATCAGGGTTTGGCTGGCATGCTGGGCCCGTGCCCGAGAGAGTTCGAGATTGTCGCGGTAGGGTCTCCGGTTGTCGCTCCGGACCGGGATGCTGTCCGTGTGTCCGGCGACTTCGATACGCTGGTTGCGGAACTGTTGTAGGGCGGCACCGATTCGCCCAAGCAATGAGGTTCCCGTCGCGGTCATGGTGGCGTCCCCTTGCGCAAACACTTCACCGGAGGCCAAGGCGAGGGTCAGTTTGTTCCCTCGTTGCCGGAGCGCCACACTGCCTCGCTTAAGCTCGTCCCGAAGGGCGCTCGCCAGATTTTCGCTGACTTTGCCGAGGTCGACTGGTCCAGCTTGGCCAGCCTCGGCGTTTTTGTTGGAGGCTGCCTGGTCGCCATCCTTCGGCAAGCTCCGTCCGAGGCTCGCCAGCAATTGCTTCGCCTGTGTGAGCTGGGTGTTCCGTTCGATCAGTTCCCGGTCCAAATCCGCCAGGGTATGGGTCATCTTGTCGAGATTGGACTTGGTCGCCTGAAGCTCTTGCTCTTTTGTTGCGAGCTGTTGCGTAGCGTCATCGAGCTGTTCATTGGCGACGATAACCTCTCGTTCTCTGTCGATCACTTGCTGTTTGGCCTGTTCGAGATTGCTTTTCGTCCGATTCAAATCTTGTGACATTTGTTGGTGCGTGTCACGCTGTGCGCAGATTCCGGAGAGTTCCTGTTCCTTTTGAGTGAGTTGTGCTTCCAACGTGTCCGCGCGGGTTTTTTCGATCGTTACCTGACTCGCTGTGGCTGCGGTCTTGTCCCGTAGATCGGCCAATTCCTGCTCCTTCGCCGCGAGTTGTTCTTGGAGTTGAGCCAACCGTTCCCGCTCCCGTTCCGCTTCCAAGAGTGGGCCCTGGGGACCATCGACAGTGAGAGAGGTAGAAGTCACAGGGGCAGTCGAGGAAGAGGGATGGGCATCAGCGCTGTCATCGTCATGGACCAGATAGAGGTGCGAGCCATCGAAGTTGCTCGGTTGAGCCTGCTGAGCACCGGGCGGAGTCCGGAGCCCGGCAGCCAAGCTCGATTCCTGTCCATTCACCGTAAAGGTGAAGAGAAACGCAAAGGCGACGAACTTCATGATCATGTCTCACCTCCTTACTGGATGATTAGGTGACAGCGACTCCCTGATCGCCTCAAGAAAGGGAACAGTCGAATGTCGGGGAACGAATGTTCATAAGTGTGCTCACATTCAGAGCGGAATACGAATGGGCACTCAGGACCTATCGTATACGCCGTCTGTAAAAACGATGCAACTAAGGATTATCAGGGCGATTGTGACTCCAGCTAGCCGGAGGGAAGGGTGTTTTGGCTCAGCCCCTAAGCGCTGTCCGGCTGCTGGACCGGCATCTTGAAAGACCCACCTCCAGGCTCCCAGGAGCAACTGGCGAAGCCGTAGAAATCACGTCGCCAACTGAGGAACCAGGGATATTTGTGTGCCGAACTAGGTGTATTCCTAGCTTGACCTCCAACGTGCCACTGCTAGGGTGCGGGCGGCACTGGGGGCTCACCCGATAGCTCGGATATGGCCCATCGGAATCAGGCGCATGAGGCCTAGTTTTTTGAGGCGGAGTTACGTTATCCCGCGTGTGCGACGGGAATCCTTCTCTCAGGGAGGAGTAGAGTAGTGACCAACACCCTCATGGTGCCGGTACATTTGGACGCGCTGTTTTTAGCACAGTCTGAGGCAGCGGCGGAGCCAACTGCGGATTTTCGTGGCCTGCCCTACTACGATAGTCGCGAAGGGCGGGACGTCAATAGCGACACCCCATGGATCGGCGACTCCATCGTCACTCCGCCGTTCGAGAACAGCAACATGACCTTGCAGGCGGGCGTGCATCTGCACTGGTCGCTTCCCGACGGGCTGTGTCGTGGCAAAGTCGCGGAGGGCGAGATCGAGATGCCGGCCGTCCCCAATCGCTGGCTGATCCGGCGCCGTGTGCACGGGAAAAAGGCTGAGTGCTTTATTGTCGAGAGCGACTACCTTTGGCCGCCGACGGACCTAGCGCCCGCGGTCAACATCTTATATGAGTGCTCGGGCCAGGAGGGGAGGCCCTTTCGGTTCCTGGGACGCAAGATCACCTGGGATGAATGGAGAAATCAAAACGCTGAGCACGAGTATCTGGAGAAACTCACGGCCATCGGGCACGGCGAGCCGACCTTCGCGGCCTTTTATCCCAATTGCATGACCGTCTTCGGGTTCCACGACCCAGACCTTCCGAAGGACTGGAGGACCGCTCAATACGATCTGATCGGTTGGTATGGGGGAAATACGTCGAGTCACGAACTCGTATGGGACTCCGACGACGAAGTTCCCGGTTCGATGATCGAACCCTTGCGACGCTGGCGCGTCGAAAGCAACGACGAGCCGAAACAGCTCCTGTGCTACGCAAGCATCAAACTGACCAAGGACGACAGCCCCTCAGCGGGTGCAACCCCTGGGGAATTCAAGGTCGCGCTTGGAAACACCGTGACGGAGGCACTTACCGCGCTCCTCGCCAATGAGGTGGCGGAAGAGTTCAAGAATCCGGATCTTGCGGAAACCATCGAAGAGCAACTCGAAGCCCTGCACATCGAAGGCCAACTGGCATCCGAATCACAGGATCTCGGACTCCGGCTACGCCGCTACCGGCACCAGAAATCCTTCGCCCCGGTACCGGGGAGTGAGCGCTGGACCGTGCACGCCAGTAATCCGGAGGCGAGTCGCCTTCCCGAGGACGTCCTGGTGGCGTTACGCGAACTGAACGAGACACAGGCCCGACACGGGCGGCGGCAGCACGAACTCGAGCAGGCTCGCAGGCAACTGTATGGAGATTGGTGCAATTACATGCGGTGCGTCTACCGCCCACCCGACGGCGGCAGAGGGGAGTTTCTGGACATTGACGAGGTCGTTGCCTACATCAAGACCCGCTCCCTCGACAAGGTCGAGCGATTGAAGGGAATCGTGGAGGTGACCGAGCGGCAGCTCGGGGAGGCCGAAAGTACGCTTGAAGACAAGCTCAACGAGCTCAACCGCGCCGAGGAGACCAAGCCAGCGAGTGACCCGGCGACTCGTGAGCACCCGACGCAGTACATGCCGCGGAGGGTACCGGGAGCGCGCTATTGGGAGCCGACCGATCCTGTCGTGTTGATCACTGGAGGGAACGTTCGAGTCAGCGAACGTCACGGCCGCGATGGCCGGCACTCCGCTGACGGGGTTCTGCTATGCGAAACGCTTGAGATCAGCGGGTCAGAGCCTGACGCCGAGATCCGCAAGAAAGAGACGCGGGACGCGATCCTAAAGTGGGTCGAAGCACATTGGGGAAAAAATCCGCCCGCCACCGATGGGAGATCGAACAGCTGCATCGGCTTCTAGGAGGTCAACGTCAAGCAGCGACCCTGGAACCCGCTCTTCCTCGACTGGGGCATCGACATGCACCGGGCAGAATCGCGCGGGCCCGATGCAGCGGGTAGCTATAACCCTGACGTCATCAAGGACAACTACCGCCTCGGTGCGCGGAGCCCCGATCTGCAGCCCGAGAACCTTTATACGCATGACGACCCGGACCGCTTCTCGGGCCGTTGCATGCTGGGTTCCACCGTGTCTCTCGTCTTGAAAGAGCGGATCGAGGAAGTTCTGCAGCGGCGCCTCCTGGAAGGCAAGCCCGAGTCCTGGGCCAACACCGATTCCAAGGATCCGGACGAGGTTCGCTATTTCGAGAAAGTGAAGGACTGGTACACGGATGCGGGAAAACCCAGCAATCTGCCCACGACGCCTGCGAGGCTGAATGCCTTGCTGACCTGGTACAAGCGTCGTCCCCTGCGAAAAGGGAAGAGCGGGGAGAGCCCGGCTATTATTGGCAACGCCGAGCCGGGCGTTCAGGTCCGAGATCCGCTTTACCGCACGCTCCTGGCATACCAGAAGCTGTTTGACCATGCGGGCGCGGAGGGCGCAGGTGAGAAATTCCGCATGCGCCCGTTTCTGGCCCAAGGGCTCAGCGGGTTCAACGAGGAACTCATCCAGTGGAAGCTCAGCCTGACGCTGCCGATCGACGAACCGATCGGCCTGACGCCATATCGCGAATTCACCGAACGCGTCGCTGACGCAGTTCACGACGTCACCGCGTGGGCAACCGAGCCCACGAACAACTTCTCCCCGATCCGCTCAGGGGCGTTGAAGCTGGACAGGCTCCGGCTGCTGGACAGTTTCGGGCAGGTCGCCGAGGTCCCCTGCGACGAACAAGTGATCGTGCCCGCGCCCTACCGGGCGCCGGGGCGGCCCGGAGTCGCCTTCCTCCCACCACGGTTGGCGCAGCCTGCGCGCGTCACCTTTCGCTGGCTAGATGCGCACCCGGACGAGGAAGGCGAGATGGTCGAGGAAGCGGCTCGCTCCCCGATCTGCGGTTGGCTGTTGCCGGAAAAGCTCAGTGGTCGTTTGCTGGTGTTCGATGGGGATGGACAGCCCCTCGGCGCGCTCGCCGCGGACAGCGACAACGGCACGCTTGAGTGGGTGCGCGCTCCCGGGCTGTCGCGCCTGAACGATCATGAATGCGAGGAAGGGAGCAAACGGCTCGAGAGCGTCAGTGACGCGTACTACAAGAGCGCAATTGACGGGCAGGGGGCGGAAAACCTCCGGGACCTGGGGGAGCTCGGCGCCAGCATCAAGAATCCCCGGCTGGCCCGCGTGCTGCTCTACCTGTGGGCCACGCGTTCTCCGGCATTCCTCGAGAGGTTCCTTCACACGCTTGACGACGCGATGACGAACATCGATCCCGAGGGCACAGCCAGCATGGGTAGCACCGTGCTGCTCGTAGGGCGGCCGGTGGCGGTGATCGGCGCGGAGCTGAACTTGGTGCTCAAGGACCAGGCCGCCGTGCGTCAGGACTGGGCAGCCTTTCTTTCGGACCAGTACAGGCACCGTCGTGATACCGATGGTTTCCCTGATGTTCATTTTCCCCTGCGGCTTGGGCAATACAAGAGTCGCAACGACGGCGTGCTGGGGTTTTGGCGGGAGGAGCCAGGCCGTTTTGTCGACGACACCTTCGTCGCTCAGGCTGCGGACGACAACGATCCCAGCCAGCGGCTGGAATTCTCAATAGATCTGCCGGGCGTGACCCCTCTCACCGCCAAGCTCGTCGCACACCAGGTGATCGAGGAGAGACGCGTCGATGCGCTCAACTTCACGCAGTCGGTGGCGGACCCTCCCTTGCGGACCACCCTGCTGATGGATCCACGCGGCCGGGCGCATCTCACCACGGGAATTCTGCCCGTGAAGAGCATCGACATCCCGCGTCACCTGTGGGAACCGGCGCTCGAAGCGATCCGCGTCTGGTTCCCGACAGCCCCGGTCTTAAGTCGGCACGGCAGCCGCCGCGTCCCGACCCCAACTCTGGTCGACCGCCGCTGGAGCTGGCTGGAGCTGGAGCACAGGAAGAATGGTGCAAAGGCGGACGTCTGGCAGACGCTGCGCCCGCGCCCGAGTGTTGGGCAAAATGTGTTGGAACACGCCCTTACCGAGTTGCACCTCGTCCTCCACGGAGACAATCCTGATGCCATCGAGCTCCTGGTCGCGAAGGGCTGGCCGAAAAAAGCAGATCTTCCCACGATCCCGCAGCTGATCGAAAAAGGCTGGCTGAAAGAGCAAGACCCTCCAAGTAATCGCCTGGACCTCGGCACACGTGAAGACCGCAAACAACTGGACGACCGGGCGCTCGAGTCGCCGCTGGACGTCCTTCTCGCACGGCTCTCGCTGGCGCTAGTCTCTCCGGGCGACGAGCCCGATTTTAACCCGGGAGTGGAGGTCCGAGAGGGCTGGCTGCTCCTCGAACGCGGAAATGGAGCGAAAAAGCAATGACCTTTATCAGCAAAAAACTTCTTCTCGATCTTCCGTTGAATGCGCAAAAGGAGGGCCAGTGGCGCGACGAAAGCGGACACGATCGCCATGCGAAACCACATCCTCTCTGCAAAGAAGACACCCTCCCCAAGCTGGGCGCTTGCCTGCATCTCAAAGATGGCGGCCACTGACCCTTCCCAGTCCATTCGCAGGCACTTACGACACACTCACGGTGGAGTTCTGGGCCTTGCCCGACGAAGCTGCTGATCCCCTACAGCAAATCCTCGGTGGACCCGTCGCAATCTGGATGGGGGCCGGCAAGTTGCAGTGGTCCTTCGGCGGAGCCACACCGCAAGTTGTACCGTTACCCGCCGGCGACTTACCAGAACTCGAACCCCTGCACTGGGCGATCGTTGCGGTTCGCAAGGACACGAATTCACCTTATACCTTCACAGTTTTTCGGAATACGATTGAGATCAGGTCAATAACCAGCACCGAAGCATCTTCGGCAAGCAATAGTGAAAATCTAACCATCGGCGGTGCCGAAGGCACGGGTTGGACCGGCAAGCTGGCCCACCTGCGGATGTGGTCCGCAGCATTGGATGCAGTCGAACTGAAGAAAAACATGGCCCGGGACATCACCGCGCACGCGGCCTTCAAGGCCAGCACGGGCATCGACTGGCGGCTGCTCAACGCCTATGACGAACCCGCCCTTTATATCAAAGGCAGCGGCGGAAAACAGGCGCTTTGCCTGGAGGTGGAGAACGCGACGAAGGAGACGACGTTGGTCATTCCTAAGGCTGACGCGACAGCGAGAGCATCATACGACAATCGGCATTTCCAGCTTGTGTTCCGGCCGGGAACAATCGCCGCAAAGGTCCTGGACAAGTGCCTTGACGAGTTCGTTACAGATAAGAGAAACGACGGGTGGAGCGTCGGGAAAAAAGAGTGGAACCGGCAGGACTGCCTCTTTTTCCTGTGGAAAGGGGAAGAAGACAAGCACCTAGAGCCCGGCAAGACACTCAAAATCTTCCTGCCCGGCCTCCACGCGGAGTCAGGCTCGGGCTCTCGTACGACGCAGGTCCTGTTGACGTACAAAAACCTCAAGTTAAAGTCGAAGGAGGGTATGGTCTCCACGGGGCCTCTGGATGGCCATCGCGCGCAGTTGCTCAACATCGTCTACCGGGATCCGTTGGTCCCGTACCGGAGGCCGCCGCTGGAGGTCGGCGTTGTCGGCGCGCCAGCGATTCTCAACAACGGAACGGAGACCTGCCTGACCCTCTACATCAAGAACCTGAATCGAGACAACGTTGGCTCCAGCGCCGACCTTCCCCTCGGCCCCGCCAACGGCAAGGCTGACAAGCTGGCAAAATTCATCCTCGAGATCGATTTACTGACTGAAGCAGTTGAAACTCCTGGAAGCGAGCTTAAACAGGGTGACAAGTACTGGTCGAATGGAAAGGCCTTCGAGGTTCTGAGTAGGACGGACAAAAGTTGGCGATTGAAAGACCTCATTACAAATGAGGAGGACACTAGCCAGAGCGTGCCAGAGCATGTCCTGGTATCCGGGGAAGGTCCAATCGATGCAAAGGGCCTCGGGGACTTCGACGATCTGATGGCAACCGATCTCACCTCCTCTAATCCCCATATAAAACCCGATAAAGACCCGAAGGTCGGGGGAGTGGCAAGGTGGGAGATCACACCGAAGCAAGAAATCGACGACGACAAGGTTGGCTTCAAGAAAAACGAGACCGTGCTCCTGACGCTGGCGGGCCTCAAGACGGCGGCGCCACCTGGCCGCAGTGTCCTCCGGTTGCGCTACGAGGACTTCGAGGAGTACGGCGAGGGGGTCTTCGAGATCCCCGTCGACCGGGTGCCGGCAGTTCCCGCCAAACTCACGCAGGGCGGCGCCGGGTTTGGGCTCGCGCTCGGCCACGATCCGAGAACCGGACAAGCCGATCCCAACGCCGAGGTGCTGGACGAGCTCTTATCCGTCAAAAAACAAAAAGGCAACGGGGATGCCGTCCGCATCGAGAACGCAGGCGGCGGTTCCGGCCTGACCGTGGTTCAAAAGGGCAGCGGCCCATCTGCCACGTTCAGCGGCGGGAGCGGTGTGGAGATCGACGGAAAGTGGCTCGCCAATGCAGAGGCCGAGATCACCGGTACGCTCATCGCCAACAGCGACGTCGAGATGAGCGGGAAGCTGCTCGCGAAGACGGGTGCCGACATCACCGGCAAGCTCGTCGCCAACAGCGACGTCGAGATAGGCGGCAAGCTGGTCGCGAAGAGGGGTGCCGACATTGAAGGGAATTTAGTTGCAAAGAACGGTGCCGCGATCACCGGCAAGCTCGTCGCCAACACCGACGTCGAGATAGGCGGGAAACTGCTCGCGAAGAGAGGTGCCGACATTACAGGCCAGCTAAATCTCGTTGGCTACGTCGGATACGGGGCAAGTCATTCAAAACTGAAGGTCGGCAACTCGCCTGACGACTGCATTGATCTCTACTTTAACCAAGGAAGTGGGTGCGGTCGGCTCGAAGTGGTAGGTTATCCGGGAGGATGGACGATTAACACCAAGGGAACACGCAACGATAAGAAAGCGGGCCAAGATTTTGCGATCAACAAATTCGGCCCTGGTAACTTGCCTCCTGGCAACGTCGGCATCGGTCGCACCCCAGATACAGATAAAAAACTGGATGTTCAAGGAGACATATGCGCGAGAGGAAAGGTGAGGCTAGGTAATGTTCCCGTCTGGGATGGTACTGATGATAATGACCTTACCTGGGACGGGTCTCGTATTTGCCGAGAAGGTTCCTCCAGGAGGTACAAGAAACGGATATCACCCCTGAAAGACAATTTTCTCAATGTGCTGAAGATGGTGCCCAAGAAGTTTCAAATGAAGGAAGACTGCGGAGATCCGGATGCCTGGAATTATGGCTACATCGCCGAAGAGTTGGACGAGTTGGGATTAAAGAACCTGGTGACCTATGACGACCGGGGCCGCCCGGACGGGGTGAAGTACAAAAAGGTCGCTATTTATGCGCTTGAAGCCTGCAAGCAAAGAATGGCCGAACAGGATGGCACAATAGCGGCGCTCGAGTCACAGTTGCGAGACATGAAACGTCATCAACAAAAGACCGACAAAAGACTGACCGCCTTGGAAAAAAAGCTGTCTAAACTATAAGTATGACCGAACTCCATCGGTGAAAGGCGATGTGAAGGGATCTTTAGCACTTTGCAATTGTTCCGCACACTAAACACACGAGAAGTACGATCAAATCATGACAGCCAAACTCGGTTTTCAGGTAACGGTCAACGATAGGGCGATACATTCATCCTTAATAAACAGAGCGTTTACTTCTCCTATATCCAGGTAGAACCTGATGGCGATCCAAATCCAGCTCATGTCGTGGAACATCCAGAAGAAGACAACCAACGCGCCGTTCATCGCCAAATTGATGAGCAAATACCAAATTGACATTTGTGCCTTGCTGGAAGTTCCCAAGAAGGATGAATTCACCATCCCCTGTCAGATCAAATCGCAGTTAGACAACCTCACGCCCGCCTATCACAAGAATAATTGGAGATCTAAAAGCGTCGACGTCGGCAACGAATGCGTCACGTACATTTGGCACGAGGACCCCTTGGCAGTTAACAAATTTAAAGCGAGTGTGTACACGAATTCTCACGATGTTATCGCCGGTAAGGTCGTCAAAAATATCAACAATGATAAGATTTACTTTCCAACAACAGGTATCAGCTGGGCCGGCCTGCCCGGCAAACCCAACGGGCGTCGGCCTAGTTTCATGGCCTTTGAAACCAATGATGGCGCAGCCATAAGGCGGTTTACCTTTCTTGATATCCATGCTCCCTTTAACACTGATACGAGCATTCAATCGTATTCTGCTCATCTTTACGCATCGTCGCGCGAGATTTATAAGGTGGAAACGCTTGATGTCGTCTCCGCGGCGAGCGCCGTCAAGTCGAACGCGATTGTGCATATGAAGTCCAAAGTCGACTCATTGGTTCCAACCGCCGTTGCGAATCGTGACAAGACGCGAACCGCCGCCGTCGATGCTGTGATCAAGACGATCCAAGAGTCGCATACGGAGGGAAACACGCTAGTGTAGTGCGTCATAAATAGATTGACAATCAATTCCGGCGAGCGCTATCTTCTGCCCCATGCATCGGGCCCCAGCGATTCTCCTGTCGTCCGCAGAACGATCGACGTTGACCGCATGGGCCA
>Ga0224510_10000895_pt1 | contig 20769 bp, 22 predicted proteins | sample SF_May12_sed_USG_FD_170161 | JGI IMG/M metagenome (GOLD analysis project Ga0224510, IMG submission 170161) | Sediment microbial communities from San Francisco Bay, California, United States - SF_May12_sed_USGS_4_1 | ecosystem: Environmental > Aquatic > Marine > Sediment | place: USA: California... | reverse complement strand
GTCTATTTGCAAAACTCTGGGTTGGGCAACGTCATCAATCCGCTCTTATCCTTGGTTGATACGGATGTGTACTCGGTTCCGATGCTCTTCGTGATCGGGTGGCGTGGAGAGCCGGCAGTCCACGATGAACCTCAACATAAGAAGCAAGGTCGAGTGATGCTTCCTATACTGGAGGCCATGGAAATCCCATTTTCTGTGCTGGGGCCTGACTTGGAGGATGCTGAGACTCTTGTAAAAGATGCAGTTGTGCATATCCGAAAGACCAGCGGCCCCTTCGCATTGGTGATCAAGAAAGGAACCTTTGCCGCTTATGTAGCACCTCGGCTTGTGAAAGCCGGATTTTCGCTGTCTCGCGAACAGGCGATTCAGCAGGTGATTGATGTTCTTGAGGGGCGTGATGTGGTTATTTCGACCACCGGCATGCCATCTCGTGAAGTATACGAATATCGGAGCAAGAGGGGTGATGGTCATCAACGAGATTTCCTAACGGTGGGGGGAATGGGACATGCCTCGCAAATTGCCCTGGGGATCGCACTCCAAAGACCGGAGCGTTCTGTCTATTGTCTCGATGGGGATGGTGCGTTGCTGATGCATATGGGGGCGTTGGCGCTCAACGGAACGTTGAAGCCGATGAACTTCAAGCACATCGTCCTAAACAATGGTGCCCACGATTCAGTGGGTGGGCAACCGACTGTGGCGCTGGATATTGACATCTTGGGTATCGCTCGCGCTGCTGGGTACGAACGAGTGGCCAGGGCTCGAACAGAATCGGAACTGCAGTCGTGCCTTCAGGAGCTCAAATGCTCGCCGGGACCAAGCCTCTTGGAGATTCAGGTCCGCTGCGGCTCGCGGAAGGATCTGGGACGGCCGGCAACGACTCCCATCCAGAACAAGAACGCATTTATGGATTTCCTCGAGTCTGCTGGATAGACGCTGCGAAGGGTCAGGTAAGTGTGGCGGCACTCAATTGCTCGTGCGGAGTCTGTCCTGTCGCTCAACAACTTCCAGAGAATGGCTCGGTTGTTCTTCTTCTTTTGGCCCGTCGTTTTTCAGCAACGTATTCGTAAGCCGTTTTGCACCTCCCTTCAGAAGGCCTTGGGATCGACTCAATCATAATCAACTCGCACGAGAAAGAGCCCCTGCGGGGGCGCCGTCTTTCCGGCAGCAGACCGGTCACGGGCATTCAGGATGGTTGTGAGGCTGTCCACTGGACGTTTGCCAAGTCCGACCTCGAGAAGGGTGCCGACAATCGAACGGATCATCTGCTTGAGAAACCGGTCAGCATAGACCTCGATCCGCAGCCGATGGCCCTCGCGGACTAGAGTAAATCGCTGGAGACGGCAGATGGGATCATCGTTATCGGTGGGCTGTGTCTGGAACGAAGAAAAGTCATGGGTTCCGACTAAAGTCATCCCGGCGGTACTCATGGCCGCGTCGTCAAGGCGCTGGTGAACGTGCCAGCAAGAGGCTCGCTCAATAGTCGGGCGCTCTGGCCGATTGAGGATGTGGTATTCGTACAGTTTACCCTTGGCTGAATGCCTGGCATGGAATGAGTCTGGCATGAGCTCAACCGATCTGACCACAATGTCATCCGGAAGGTGCGCATTCAGGGCCCTCGTCCATTGACGAGGGTTCATGTCACGATTGATGCGGAAGCTGGCAACTTGTCCCAGGGCATGCACTCCCGAATCGGTCCGTCCGGCACCAATGATCGGTACCTTGATCTGGGTCACACCGAAGATGGCCGTTTCAACTGCTGCCTGAATGGTTGTCTGGTTGGGCTGACGTTGCCAGCCGGCATAGGCTGTGCCGTCATATTCGAGGGTGAGCTTTATGGTAGACATGTTCTGACCAGGAGGTGAAGAAAAGGTTTTACCTGACGAGCTTAGCGTATATCAGACTTGCTTGCCGAGAGGAAGGCGACAATACCCTGGTAGAGCGATTGGGCAACATCCCGGACGAACGCAGGTTTATGGAGCAGCTCTTCTTCCGAGGGGTTCGAAATGTAAGCAATTTCGGCAAGAATACTGGGCATGCTGGTAAATCTTAAGACATAGAAGGGCGCTGTCTTGACGCCATGGTCATCAACTTCATAGTGGCCGTTCATTTGAGCTACCATGGCGGCTTTGGCATTCCACGCGAGCTCAAGTGATTCCTCGATCTTCTTCGTCGTTAAGAGATCTGCCACGAGGTATTCCCACCCCACGCCGGTGTTGCTGATGGGGGTTCCGTTTTCCCGTGCGGCCACCTCGAGCGCTCGTTGATCCTTGGCTTCTCCAAAGTGATAGATTTCTATTCCTTTGACGGTGCGTGAAGGGTGGGAATTGACATGGATGGAGACAAATAGATCGGCTTCGTTGCTGTTCGCAAACCGAGCCCGTTCCTCCAATTCCACAAAGACATCATGGTCTCGGGTCATCAATACCCGTACCCCAGGCTGCTTGCTCAAGAGTTTTTTAAGTTGGAGTCCTACCTTGAGCGTAACGTCTTTCTCCTCGGTCTTTCGGACCCCCCGAGCACCAGGATCTTTTCCCCCGTGGCCTGGATCGATCACAATGGTGGTGTAGCCCTTTGTTCGTGGGGCAAGAGGCTGCGAAGCCGTGGGAATCACACGTTTTGGTGTTTCTTGAGGGACATCTGCGGGGTTCAGGCCTTGCTCAATGGGAAGGATGACATCAATGACCAGGCGTGGGGGATCGGATAACAGGAAGTGCTTATGCGATTGGAAGGATGTCGTTGAGAATGAGACGGCCACGGCATGCGGGGTGACTTGAGTGACCGTGAAGGGCGTGGGGATCGTTCCGTCCAGGGCTTTGCCCTGTGCTGCTTGGCTGAGCCGGGCGTCGGAAATGGCAATGAGTACCCTGTCTGGGTCTTCTGCCCGCTGTTCGATGACTCTGGCCTGACGATCGAGATCCAGGACGAGCCTGATCTTCTCAGGACTGGTCGTCGCGCGGACGTTACGGATGGTCACAGGGGCGAGGGAAGCCGGGGTTCCTCTGACATGGCTCTGTTTCGATCCATGTATTGACAGAGCTCGTGGTTTGTCGGATGGCGAAGCCCAAGCTTCGGCACTCACCCCACTAGGAAGAGAGAGACAGAAGAGGGTACCAGACACGATGAGCGTGCGGAGGGTGAGCAAACTCAGCCAGGGCTCTCGTACTTGCATGGACCCTTTGCAGTAGAAGACAATGGCCCACTATTCTCAGATGTGTGCCGCCTTGTCAAGAATTACACCGGTTGGCTCTTTGGAGTCTTGCTTGCCGGCCAATGTAGAGCTAGGGGCATGATGTATGCCGACGTATCTGATCCTCGATGGGTACAATCTGCTGTCAGTTGGGGGTCGACTGAGTGGACAGCTGGAGTCGGCCCGCGAATGCTTGCTACGTGACTTGGCGAGCTACCGACATCGCAAGAATCATCACATCACTGTCGTGTTTGATGGGTGGCAGCAGGGCCAACCATCGGAGCAGCGGGAGCATCGTTCCGGAGTACAGGTGATCTATTCCAAGCGGGGAGAGCGAGCGGATCAGGTGATTCAACGACTCGCACGTGAGTATGGACAAGACTGTGCCGTGGTCAGCTCAGACCATGAAATCGTCAATGCGGCACGAGCCCATGGGGCCTTTGTCATGGGCTCTCAGGAGTTTGCTTCGAAATTACAGGCATCATCGGTATCAAGCGGGAGGGTGCCATACAAAGAGCTGGATACAGGAGAGGATGTCGCGGCACGGCGCGGGCCCGAGAAAAAAGGGAACCCGAGAAAGCTCCCCAAGTCTCAACGGCAGCGTGACCGCCACCTCAAGCGATTTTGAACAACCGCTTGGCGTTGGTGCTCGTCTGTTTGGCAACGTCATCTAATGGCAAACTATGGATCGAGGCTAACTGTTGAGCCACCTGTGAGACATATGCTGGTTCGTTGCGTTTCCCCCGATAGGGAACAGGGGTGAGGTACGGACAATCAGTTTCGATCAACAGGCGGTCCAGCGGCGTATTCTTGGCGATGTCACGCAGCATCGTGGCATTGGGGAATGTGAGGATGCCGGAAAACGACAGATAGAATCCAAGATCCAACGCATCCTTCGCCAACCAGGCATCTCCGGAGAAGCAGTGAAAGACCCCGCCGATTTCTGATGCCTTCTCCTCCCGTAAAATCGCGATCGTATCCTCCTGGGCTTCCCGTGTGTGGATGATCACGGGCAGCTTGAGTTCTCGCGCCAGCTGAACCTGCTCACGAAACCGCTCGCGCTGTTCTTTCGGCGAGGAGTGGTTGTAGTGATAGTCCAATCCGATCTCGCCGTACGCCACAACGTTCTTGTTCGCAGCGAGCATGCGAAACTCGTCATACCAATCGTCACCGATATGTTTGACTTCATGGGGATGGACGCCGATCGAGGCATGCACAAACGGATACTGGTCTGCGAGTCGCACGGCTGCATGGCTTGTGGCACGATCGCATCCGATGGTGAGGAATGCTTCAACGCCGGCTTCCCGCGCACGAGCGATCATGGCTTCTCGGTCGTCGTTATAGCGGGCGTCGTCCAGATGGGTGTGTGTGTCGATGAGCATCTATAGTTCCTCCCACGAGAGGATGGTGTGACCGACATAGTTGTGTGAGGGGATCAGGGCGAAACGCACTCAGGAGATCGGTTTGGGAGTAATTGCAGTTGCGAGTTCATGCAGCAAATGCTCGGTCTCGTTCCAGCCCAGACAGGCATCAGTAATAGAAACGCCGTGCTGAAGGGCCACCCCTTCTTTCCAGGCTTGTTTGCCCGGGTTCAGGTTGCTTTCGAGCATCAGTCCCATGATGGTCTGTCGGCCTTCACGGAATTGTCGCAGGACCTCACGAGCGACGAACCCTTGGCGGGTGTGATCCTTCTTGGAATTGTCATGCGAACAATCGATCATAATAGGGCGGACGATGCCCTCTCCGGCGACCGCAGCCTCGGCCTTCTCCACATCTTGTGCTTCGTAGTTGGTTTTTCCGCCTCCGCCGCGAAGGACAATATGGCGGTCAGGATTTCCCATCGTCTTGATGATGGCGGTTTGTCCGTCGGCGTTGATGCCGACAAAATGGTGCGGAGCGCGGGCGGAAATCATGGCATTCACGGCAACCTGCAGGCTACCTTCCGTCCCATTCTTGAACCCCACCGGCATGGAGACCCCGCTAGCCATTTCGCGATGCGTTTGGCTTTCAGTGGTGCGGGCTCCGATCGCCGCCCAACTAATGAGATCGGCGACGTACTGAGGACTGATGGGATCCAGCAGCTCTGTTCCGCAGGGAAGACCCAATTGATTGATCTTAAGGAGAATCGCTCTCGCCAACTCCACTCCCGTGGCGATGTCACATGTGCCGTCCAGGTGCGGGTCATTAATCAAACCCTTCCATCCAACCGTGGTCCTTGGCTTCTCGAAGTAGGTCCGCATCACGATCAAGATTCGGTCGCGCAAGGCATCGGCAAGAGGCTTCAGCTTGGCGGCATATTCGTAGGCCGCATCAGGGTCATGGATGGAGCAAGGTCCGACGATCACAAGGAGCCGGTCCCGGTCTTGTCCGTGGAGAATCCGACGGATCGATTCCCGTGTCTCTACGACGAGTGTCGCAGCATGATCGGTAATGGGCAGTTTGGTCTTGACGGCGCGCGGAGACGGCAGTGCTTTAATCTCAATAACGTGTTGGTTGTCGATTGGTCTATTCATGGTCTGCGACACAGCAGGCTTGGTTCTTAAAATGTGATTCTACCTTGCGGGGGCAATACTCTAACGAATCGTAGCAGAAAAGTCCATATCGATTACTGCCATGGCTGGATTGCGTCATCTGGTGACTGTTTTCACCAATTCTTGCAATTGTAAGCACTCGATGCCTATTCTGTAGCCATGTTGGTGAGATGCCTGAGAGATTTCTGCTCGTTACTTCGGTTAGGGGTGGCCTTGGGGATGATCTGTATCATCCTGGGGCTGGCGCCGTTCGCTGTCGCTCAGGATGTTCACCACGAGTTGGCTGCTGCCGATACAGATGGTCATGAACATTCGGACACCGACATCTGTCAGTGGGTTCAGCACCATATTGCCGGGTCGGTTGATCTGGATCTTCCGCGACTCTCCGTCTGTGACCTTGTCCGACAGCAAGAGTGTCCATCCGAACACATTCTTCTATCGTCTCCCCTCTCACTTGTCGGCCCTTCCCGGGCTCCTCCACAAATATAGCTGAGCAATCATCGCTAACAGGCAGGGTGGGTTGTTCGGCGACGTGGTTTGCGTACGCCTTTCCTGACCCTTCTGCTTCATGATCAGCGGGTTTGTGAGCGAGGAGGCGCATAATGTATTCGTTTCTGAGACATGTGTTGAATGTGATGGTTCGATTGACTGTCGCCGCGGTCGTATGTGGAGTGTTCTCCAACAGTTACGCAGAGGATCAGGAGTCGGCCAAGACCATCAAGGGGATTGTTCAAAATCAGGACCTTCGACGGGTGCCTCAAGCGGTCATCGAAGTGAAGAATCAAGAAGGAGACATCATATCGTCCGGGGTGTCGAATGATGCCGGAGAGTTCAAGGTGTTCGTCTCCGAGGAAGGTACGTACTCCGTCAGTGCTGTCCAGGAGACCTATCGGAGTGAATATGTCGTACTGGCATTGGGAGAGGAACCCCTGAAACCAGTGACCTTGACCCTTTCGAAGACTAAGGAAGTGTCACTGGAGGTGGTGTCACCATTACCCCCCATCCAGACCAAGGCATCCAGCGAGACCTATTCGCTTAGCCGGAAGGAAATCGACATCCTTCCGCGGGGGAACAACAATGACCTGCACGACGTGTTGCTGACCATCCCTGGCGCAGCCTATGGATCGTTGAAGCAGGTCCATATCAGACAGGACCACGCCAACCTCCAGTTGAGGATCGACGGCGTTCCGATTCCCGACACGGTTTCCTCGACGTTCTCCGATGTGATTTCTCCACGGGCCTGGGAGCGGGCCGATATCGTGCTGGGCGGGATGGAGGCGAATGTTGGGAACAAAACAGCTGCCCTCATCGATATCACGACGAAGAGTGGCACGAAGCCTGGATTCGGGTCGGTCCAGATGTTCGGCGGGTCGAATAAGACGATCAATCCGTCATTCGAGTACGGGGGTACGATCGGTGAGAAGTTCCGCTATTACTTTTTGAACAGCCATACGGCGACGAACCGAGGCATCGAGCCACCGACTGTTGGTCACTCCATTTTTCATGGTCAGAGCGAGCGGAACCAGACGATGTTTCGTGGCGACTATCAGTACGACAATAACAATAACATTACCCTGTTGTTCTTGAACTCCATCGCGAAATATCAGATCCCGACGTTCCCTGGACTGGAGGCGAACCCGACTATTCTTGGTTTGTTGCCCGGAGGATTTACGCCCGTGCCGTCAGCCATGATCGATGAAAGTCAGAAGGAGAATAATCAATATGGGCATCTGGTGTGGCGGCACGATATCAACACCAGAAACTTTTTCAGTTTGGCCGGATATTTCCGCCATACCCGAGCAACATTTCGGACAGATCCGTTGAATGTCCTTGCCTATGTGCCGGACGTAGAAGAGCCCTTCTCGGCTGGCAGCCAAGACCGAATCGGCTATTCCGGCGGTGTGCGCATGGATTATACCTACGTGCATAGCAAGGAACACCTGATCAAGGCTGGGTTCCAGATCGATCGGAGCCAGGCGATCAATAAGACCAGGCTGTTCACCTTTCTCGATGGCGGCGTGGGAAACCCGACGGGAGGTGTGATCAACGCCGGTGGCGACAACCGCCTTGTCGGGTGGCGACAGGAGTTCTGGATTCAAGATCAGTGGTCACCGAATGAACATTGGACCTTCAACCTCGGAGTTCGTGCCGATGTCGTGCAGTATCAGCGTGACGAGGCACAGATTAGCCCTCGCCTCGGCGTTACGTATCGATACAATCCAGCTCATGCCTTTCACGCGTTTTATGGGCGAATGTTTACCCCTCCGAATCTCGAGAGAGTTGCCTTTACCAGCTTGAATACAGAGGGAACGAAAGCGAATCCGGAAGATACCACCAACAATCAGCCGCGGGCCGAGAGGGCCCATTACTTCCAAATCGGCAGCGTCCATGCACTCACGGATTGGGCGACGCTCCAACTCACGGGGTATTATAAGCTCGCCAATTATCTTTCGGACGCACACCAGTTAGGCACGACTCCTTTGCTGAACTATATTGCTTTTGAACGGGGATGGACCCGAGGCGCCGATGCCGCGCTCAAGGTCTGGTTCATGGAGAATCTAACAGGTCGAGGCAACATCGCCTGGGGACAATGTAAGGGCTATGGTTTGCAGTCCGGGCATAATCTTGTGCATTTTGAAGAAATCGCCGATATCAATTCGCGTAGCGGCGTCCATTGCGACCATCAGCAGACGCTGACTGCCTCAGGGATCCTGAGTTACCGATTGCTCGATCGAACGACCTTCACTGGGCAGGTGCTCTTTGCGTCGGGATTGCGGACGGCAGAAGAAGGTGCCAAGACGAACTCGAGCCATAGTCCCACCTACACGATCTATAACTTTTCAATTAGCCATGTCATCCCCCTGCCGTGGCACGGCCAGAAGTTCGTCATCGGGTTTGATATCGTCAATGCGCTGGATCAAAAGTATTTCATCAATCAAGGGGAAGGCAGTATCGGTCTCGGGGTGTCCCATGCCGGGATGCCGCGATCCTTCTTTTTCCGCGGCCAGTGGTTCTTCTAGTCGGATGCTGAGACGGGCCATCAACTGCGTTCTCGGCTTGTGCAAATCCTCAACGTACCCCAGAGGGTACGCCTTCTGTTCGCACATCGCCTGCGGCCTTGGTGAGTGGCCCGTTTGAGCCTCCGGTCATTGATAGCGTAGAATGAGGATTATGCAAAGTATTCATCGACTGCTCTGTGTTGTTGTCTTGGCGTGGCCGGCTGTGCTCTATGCTGCAGCAGGCGACGAGGCCACGCACGAGAGCGACCACGAAGAGGACGTGCTTGAGCTGCCCGAGGTTCATGTTCATGGGCTATCCCTGAACAAGGATCAGCAGCTCGGCCCTGTGGCCAAGTCCACTCCCTGGCCCGCTATTCCCACCTCGCTCAATGGGCAGGAAATCGATGATTGGATGAAGGCTCGGCTGTTGGTCTCCAAGCAGGCGAAGGTGACCGTCGTGGTGCTGGAGCCTTGTAAACATCGTGAGTTGACCACCGCGGGGGTTCGTGCACTCGGCAAATGGACCTTTGATCCCCAAATGAATGGAGACGATCCGGTGGACGGCGAGCTCACAGTCAGAATTCATTTCCGTACGCGGTGACCCTCGCCACGACCATCAAAGTCAGGGGGGAAGGCAACCCCATACATCCAGCCATTCATGCCTTGAAATCAAAGCAGATAGGCCGCTTGTGCTCCCGTTACCCGTACACTCCTTCGCTTTCCTTCGAGGGGTATTGGGGAGTCCTGATCATTGTTCCAGTGCCTCATACGCACCTTTGTAATCTGTTCGCGTAAGGATTATCATTTTAGAATGTTGTCTCATCGTGTAACTGGTATGGCGAGAACCATGCAGAGTGAGATACTAAGCCAGACGTTAGTAAAGCCTCATGCGGCAGCATACACGCAGGAGGGCGCGTGAAAGAACCGGCGGACGAGATGAGGCCGACATTGCAGGCTGCGTAGAATCCCATGCGCACGCGTCTTCAACTCCGCTTGCGTGCGGGCTGTCCCTCGCCCCAGGTTGGTTTTGACATGCGCCCACGCCAGTTCGTCGGGGTTCAAGTCTGGCGAATACGGTGGCAAGAAGTGCAACTCCACCCGCCCGGCTTGTTGTGCGACAAACCGCTGGACTCGTTTTGCCTTATGCGTGGGATGACCATCGACGATCAGCACGATGTTGCGAGTCACCCCGTGCAGCAGGCGTCGCAAGAACGCGCAGAATACGGTCGCCGTCACACGCCCCTCGACGAGCATGAAACAGCAGAGGCTCTGGGCACTCACGGCGGAGAGTATGTTGAAGCCAAACCGAGCGCCTGTAGCCTTGACCACCGGCGTAGCGCCTTTCACCCCCCACGTGGTCCCGGCATGGGCGTCCGATCGTACCCCGGACTCGTCTGCGAAGAAGATCAGCGCCCCCTTCGCCTTCGCAGCAAGCACTGGGTATGCCTCCCGTCGCCACTGCTCCACCAAGACGGAATCTTGCTGCCAGGCACGATACAACGGGCGCTGCGGAGTACACCCCAACCGCTTCATCAGGCGGCCGACCGACACTTCGGACAGGCGCACGCCAAACCTCTGTCGGATCACCGCCCGGATGATCGCCAGCGTTCACAACGCATAGGGGAACTGTAATTGATCCGGCGTCTTCTCGCGTACCAGCCGTGCCAGGATGGCGGTCTGTTTGGGCATGAGCTTTGGGGGCGCACCGGGAATGGGCTTAGCCGTAAGCGCCGCTGTCCCACCAGTCTGGTAGGCCTGCAGCCACCGGTAAATGGTCCGGCGATTGAGCCTCAGCCCGGCCGCCACGAACTCAGGACTCTCTCTCGCCTCCACGCGCTGCACCGCGCTCCGCCTCAGCTCCTTCAGCGCGATATGGGACAGGGTGTGGGCATCGAACGCCTTTGTGCATCGCATGCAAGAGGGTATAACGCATGAGGCTCTACTTGTGAAGAGCTTAGTAGGTCTGTTCGTGCTGGAATCGTGGGCATTCTGGACAGGAGTAGTTGCTGTAGGGGGGACTGCGGGCAGCGCTTTGCTGGGGTGCTTGTTGCGTTGGCTCTCGTTCAAGATCGATTCTTTGAAAGATGAGATGAGATCGGCAGAGGAGCCAAAAGCCGAAACGCTCTCCGACGCGGTCTCCCATCTAGAACGATCTGCAGATCGGATCAGAAAGGCGACCGTCGTTTGTATTGCGGCGGGTGCGTTGTGCGGCTGCTTGTCTTGGTGGGCGTCCGTCATGGTCAGTGATGCGAAAGAAGAAGCCCGCATGCGTTTTGAATCGAATCATGCAGCAGCACTGGCTGATCTGGCGGTAGCGAATGAGCGTGCCGGAAAACTGGAAGTTGAGGCGGAAGGTTTTCGAGAACGAGCAGCTCGAGCAGAAGACTTGATGAAAGTGGCAGAGGTGCAGTCAGAGGAGGCCAAGAAAGAGACCGCACGGGTGCGTAAAAGTACGGCCAAGGCATTGGTTGATGCGGCGGCAGCGAACGAGCGTGCCGCTCAAGCGGAAAGTGAGCTGATGAGAGTCAAAGAGCGAATAGAGCGAAGGGCCATTTCGGACGCACAGCGCACTCGCTTACAGCAAGCGTTGAAACCAATTCAGAAGAGGCCGGTAAAAATCATTGCCGTGCTGGGAGATGAAGAAGCTGGGAGGTTTGCTAAAGAAATTTCGGATATTCTCAAAGGCGCCGGATGGATCGATGTCCATGTAAGTCGTGGCGTGTTCAGCGGAGGCATCGATGGGTTTGAAATCCGAATTCGAGACCGCGAGAAGGTTCCGGCGTTCGCTTTGCAAATGGCGAGAGCGTTCGATTCCATCGGATTTGATCCTTCAATCGTCCTTGATCCATCGGTAGCGGAAGGGGCAATGGAGATCATCATTGGCATGGAAGCAGACTCGGGATAGACTCGTAGAGTGGTTCTATTTCCCTGGAGACACTTGTGGTCTCTTTGTCAGTCGTTATGTGGTTTTAAGGGAGGAGTAAGCGATCGCTTGACGCTTACGGAGTAAGGCTTTATCGTCGCTGCATGAGTATGGACGAGACCCTCTTCCTTGCTATCAACGGATTGGTCGGGCAATCGGCGGTTGCTGACTTCGTTTTTCTTCAACTGGGACATCGCAGTACGCTCTATCTTCCGGGTATCTGCGCGATCATCTACTGGATTTGGAGCAATCGGCGAGAGGCGATGCTGGGAGGGCCTGTTTTAGGAGGAGCGGTCGGGCTTACCGATTTCGTCGGTGGCCAGCTTAAATGGGTGTTTGAGCGAGTTCGCCCCTGCCGGGTGATTGCCGAGGCCGCTAAGGTCGAGTCGAGCGGCTGCGGGGGATTGTTCAGTTTTCCGTCGAATCATGCAGCCAATACTGCGGCACTTGCAGCTTTCCTTCAAGTCCTCTATCCCAAGTCCGGTTGGATTACCTGGCCGATCGTCGCCCTCGTCGGATTTTCTCGCGTGTTTACCGGTGCCCATTATGTGACGGATGTTCTCGGGGGATGGATGCTCGGGGGATTCATTGGAGGAGGAGCCGCATGGGTGTTGCTCCAATGGCCTCGGTTCCGGAAAAGACCTGTCACCTGCAATACTGATTGAGAAGGCGGAAGTCGGGTTCTAACGGCTAGCTGGGCTCGGTCGGTTTTTCGACGGCCGCCAAGAGGTCGTTTCGCAGGCGAGCCACATCGTATCCACGTCCAATCAATACCAATGCCGGTTCTGGTTCATCGAGCAGAGTGAGCGGCGTGATTGTGGCTTGCCCAGGTAACGCATATTGAAATTCCTGCAGCTCCGGTTCTTTTGCAAAACGGAAATACCCTTTTGCCCGTTCGAGTTCCTTGGGGATCGTTTTGATCCAGGCCAGGAATCGCTGGCGATTTAATGGACCAGGCAATGGGATGGTTGTGGCGATAGGATGATAGGCCGCTCGATGGGGTGAGCCTGGTTTCGACTTGCTGAATAGCACATTTGTCGGTGTCGTCAGTTTGGCCGACGGATGGGGAGCCAAGAGATCCGCCACATCAAGGCGGGCATGTGACGTTTCCCACAGACGGGCATAGCGGTTTTGCTCGAGGATCCCAGCGCGGAACCCTTCCCAATGGCCTGGGACATAGAGGTCTCGTTTGTTGAGGATGAGTTCGTCGGCACAGCGGATTGCTTGCGCTGTCACATAGGCACTGGAATGGCTTTCTTCCGTCGAAACCGGATGGACGAGTGCGATGACTCGTTCAAGGGAAGCTAGCCGCGCCGTATAGGCATCGGTCACCGCGTCGATCACTTCAGCCGGATCGGCCAGGCCTGAACACTCAAGAATCACCAGATCCGACTCATAGTCGCGTACGAGCTGGGCAATGCCCCAAGAAAGATCTTCCTTCGTATCGCAACAGACACAGCCACCGGCCAAGTTCATGACCTGCTCGGCGAGCGTGCCGGCGCGGGGGCCATCAATGCTGACGGACCCGGCTTCGTTCATGAGCACGCCGACTCGAAGCCCTTGGCCTTTCCAATGCTCCAAGAGTCTCATCAAGAGCGTGGTTTTTCCGGCACCAAGCGAGCCGCAGAGAATGAAGAAGGGGATAGGAGGTAAGGTCATACTTATCCGTGTTTAGGCTCAGGACTCATTAATTTTTAGCATTCCCTCAGGAAGGGAGATGTGATTCACTCTGGCTGGGGAGGTGGCTATGAGTGACGTGTTCATGTTGACCCAGGGGCAGTTGAACAGGATCAAACCGTATTTCCCTGTCTCGCACGGCCTCCCACGAGTGGATGATGTGCGGGTGATCAGCGGGATCATCTCTGTCATCCGGTACGGCCTGCAATGGAAGGATGCGCCAACAGCCTATGGTCCGCACAAGACGCTGTACACCCGTTTCGTGCGCTGGAGCCGGGCCGGGATCTTCAACAAGATATTCCACGAGTTGTCACGGCAGCACGAGACGAACGAGTGCCTCATGATAGACGCCACGCATCTGAAGGTCCACAGAACCGCAGCCAGCCTGCTCAAAAAGTGGCGCGCCCCCGCTGTATTGGCCGCACGAAGGGCGGCCTGAATTCGAAGCTGCACACCGTGTGCGATGGCACCGGCAAGCCGGTGCGGCTGGTGCTGACTGCTGGGCAGACGAGCGATTACACCGGCGCGAGACACCTGCTCCCCAGTCTCCCTCAAGCGCAATAGATGATCGCCGACCGGGGGTATGACGCCAACTGGTTGATCGCCCCTTGAAAAAGAAAGGCATCAAGCCGTGCATCCCGTCGCGCAACAACCGCAAGAAGAAGCGCCGCTATAGCAAACAACTCTACATACAGCGTCACACAATCGAGAGCATGTTCGGCCGCATCAAGGATTGGCGGCGGATTGCGATGCGTTACGACCGCTGCGCCCACACGTTCTTCTCGGCGGTCTGTCTCGCCGCAACCGTCATCTTCTATCTCAAAGAATGAGTCCCGTGTTTAGCCATCGACCATTGTACCGGGATCCAGAGTGGACTGAAAGAGGATCGATGTCCCCGGGGCATTCATCATCTGAGCGAGTGGGAGGCGTGTGATTCCAAAACTCTCCCGGGCGGGCACCGTTTAGCTCGAAGCGGGGTACGTCACTAAAATCGTTTGCAATGCGGTGGTCAATCCTGCCATGAGCTGGTCGGCAAAAGCGACCGTCAGGTGGTCCGTGTCTCTGTAGACGATGGTGTCTCCTTGGACGGGCTTGCAAGTTCCCATCTGGCAGATCAGATCGGTCATGTCAATAAAGTGGACGTGTGAGAGCTTGTGGGCTCCGGCCAGCTCAGAGTCGTAGACGGCGGGATTGAGGACTATGGATTGATCCGCGTTACATGCGGTTTGAGGATCTTGATCCCGGCGGACAGATCTGGCAAGGCAGGTCGTAACACTATACGGAAAATATGGGACGTCACGCATGACGGCTACATGGTGTCCCTGCAATGCGTGCAAGGTCTGCCGCACCCCATTGCGCAACTCATCCAGCGACGGTTGTGAGGGGGATGCGAGAAGGTTTTCATATTTTTGTCCAAGGTGACTGGTTGCATTTCCGAGGAGTACCAGCGTGGGGTGAAGATTCTGGATGAGAGCCAGCGCATTGGCCCGCCATTGGGTGCAGGCGGCATTATATGTTTCCAATCGCCCCATATCCTGGGGTTGGAACGTACTGGGTCTGATATCGAAAGCGGGGCATGAGGGCTTGACCACCGTGGTCAACTTCCATCCATTCAGGTCTGCAATTTGCTTCAACGGGTTGAACCACTGCATAGCATGAGAGTCTCCGAACAGGATGATCTGGACTCCTGCCGCCTCATTGCCAAAGTCACACTGCCTGACGTCTGGTGATTCTAGTGACGGGTAACAATCCTGTTCTGTCAGTACTTTGTTGGTGGTCTGAGTCGCTGCGGTAATAGCGCGCATTCTGGGTTCGTTGGCCAAGTCTTCAGCGAAGTTCATGGAAAGCAACGCGGAGCCCAATGAAAGCGCCATCACGGCTGCGGCAAGGCCTACTGACAACGCAGGACGCTTCACCAAGCCCTGATAGAACCGAATCGGTTGTTCAATATAATGATGACAGAGTGCTGCGACTGCTAAGGATATTGCCGCGACAGCCAGTTTCCCAGGAAGAGATAGGTCAGGGAGAAGTGCGGCGCCGAATACCAAAAATGGCCAATGCCAGAGATACCACGAATAGGAGAGTGTTCCGAGCCGTTGCAGGGGCGAGGAGGTTAGGAGCATTCCAATCCCACGATGCGGAAATTCTGTTCCCGCGATCAGTATTGCGGCAGTGCCCAGTGTGGGGATGAGCGCAATCCATCCTGGGAAACTCGCGGCACTCATAGCCGAGAGAACATGTGCAGTACCAAGGATCGCTAGAAAACCGAGCCAGCCTATGGCAGAACCCCAACGTGCGAAGGCGTGCAGTTTTTTACGCGACAGGAACCAAGCGAGTCCGCCAATTCCGAACTCCCAGGCTCTGGCTGGAAGCTCGTAAAATGCAAACGTTCCTCCCTTGAGGGTGAATCCGATTCCAATTCCCAACGAGATCAGCGTGAGCCCGGCGAGTAGGGTGAAGAGCGCATTCGTCGAGCGCCACCATCGTGCGCTCAGCAAGATCAGTACAGGCCAAAACAAATAGAACTGTTCTTCAACGGCCAACGACCAAGTGTGCAACAGCGGGTTGGACTGTACGTTTGGGCTGAAGTAATCTCCTGTACTCTTATCGAAAAATATGTTGCTCATATGAAGACTGGCAGATCGTGCGGCATGAGAAGCCAGATTCAACTCCTGGGGTGTCAGGATGAGGGTTCCGATGAAAAGTGTCACAATGAGAGTGACGGCGAACGCTGGGAGCAACCGTCGAGCACGGCGGGCATAAAATTCCAGAAGACTGAGCCGTGAAGTTGTCTGAACCTCGTGGACTAAGATTCCAGTGATCAGAAACCCAGATAGCACAAAAAAGACATCAACTCCGACGAAGCCGCCCAAGAATCCAGGCACGTTGCAGTGAAATAGCACCACCAGGAGTATGGCGATGCCGCGCAGCCCCTCGATATCGGCACGAAAATCTGCTGACCGACTGGCCGAACTCGTTACGGAGGGGGCGGGGATGATCATGTTCCTAGTCATGCGCAGTACTTCCTAAATCTGTGAACTGTTTGACCTGGAGCGTCCGTAGTGAAGACGATAGTAAGGAAAATGCATGGGGGATGCCATCTATCGACGCTGTTAAAAATAGCATGATAACAATTGTTCAGAGTTTAGAACGGCTTGGGTTCCACAGTCTGGCTGTATCAGATGTAGGGAAAAGAATTCACCCAAACAGCATCGCCGCTGTATCTCATGTCATTCTCTTATAGATCCTACCTGGATCAGGCCTGGAATACTAGGCGGATTACATTTGCGATTATGCTAAATATTAGTATTACTACTATAGTTGCAGGATTTCTATTGCGAAGTTCTGATGAAGTCGATTAGGCATTATTCACGGTTTGGACAAGATCAGCTAGGCTTTTCAAGAAGGATGTTCGGTATTCGCACGTTGTCGTTATCAGTCGCGCCGCACTGCGTTTTGTAGAAGCTTGTCGAAACTCAATCAGGCTTTCCGGTGCTGGGGGCAAGACGTCAGCTCGGTTTGTTCGTGCTTTGGTAGGGTGGCGAGGCAAGAGAGCGTGGGCTTCGGAAGTGGACTAGATCCTTCGAAAAGAGCACGTCCAGCGTCCAGTCCAAGGCGACGAGCACTTTCTTCTCAAAGCGAGGGAGTTTCAGCAAGTAGATCGTTCGCCACAGCCACCAGGCAATAAAGCCGGAAAAATTGATGCCGAGAATGTTTGCGACACCGGTCCGTTTTCCGATCGGGGCGAGCTGTCCTATCGTGGAGTAGGTAAACGGTCGCTTCCATCCTTGTCGAACTGTCGCCAGGATATTCTGCGCGGCCACCAGCCCTTCGCGAAGCGCATGTTGTGCGGTTGGAGGATGAAATCCGCCGGTTTTACGGTCCGGCACCATTGCGCAGTCACCCAAGGCCCAGACTCCGGGCCATCCAGGAACCTCCAGGTACTCGTTCACAAGGATCCGGCCCTTGGCCTTTGGGCAGGGCAGGGTGTCCAAGAGCGCGTGGGGACTGATGCCGGCAGTCCAGACAAGTGTATTGGTGGTCACGGTCGTTCCATCGCTGAGCGTGATGTTGTGGTCCGTTACGGCCGTGACCTTGCAGTTTGCATGGATTTCAACCTTCTGCTCCGTCAGTTTGCGTTGTGCGTAGGTCCCGAGCTTTTCTCCAAGCTCCGGCAAGATGACCGGCCCTGCATTGACCAGAATGACCCGCAGCATATCTTCCCGCAAATGGGCGAAGAATCTCACCGCTTCCCGCAGGAAATCATTCATGGCCGCAATGGTTTCGACCCCGGCGAACCCACCCCCGGCTACCACGAAATTCATGAGGCCGGTACGGAGCGAAGCCCCACATTCAAAGTCGGCCTCTTCCAGGTTTGCAATGAGATGGTTGCGCAGCACGATCGCGTCGTTGAGCGTCTTCATGGTAAAGGCTCGGGTGGCCAAGCCAGGAATATCGAAGAAATTCGTGGTGGCCCCAAGAGCCAACACCAGGTGGTCGTACGGCAGCGCATGGCAATGTTGATCATGCCCATGGGACAGGCCGACACGCTTCTGCTCCAGATCAATGGCTTCGACCTCGCCGTGAAAGAACGTCACTTTAGTCAGTAACTTACGGATGGGGCTCACGATGTTCGTGACATCAAGGTCGCTTGCAGCCACTTCGTGCAGCATCGGGGTAAAGAGAAAAAAGTTGTCGTGGTTGACGAGGGTGACGTCTAGGTTCGTCCCCCGTTCGAGTGCCCGTTCAAATTCCAGCGCGGCATACATCCCACCGAACCCCCCACCCAGGATCAAGACCCTTGGTTTTCCGCTAGACATACAGTCTTACCGACCGTGAGTGTGTCCGGAGCCTGATGCGAGAAGTGTGATCGAGAGGAGTGTCTGCCACAGCTGGCCCTCTGACGGTATAGAGGGGAGGTTATGATTGAGGTTGATGAGGTCGACACGCAAGGCCATAAGCAAGGAAGAAACGGTTTTCGATGAGTGAGGAGTTCGTCGATAGGTAATATCGTACCACGTGGGGAGCTGATTGACGTGAATGAAACGGAAATCAGCCATCACCGCAATCTAACTAATCAGCTAAAGTAAGGCTCGGATCTGATGACTGATTGAGGCGCTATAGCAAGCAGAATGAGACAATTCACACTCCGAATCAGCGAATTGCTCGCAGCAGACGTTATGCAATTTCATGTGACTGTGGTACAAGAGTAGACTGATTGACTCCGGCGTCTCGGTATGTCGAGTTTTCGCTGCAACAAAGGATTGTGAGTCAGCCGGCTATCCCATGGTACCTATGCGCTCGTCAATCGTCTAGGTGGGAAGGGTGCATTGAGCGTGAAGACCGAGGAGGACGCATGATTGCGTGGTGGCTGCTAGGTGGGGTCGTAGTCATGTTGGTGGGTGGCGTCCTGTACAAGGAGTGGAAAGGTCGCCGCTGGTCACCGTCTCATTCTGTGATGACGAAGACGACGGACGGGACCATGCTTCAATTCCTCGTGAGGCCGACACGTCGGAATGGGCGAGAGTAGCGAGAGGAACAGGAGACAGGGGTTGGTTGAGGAAGTGTAGCGCTCTAGTGAGCGGGCTTCTTCAATGTTTCGTTATACCGTGCTGTCAGTGAGAGAAACGTCTAGCAGGCTGCGCAAAAAAGGCCGTCCAGCAAGGCCGCAGTGAGTGGAGAGGTGAATCGTACTCTGTCCCGTATGTTGAGCCTCGGAGCGATGCGAGAACGCCGCTGGCGGAATTGTTCCGCATTCTGCGAGGTTCTCGCTGTTCAAACGCAAGAAAATCATCCAGGTCATTTTCTCCTCTCCTCAGAATGATTTGGGTGTCCTACCCCGTTTCCTACCGCAGCTTCTGTTTAGAGGATTCGCGTTTCAGAATAAATAATGGAGACAGGTTCTAGGTCCAGGCCTCCAGAACAGGCGGATCTCGACTTTCACCAATCATCATGGAGCAGTGCCTCGGGGAAACTGCTATGCAGATGGCGACATGGAAACGCGTTCTGTCTGTCAGGACGAGTTTGATAACCTGCATAACAGCCTTTTGTGACAAACTATCATTGAGTCTAATCGCTGACGTGTGCTCCTTGCCCTATCGTCTTTCTTCTTGACCTGAGGTTGCCGGATGTATAACCATTGGTTACTTATCATGATGCGCGAAGAAATTGCAGAGGGCACCTATCTCAGGCTGATCACCGATTGGTCTGGTAGTCCGGCAGGGCTTCTTGCAGTGGTACATCGTGTTGAGGTGAACTGGGCAGGAGGGTGGTCTTGTCAGCTGCGATATCTGGATCGACCAGTGGGAACGTGGACCAAAGCGGTTTCAACTGGGAGCGTTTCGCTTCGAGAGACGGACCTTGTGCACTTTGAGTTAGTGGGTACCTGGATTCCCGCAGACGTCTTGCAGACCTCCACTCAGCATGTAGGAAAGCCCCGGCGCAAACGGAGGTTTTCTGCATGGCGGAGACGCCGAAGTCATCTGCACCAGCTGCACTTGTTCGATGACTTCTCAGTAAATTGGTCACACCCATCAGGCTGACAGTTCTTGTCCACAGAGATATCTCACTAGACATCTTGCATAACTTCATGGCATCAAGTCCTTGTTGTACGCCGCCGCCATGAGCGTCACGCGCAGACCAAAGCGCTTTCGGCGGTTACTGTCCCGGTCGGAGACGATCTTGAAGCGTTTGACGCACGCGATGACAGGCTCTGCGGGAACGTGGGCTTTGGAGATGGTGCGGTTGTGCCGTTTGTCCTCCTTGTTCAGCGGGTTATTTTTGCTGCGCTTTTTTGGCATGGTGGTGTTGCTGTGCAGCTTTTGGAGTCCCATGTAGCACGTGTCGGTGATGGCTTGGGTGTCGGAATGGAGTCGAACGCCAGAATCCTTGAGCACCCGGAAGTCGTGACGGCGGCCGGCCGCATGCGCGAGGCAGATGATCGTGCCCGTCGCCTTGTCGATGACGAGCTGCGTCTTCAGGGTATGGCGTTTTTCTTGCCCGAGTAGTAGCAGCGTTGTTTGTTTTAGCTTGCTCCATAGGCGTTTCCGTCGCGTCGATGAGCACAATCGCATACGTCCTGTCGCTGATGACGAGGGCTTTCTTGCCCGGCAGTGTAAACGCCCCACTCTTGATGCGCGTGTCCTCACACCAGTGGATGTTGCGATAGGCCGTACTCTCGCTGACTCCGTCGCTGTGTCCAATGTGCAGATACGTGCGGTATTCCCGCCAGTACTCCAGCGTCATCAGGAGTCGTACTGAGACGGCCAGGTGATTCGGTTTCCCCCCTCGCGCCTTGCGGTGTGCCTCGGCGTGTTGCAGAACGGACACCATCTCAAGGAAGGTTCGCTTCCGGATCCCGGTCAGCCGACGAAAGGTGACATCCGGCATATCTTCAAACCCCTGTAGCTCCATGACTGGTCCTCCCCCGTCCTGGAGTGCAGGGAATCATAT
>Ga0224510_10000894_pt1 | contig 20796 bp, 17 predicted proteins | sample SF_May12_sed_USG_FD_170161 | JGI IMG/M metagenome (GOLD analysis project Ga0224510, IMG submission 170161) | Sediment microbial communities from San Francisco Bay, California, United States - SF_May12_sed_USGS_4_1 | ecosystem: Environmental > Aquatic > Marine > Sediment | place: USA: California... | reverse complement strand
TGATACGCGAACGCAGCTGCGATGACGAGGACGGCACCGATCGTCGCCTGCAAGAGATCCGTTGTCTCCGGAACGGACGAGAACGTGTTCAGCCCCGGTCCGATCTTCTCGTAGTAGCGCAGGAGGTTGTTGGTGATACCGAGCACCGCGAACGTCGCAATCCCCGCCGCGAGCCCCGAAAGCCGCATCAGCGGGAGCCCAACCAGGAGCGCGAAGACGCCGCCAACCGCAGCCGCGATCAGGAGCGACGGGACGTTCCCGACCGTCGTCGAGCTCAGGAAGTCGAAGAGGTACGGCATCGTCGCCGGCTTCTCCTGCTCCGGGATCGAGAGGACGCCGGCCGCCCATACGCCGACCGCGAAGAAGCTGATGTGCCCGAACGAGAGTACGCCCGAGTTGCCGACGAAGACATAGATCGCGACGACAGTCGAGACAGAGATGAGCGCGGTGATGAAGTAGATCTGATTCGTCTGAGAGACGAACGCGCCGAGAGTCGCGGCTGCGACAACCAGCAGTACCGGCGCGAGCAGCTCAGCGAGAGCCCTGCCCACCCTCATACGCGCTCCACCAATCCGCGGTGTCGAGTGAAGAGCCCGTCGGGCCGTAGAAGAAGGACGAGAATAACGAGGCCGAAGAGAAGCGACGGTAGATACTGGCTCTGACTCGAGGGTAGAGCGCCGCCGAGGAGGCCCGAGACGTATCCGATCAGGAACCCTCCGAGGGTGGCTGAAAGAAGCCTCGACATTCCGCCGACGACGACTCCGGCAAGGACGAGGATCGTCTCCTGCAATGCGAACGTCGGAGTCACGGTCGGGAATTGCACGGTGAGCAGGACCGCCACGAGAGCCGCAAGCGCCCCCGCGATGAGCACTGAGACGGTGCTCACCATGTTCGCCCGCACTCCGAGCATCCGCGCGGTCGGTGCATCCATGGCCGCAGCTCGCATGTGCAGGCCGATCGAGGTGCGGTTCAGCAGCAGGACGAGAAGCGCGAGGCAGATCGCAGCGGTCGCGATCGCGACGATGGTGATCTTCCGTATGTCGACGCTCCCGACCGACACCGGACGGTTGAGCTGGACAAGCGAAGTCGCGGTTTTCCCGAGCGGTCCGAACCAGAGGAGCGCGATCGATTGCAGGAGGAACGAGACCGCGAACGTGGCGATCAGCATCACCGCGGCCGACTGCGTCCGCAGCGGGCGAAAGACGGCGCGCTCCATCGCGAGCGAGAGCGTGAGCACCACGGCGAAGCACAGAGCGATGGCGGCGGCCACGGGCCAGCCGCGCTCCGACGCGAAGGCGATGGCGAACGCCCCGGCCATGATCAGCTGCCCGTAGGCGAAGTTGACGAGCCGCATGACACCGAACACGAGGCCGATTCCGACCGCCATGAGCGCGAAGATCGCGCCGAGGCCGATCGCGTCGACCTGCACTTGTAGGTTGACGGCGTCGTCGAGGAAGTCGGTCAGCCCGCTGGCGAGAACCTCGTTCACGAGAGGTAGGCCGCGACCATGCGATCGGTGTCGGCCGCGTCATCAGGGGTGAGCGTCAGGCGCAGCTCGCCGTTGGCGAGAACGACCGTCCGGTCGGCGAGCGCCACCGTCCGCTGCGCGCGCTGCTCGACGAGCAGGATCCCGAGCCCTCGGTCACTGATCGTCCGAAGTGTCGCGAACACGAGGTCGACGATGGTCGGCGCGAGCCCGAGAGACGGCTCGTCCAGAAGCAAAATCGACGGCGAGGCGACGAGTGCACGTGCGATCGCGAGCTGCTGCTGCTGACCGCCCGAGAGGGCGCCGGCGTGTCGGTCGCGGAACTCCTCCACGATCGGGAACAGCTCTGCAACGGCCGTGAGGCTCTCTTCTGCTCCGTCGCGCCGCGACCGCCCCGCGAGACCGAGACGGAGGTTCTCCTCGACAGTGAGCTCCGCGAACAGGCGACGCCCCTCTGGTACCAGGGCGACACCGCGCCGCGCGATCGACTCGGGGTTGCGGCCTCGGAGCGACCTATCGTCGAGGCGGATGTCGCCAGCCTGCGCCGGGATGAGACCCATGATCGCGTGCAGCGTCGTCGACTTCCCAGCGCCGTTCGGGCCGATGAGACCTACGATCTCGCCCGGCGCGACGGTGAGCGAGAGGCCGCGTACCGCCGGCACTCCGCCGTAGCCGACCTCGAGGTCGGCGAGCTCGAGCCCGATCATCCTGTGGGTTCCACAGGGACGGCGCTTTCGCCGAGGTAGGCGGCCACCACGTCGATGTTTGCGCGGACCTCGTTCGGCGTACCTTCCGCGAGCGTCGTGCCCTGATCGAGCACCTGAATCCGGTCGCAGACCTCCATGATCAACGCCATGTTGTGATCGATGAGCAGCACGCCTGCATCGTGCTCGTCTCGCACCGAGCGGACCACCTCCGCGAAAGCCGGCACCTCGGACTCGGGAAGTCCGGCTGCCGGCTCGTCCATCAGGACGAAGCGCGGGAACGTAGCAAGAGCCCGCGCAACTCCGAGGCGCCGCTCATCGCCGTGTGGGAGCGATCCCGCGGGAGCGTCAGCGTACGAGCCGAGATAAAGCGACTCGAGAAGCTCATCGGCTTGCCGGCGAGCCTTGCGCGGGCTGGCACCGGCGCCGAGCGCGGCAACCTCGACGTTCTCTCGCACGGACAGGCCGCGAAAGGAGCGGCTGTGCTGGAACGTCCGCGCTAGACCGTTCCGACCACGTCGATCGGGCCGCCAGCGCGTGACGTCGCGGCCTTCGAGCTCGACCGAGCCTGCGTCGGGGAAATCGAAGCCGGTGAGGACGTTTACGAGCGTGGACTTGCCGGCACCGTTCGGCCCGATCAGGCCGACGACCTCGTGCCGGTGCAGCTCGAGGGTCACCCCGCGCAGCGCCTGGACCCCCTCGAACGAGCGCGAGACGCCGGCGGCCCGGAGCGAGGCTCCGGACCGCCTGATCTCCTCTGGATGCGCCTCCGCGTCCGGCAAGGTCGCCTTAGATCTTCGGGACGACCTTCGCCTTGATCGTCCCGACGACCTTCGGGACGTTGTTCTGCACGCGGATGACGCGGTACTGCCGTCCGAACACCGTGTGCAGCTGCTTCGAGAAGCTCACCTTCCCCGAGAGCGTCGGGACGTTCTTGAACTTCTCCATCTGCGCTGCCAGTGCGAGCCCGTTCGTCGAGCCGCCCGCCCGCTTGAGCGCGACGAGAATGCCGTCGATGGCCGCCGGGCCCGTGATGAACGCTCCCGTGCTCCCTGCCTTCGCGATCGCCGCTTTGTTCCGCTTGGCGAGTGCGTTGACGGCCTTGACCGGATCGTTGCCGAACGCGGATGCGAACGTGACGTAGTAGTAGTTCGTCACCTTCGGATCCGGCGTGTACCAGTAGTTGCCGTCTCCCGCCCACGAGTTGAGCATCGGAGTGTTGTTCCCGAGCGTCCGCAGACCGTTCAGGATCGGCACCTGCGCGCCGAACGCCGCTGCCGTCGAGGTCACGATGACGTCCGCCTGCTTCGCATTCAGGCGCGTCACGACGCTCTGCCACGAAGCTGGGTTACCCCCGGCGGATTGATACGTCTCCTCGGTGACGATCTTGCCGCCGAGCTGCTGCCAGCGGGCCTTGAACGCCTGGACGACGTTCCGGAAGTAGACGATCACTGTGTCGGTGGCGAGCGACGCGTTCCGCCAGCCCTTCTTCCACGCGAACTCAGCCATCGCCGAGCCCTCGTCCTGAGCGACGTTCCCGTACGAGAACGCGAGACGCCCCTTCGCGCCGAAGCGCTTCGGGCCCATCTGGTCGGTACCGATGCACGCCGCGACCGTCAGCTTCCCGGCGTTGATCGCCTGTTGGACGACAGGAGCCGCGTAGTCGACGTCGCACGTGGTCATGATCACGTCGGCACCCTGCCCCAGGAGCTTCGCCGCGCACGACTTCGCGATCGTCGGCTTGTTGCCCTGCGTGTTGCAGGTGATGAGCCTCAGCTTGATCTTGCTCGTCTTGTTGACCTGCGCGATCCGTGTCTTCGCCGTTGCAAGCGCCGGCCCATCGAATGGCGCCATGTTCCCGACGCCGTCGTAGGCCCAGCCGATCGTCACTGTCTTGGACTGCTGAGGTGCTGCGGTTCCCCCTGCTACGACGGCAACCGCGACTAGTGCTGTGGCGGCCATAGCGAGCACCGCCTTCGTTACTCCGGTCATCTCTGCCCTCCTGTCGGTCCTGGTATTCCTGCCTTTGTCGATCCTCCGCGCCTCACCATGAAGCTTCCTTTCCCTTTACGAGGCCATACAGCATCGCGTGCAGCGGCACCGAGACATCGCGCCGCACCGCCTCGCGGACGATCGAGCCGGTGATGAGCTCGATCTCCGTCTGCCGGTGTGCGTCGACATCTTCGAGCATCGACGGGTAGTGCGCCGATCCTCGCTGCGTCGCGAGCACGTTCATCTCCCATGGGTCGTCGTGGAGGTCGATGCCGGCCGCTGTGGCGACCGCCTTTCCCTCATCGACGAGGCCATGCACGAGATGGCCGAGATTCGTGGGATCTACCTCCTGCGCGAAGTGCGGGTCGTGTGGGAGCCCGGTTAGCGCAGCGACCGGATTGACGGCAGCGTTGAAGATGAGCTTCGACCACTGGGCCGGTCGGAGATCTGGCAACGCCTCCGCCTTGAGGCCCGAGGCGGCGATCGTGTCGGCGATGTCGCGCACCGTCTCGAACGGCGTGTCCTCGTACGGGCCGAGCCACGTCTCAGTGTCGAGGATGTACTCGACGTGGGTGTCCGAATGGCGTGTCCCGCTCATGAACGTGACGCCGGAGACGATCGACCAGTCACCGTGTGCGCGGACGACTTCTTCGGCGCCGATGCCGTTCAGCACGGTCATCACCGTCGCCTCCGAAAACCTGCCTTCGAGCGCCGCCGCCGCCGGCTCGAGCCCCGACGCCTTCGTCGCGACAATCGCGACGTCAAACGGGGATAGCCCCTCCGGATCCGCGCTGGCGGAGACACGGGCATGGCGCTCGCTCTTCCCACTCACGCGTAGCCCTTCACGGTTCAGCGCGTCTGCGTGCTCCTTCCGCCGCGTCAGCACGGAGACGTCGCAGACGTGGGCCAGATGACCCGCGAAGAGGCTCCCGATCACCCCGGCTCCAACGATGCAGACCCGTTCCACGCTGCTGCGCGAGTATCTCCCACAACTGACATGTCAGTCAACCGCGACGCGCACGACGCCGCGAGACGAGCCGCCGGAATTCCGCGTCCGTGACGAGGCCACGCTTCTTCGTACCGGCTCGCTTGACGACCTCGAGCAGCGGCGGAATCTGCTCCTCCGGGACGTCGAGCCCGAGCTCCTCGACCTTGATCCGGATCGAGTCGAGCCCACTCTTCTTCCCCAGCACGATCCCACGCTTCGCGCCGACGAGCTCCGAGGCGTACGGCTCGATCGCCGGCGGGTCATGGAATTGAGAGGCCACGGCGCCCGACTCGCGGATGAAGAGGTTGTCGCCCGTGACCGCCTTCCAGGGCGCGAGCTGCGTGCCCGAGAGCTCCTGGACGAGCCCGGCCAGGTCGCGCGCCTGCTCCAGCCGAAGCCGGGTCGGTATCCCATAGAGCGCTTCGAGCGCAAGCGCGACCTCGATCAGGTCGGCGTTACCCGCACGCTCTCCCATGCCGTTCACCGTTCCTTGTACCCAGGTCGCGCCCGCCTGGACTGCCGCGACCGCTGCCGCCGTCGCAAGGCCGAAGTCGTCGTGGCCGTGCCAGTGGACGGGAACTTCGAAGTCCAGCCGCTCGGCCACATCGCCGACCAGGAACGCCGCTGCCTCGGGCGTCGCGATCCCGAGCGTGTCGACGACGACGACCTCCTGTGCGCCCGCCTCTACGGCGCTCTCGTACACCCGTCGCACGAACTCGAGGTCGGCGCGGGTCGAGTCCACACCGAAGAATGCGACGCGTATCCCCTGCTCTACGGCGAACGAGACGGCGGAGCGGATCCGCTCGAGCATCGTCTCGCGTGAAACGCCGAGCGCTGTCAGCTTCCCATCGGAGATAGGGCTCTCGATCACCGAGGCCTGCAATCCGAGCTCGACGAGCGCCTCCACGTCCGCGCGGACCGCCCGCGAGAAACCCCAGATCTCGGCATCGAGCCCAGCTTCCAGAATGAGCGAGATCGCGCGCGCGTCATCCTGGGAGACGCGCGGGAAGCCGGCCTCGATGCGGTCCACGCCCGCCGCCGAGAGCGCCTTTGCAATTTCCACTTTTTGCTCTGGATCGAGAACGACACCGACCGTCTGCTCCCCGTCGCGGAGCGTCGTGTCGTAGAGGCCGACGGTGCCGTGCGGCTGCGGCTCGAGCGCCTTCGCGTTCAGGTCGCCGATCCAGACCTTGGAGCGATCGAGAGTCACGCGCGGACTATCGCATTCCGCCGTCTCGCGTGACTCAGGCTCCGCTCTGACGGATGATGCCGCCTGTGCGGCTCGATCTTCCCTCAGGAACGGTCACCTTCCTCTTCACGGACGTCGAGGGCTCGACGCACTTGCTGCACCAACTCGGCGCCAAGGGCTACGCCGAAGCGCTTGCCGAGCACCGGCGTCTGATCCGCGAGGCCTGCGCTTCACACGACGGGGTCGAGGTCGACACGCAGGGCGACGCCTTCTTCTTCGCCTTCCCGACGGCGCCTGGTGCGCTTGCGGCTGCGGGGGAGACGACGGAGGCGCTCGCCTCGGGGCAGGTGCAGGTGCGGGTTGGGCTACACACGGGGACGCCGCTTCTCACCGACGAGGGCTACGTCGGAGGAGACGTGCACCGTGCCGCCCGCATCGCCGCCGCCGGACACGGCGGGCAGGTGCTCGTCTCCTCTTCGACCGCTGCGCTGATCGAGCCAAGTAACAGTCTGTTACAAGGCGCTTCCCTCACCGATCTCGGCGAGCACCGCCTGAAGGATCTCTCGGCGCCCGAGCGCGTCTACCAGCTTGGAGCCGGCGACTTCCCCGCCCTTAAGAGCCTCTTCCGCACCAACCTCCCCGTCCCCGCGACTCCCTTCCTAGGCAGAGAGCAGGAGTTGTCCGAGGTGGTCGAGCTCCTCTCCTCGGAGGACACGCGCCTGCTCACGCTCACGGGACCGGGAGGCACTGGGAAGACTCGGCTCGCTCTGCAGGCCGCGGCCGAGGCTTCAGACGCGTTTCCGGACGGGATCTGGTGGGTGCCGCTCGCACCCTTGCGTGATCCAACGCTCGTGCTCGAGACCGCAGCACAGGTGGTTGGCTCGAAGAACGGCCTCGCCGAGCACATCTCCGACAAGGCGATGCTCTGCCTGTTCGACAACTTCGAGCAGGTGGTCGAGGCAGGAGCTGAGCTCGCTGAGCTGCTCAGCGCCTGTCCGAACCTGGACGTCCTCGTCACGAGCAGAGAGCGCTTGCGGGTAGCCGGCGAGCAGACCTACCCCGTGCCGCCCTTGGCCGAAAGCGACGGCGAGGCGCTCTTCGTCGCCCGCGCGCGTGCCGTCGATCCCTCCTTCACCTCGAGCGAGGAGGTGTCAGAGCTCTGCGCTCGTCTCGACGAGCTCCCACTCGCGCTCGAGCTCGCGGCTGCCCGCACCGCGCTCTTCAGCCCCAAGCAGCTGCTCGAGCGGCTCTCCCAGCGTCTCGACCTGCTCAAGGGCGAGCGCGACGCCGATCCGCGCCAGCAGACCCTGCGAGCGACGATCGAGTGGTCGTACGACCTTCTGAGCGAAGAGGAGCAGAGGCTCTTCGCGCGCCTCGCCGTCTTCGCCGGCGGCTGCACCTACGAGAGCGCGGAGAAGGTCTGCAACGCCGATCCCGACACCCTCCAGTCGCTCCTCGACAAGAGCCTTCTGCGCAAGCGCGACTCGAAGGCAGGGCCTCGCTACTGGATGCTCGAGACGATCCGCGAGTACGCCGCGGAGAAGCTGGAGGAGTCGGGCGAGGCCGCAGATCTCCGCCGGCGCCACGCGGCGTTCTTCCTCGCTCTTGCCGAGGAGGCGGAGCCGCACCTCCGCGGGAGTCCGAAGGACTGGCTCGACCGGCTGGAGGAAGAGCACAACAACCTGCGCGCTGCCATTGATCTGCTCGGGGCTTCAGGCGAGACAGAGCTTGCCTTGCGCTTAGGAGGAGCACTGGCACGGTTCTGGAGCATCCGGGGCCACAATGCGGAAGGTCTGTCTCGTCTCGAATACGCGCTGCGCGCCGACGAGCGTCCGACAGCGGCCCGGGCCAAAGCCCTCAACGGAGCGGCAATGATGGCGGTTGATTGTGCGACGATGAGGCTTCTGGCCGAGGAAGGGCTCGCGCTCCATCGCGCGCTCGACGACGCGTGGGGTACCGCCTACTCCTTACTGCTGCTTGGCCTCGCCGCCACCGAGGACAGCGATTTCGAACAGGCGCTGCAGCTCACGGACGAGAGCGTCGGACGATTCCGCGAGCTCGGCGACGACCACTACACCTTGTTGGCGACTGACAACCTTGCGTGGATCTGCAAGGAGCTCGGCGACCGCGAACGCGCCCGAACACTGCATGAGGATGTCGTTCGTCGGGCACGTGCAACGGCTAACGAGCGCATGGAGGCGGCGGCGCTGGGTGGCCTGGCCAGCATCATCGGCGACGAGGGCCGACCCGAGGAGGCCCTCGCGATGTTGAGGGAAAGCATTCGCATCTGGTACGACCTGGGCGAGCTCCATATGATCGCGAGGGACCTCCTTCGCTTCGCTCGCGTGCTCGCCCTCGAGGGACGAGCGGAGACGGCCGCCCGGCTCCTCTCCAGCTCGGAGGCTCTGCACGAGGAAATCGGTGTCAGAGAGGCATGGCTCCCGGCGGATATCCAAGGGACGCTCACCACGATCCGTACGCAACTGGACGAAGAGGCCCTCGCTGAGGCCTGGGAGCAAGGCCGGGCTCTGACCGTCGACGAGGCGGTCGCGGTCGCCCTCGACTCCCAAACGGGTTGACCTAACGGCGGCTCTCCCTAGACCGAGACGACGCCGTCCGGGAACGGTGAGAGCTTCTCGGCGCCGCCTGAGGTGATCAGAAAGTTGTCTTCGACGCGAAGGCCCCCGCCGCCCTTGATATAGCATCCTGGCTCGATTGCAAGAACCATCCCGGTCTGGATCTCGCCTCCTCCGGCCTGGTGCGCGTATGGCGGCTCATGGGCGCGAGCGCCGACGCCGTGGCAGATGGGATGCGACGGCTGGCCGGGGAATCCCATGGCTTCGATCCCCGCGCGAATGCGGCGGTCGACCTCGGCTAGGCTCGCCCCCGGCCGAGCGAAGTCGATCGCGTCCTCGTAGACCGCCATGAGTCCTCGCTCGAGCCCGCGGTACGCAGTAGTCAGCTCCCCGACAACGAGGTTCTTCGTGTGGTCGCACCAGTACCCGTCGGCGCAGACCCAGATCTCGAAGAGCGTCGGCTCACCCTCGACGACGGGGCGCGAGGTCGTTGCCGTGAAGGTCTTGATCCCGGGGCCTGACCACACAAGAGAGAAGCCAAGCGCAAGGTCAACCCGACCCTCCCACCCGGTCCCTTCACCATGGGCGAAGCCCTCCCACTCCGCGGCGATCTGCGCCTCGCTCATCCCGGGCTCGATGATCAGCTTGCAGTGCTCCATCGCGGCCGCCGCGATGTCGTTGGCGAGTCGCATCCGCTCGATCTCCTGCGCGGTCTTGATCGCCCGCGCTTCGGCGAGAAGCGGGGTCGCGTCCTGAACGTCACCGAACGCGGTGAACCAGTCGTGTGTGAACGTCGTCGGCTCACCGACCATGCGGTCGGTTGACTGCGTGCCGAGCGAGAGCTCGAGCCCAACCGTTCCATACTCGCTCGCCGCCTCCCGGGCCAACGCCAGTACACGTGCGGTGGGCGGTCGGGGATCGAGCTCATCGTACCCTTTGAACAGGCGCACGTCACTCGTCCATGCCATGCGCCCAGCGTCCTCCTCAGAGGCCTCGAGACAGAAGAGCACAGACTCGCCGTCGCGCGGAAACACGCACGCGTCGTAGCCCTTCATCCCCCAGAAGTTCGTCAGGTAGAGGACGTTGTCGGGGGCGCGGACGACCAGAGCGTCGAGCGCACGCTCGGCCATCAGCGCGCGAACGCGATCGAGCTTCGCATCGTCGCGTAGCCAGCTCAACCTGCTTCCTCCCATACGACGCGGCCCTCATGCGTGACGACACGGCCGATCCCGCTCCCCGGGTAGTGCCCACACGCCACGAGGACATCCTGATCGATCAACTCCGGAAGGAGTGCGTTTCGTGTCGCGGCGCAGATTGCGGGCTCTCCATCGGCGACGTAAACCCAGTCCGGCTCGTTCAGGAGTGCAGGATGTACTGCCGTGTCCGCGATCAAGACCGCACGCTGGCCCTCCGACGCGAATCGAAGGCCCATGTGACCCGGGAAGTGACCCGGCGCGGCGAACGCGGAAACACCGGGGGCGAGCTCGAAGTCACCGGAGACGGTCTCGAAGCGACCCTCGAGAGCGATGATGCAGCGCTGCACATGCGCCCGACCCTCCTGAGCGCGGACGAACGTGAGTGCATCCTCGTGCACGACGTACCGCGCACTCGGGAAGAGCGCGATCCCCTCGAGGTCCGTGTTCCAGCCGAGGTGGTCGATGTGAAGGTGCGTCAGGAAGACGATGTCGATATCGCGGGGGCCGAGCCCGAGCTTCGCGAGCGACGCGGGAAGCTCACCTTCGTTCTCCGCCGTCCAGTCCCAGAGCCCGGGCGGCCCGACTCCGGTGTCCACGAGAATCGTGATCTCCTCCGTGCGGACGAGGAAGCAGTTGCACGGAAGCCGCCAGGCGTAACCGGAGAAGAGGTCTGGGTAGAGCGCCCGGTACGGCTCCCACGCCTCGACCGGTACCTCCGGATAGAGCTCGCTGTACTCGCCGAGCAGCCCGACCGCGTCAGCGACCGGAAGGAGGTCGATCGAGCCGACTACCACCGGATCCGTGGCGGCGCCGGCTCGCCGTGTGCCTCCTGCCAGGAGACGACCGGGTTCCGCAGGACGCCGATGCGCTCGATCTCCGCCTCCATCACGTCGCCCGGCTTGAGGTAGAGCGAGGCGGCATCGGGCGAGAAGCCCGCGACGCCAGACACAGTTCCTGTCGACAGCACGTCTCCTGCCGAGTATCCGAGCGCCGAGTAGTGGCTCACGATCTCGGGAATCGTCACGCTCATGCGCCCCGAGTGGGAGGTCTGGCGCACTTCGCCGTTGACCCGCAGCTCCATGGCGAGATCATGCGGGTCGGGAATGTCGTCCGCCGTGACGATCCACGGGCCTAGTGGGCAGAACGTGTCGATCGCCTTGCAGAACGAGAAGACGCCAGAGCGCATCTCGCGCCGCTGGATGTCGCGCGCGGTGATGTCGTTGAAGATCACATACCCCGCGATGTGGTCGCTCGCCTCCTCCGGCGAAAACCACTTCCCCGCCTTGCCGATCACGACCGCCAGCTCGAGCTCGTAGTCGAGCTCCTCGGTCAGGTGCTCGGGGTAGACGACAGGCTCGTCGGGGCCGACGATGGCGTCGACGTTCTGGAAGAAGACGATCCACGGCGCAATCTCATGCGTCCAGCCGACCTGCTTCGACTCCTCCTCGTGCTCGCGGAAGTTGCCCGCGGTGTGAAAGAACTTCTTCGGGACGATCGGGGCCCGAAGCCGGGTTTCGGCGAGTCGCACGCGCTCACCGGTTTCGTCCGCCCCGCCCCGCTCGAAGTACGCGCGCATGGTCGCGACGTCGAGGACGGCGATCTCCTCGCCGTCGAGTATCCCGACGCGCCACTCGTCGCCGAAGGTAACGAGCTTCACGTTGCCAAGTTACAAGTTGTCACAAGGTCAGGCCCGCGTCTCAGATTCGCTCGCATACGGTCGTTCGCGCAACGTATCGACCAGCTCCCGTCCCAAGTGACAAGTTGTCACTTGGGTTTGGACGGGTCTCATGGGGCGACTCCGCAGACGTTCATCGCCGCCCGCGCGTACACCTCGGCCGTTTGCACGAGTCCGGCGATCTCGAGGTTCTCGCCCTTGACCGTGTCCATGAGGCCGGTGGATGTGCCGTAGTTCACGGTCGCGATCCCGTATCGCGAGAGCACTGAGGCATCCGAGAACCAGCGCGTCACGTCTCGCTCGGGCGGCGCACCGAACACCTCGCCGTGCGCGACGTCGAGCGCGCTGACCAGCGGGTGATCCTCCGCGATCTCGGCGCCTGGGGCTGTCACGTACACCTCTCCCTCAACTCCGTGGTCGGGGAATCGGTCACGGAGCGAGCGAACGAGGTCGAGCACCTGCGCTCGCGCAACCGCCATCTCCTTTGTCGGAGGCACACGAACGTCGAGGAACAGGTCGGTGCGGTGGGGCGTCCGGGAGACCCGCCAGCCGAACCCTCCTTCGATCGCTCCCACGTTGACGATCGACTTCGCACCGCGATACGCGTTCTCCGGATCGTCTTCCCAGGTTGGAATCCACTCGAGCACAGCGTCGAAGACTTTGCGCATGCGCACGATCGAGTTCTGGTCGCGCTTCCCTTCGCTGAACGCCGTGTGAATGAACGGCCCTTGCGTCGAGATCCGCAGCCAGAGCGAGCCGAAATGGCCGAGGACGACCTTCGACTCGGTCGGCTCGCCGAGGATGCACATGTCTGCGACCCCGCCGTGTGAGACGAGATAGCGCGAGCCGGCCGCGTAGCCCCTGTACTCGGAGCCCTGCGCGTCGCCGAACTGCGTCTTCTCGATCTCGCCCGAGACAGCGGCGATCATCACGTCCCCGCGCAGCGTGACGCCGGCATCGCCCAGCGCGCGGAGCGCCTCGACGTAACACGCGAGCGCGCCCTTCATGTTGGAGATCCCGAGGCCGTACAGCCGGCCATCCTCGACGAAGGCGCTCGGCTGGAAGCCCGGCACATGGCGCAGCCAGGGTTCTTTCCCGGAGTACGACGTGTCCATGTGGCCGTTGAACATGAGGCTCGGACCGCCGCCTGCGCCCTCGCGAATCCCGAGGACGTTCGCGCGGCCGTCCTCCACCTGCTGCCACTGCACGTGCAGGCCTATGTCGAGGAACGTCTCGCGCATGAGCTCGGCCATCGCCTCTTCCGAGCCGGTGAAGCTCGGGGTCCCGATCGCCTGCGAGGCCCACTCGACGAGCCGCTCCCGGTCGATCCGCAGCTCAGTCACGGACGTGCGGGAGCACCTTCTCGCCGAAGAGGCGGATCTGATCGTGACGGCGGTCGCCCCACAGCTCGAGCATGACGTGCGTGCAACCAGCTTCGCGGTACTCCTCGATCGCCTCGATGCAGTCAGATGGTGTCCCTGCAATCGCCTTGCAGCGGTCGAGGAGCGAGTCCGTGACCTCCGCCTTCGCCGCAAGCCGTCCGCCTTGCTCCATCGCCTCGGCGACAGGGGCGAGCTCCTCCATGTCGATCCCAGCCAGGTCGAGCAGCGTGTCCGCTGAGCCCCTGATGTTCTGAAACTTGTTCGCGAGGTACATGCCCGCGATCTCACGCGCGCCGTCGCGGCCAGCATCGCGATCAGACTCGTGGATCGAGGCGACGACCGTGCAGCCGATGTCGATGTCCGCCTTCACGTTCTCGCGGGTGTAGCGGACGAAGGCCGGCGTCGTGATCGACGGCGTGAGGCAGCCATCGGCGATCTCGCCGGAGAGCGCCTGCATCTTCGGTGCGGTCGCGGCAACGTAGACGGGCGGAACACCACGAGGCGTATGCGCCTCAGGGCTCAACCCCGGCACGGACGCACTCCACGTCTCGCCCTCGTACTCGAAGGGTTCGCCGCCGAGCACGCCGCGCACGATGGTCACGGCATCGCGCATCGGCCCGAGCGTCTTCGACGTCTGCGAGCGGATGTTGTTGAGGAAGATCTTCGACGTCCCGAACCCGAGCAAGAACCGGTCCGGTCCGGCGGCCTCCTGCACAACCCGCGCATCCATCGCGACCTGAACGGGGTGCCGTGTGAACGGCGAGATGATCCCCCAGCCGATCGTCAATTGCTGCGTCTCGCGCGCCATCAGCGCGGAGACGACGGTGGACGAGCGCGCCTCCATCCCATGCTTTCGCCACCACGGGTAGGCCTCGGCGAGCCAGATCGTGTCCATCCCAGACTGGTCCATGACGCGGGCAGACTCGAGCATCTCGTCGAGCGGCTCCATCGTCAGCTGCATGACGCCAATGCGGAAGGGCACCGTCACGGCGACCCTCAGCCCCTACTCGACAGATCCGCTTGAAGCGGCCACAACGCGCTCTTCGAGCGCGGCGAGCACTTGCGAGACCTGTTGATTGACGATCGGCTGCAGCACCCGCTGACCCATCGCGCCGACAGGCCCCGCGATCTTCACGTCTGCTTCCCACGCCATCGACGTTCCCTCACCGGAATCCGAGAGCGTGAACGCCGTCGTCATGTCCATGAGCGCCCCGACGCCCTGACCCTTCGCTCGCATCGAGGCGAACTCGAGCGGGCGCTCCTCCAGCTTCTCGAAGTTCATCGTCATCTTGAGGCCGCCGAGGCCGAGCGGCACCTTGACCTTGGCCGTCCAGTGGCGCTCGTCGGTGATCTCGAAGCTCTCGACACCGGGCATGAGCTTGGCCATCTCGGACGGCTCGTTGATGACGCTCCAGACCGTCTTGCGCGAGGCTGAAAGCTCTTTCGTACCGCTCACGATCACTTCGAGACCACCTCCACGTTCGCTCGGGTTGCCTCGGGATCCTGAAGCATCGACCAGACTCGGTGCGGCGGGTTGCAGCTTGTGTAGACGATCGCCTTTCCGGCGGCCTGAAGTGCGTCCTGAATCGCTGCACCGATGCAGTGGATGCCTCCACCTCCGCCCTCCCCCATGCCCTTTGCTCCCAGAGGTGCAACCGGCGAGGGAGACTCCATCGCACCCGTCTTGAGCGGCGGCATGTCCATCGCGTGGGGTACGTGGTAGTCGTAGAAGTTGGCGGTGAGCAGCGTCCCCTCCTCGTCGTACACGAACTCCTCGGAGAGCGCGGCGCCGATCGCGTGCGCAGTTGCCCCGTGTACCTGCCCTTCGACGATCTGCGGGTTGATACGGACGCCGCAGTCGTCCACAGCCGCGTAGTCGACAATCTCGACCTCGCCGGTCTCCGGGTCGATCTCGACGAGCGCCGCATGGATCTGCGTGGCGTACGTGAGCGTCAGCTGGCCGGTCTTCTTCTCCGTGTCGACCATCCCGAAGTTCGGGCGGCAGACGTACCGGTGGTTCAAGGTCGGATTGAAGTCCGGCGGGAAGAAGGCGTTGTTCGCATTGACGATTGCGCCGAGCGCCATGAACGGGAGCGCAGCCTCTTCGGGCCCGTCCTTGATGCGAGCAAAACCGTCGGCGAGCTCGATCGCCTCCGCGGGTGCCTGGAGCACGGCCGCGGCGAGCTGGATCATGTCCTCGCGCACGAGCTCGGCGGCGCCCTTCACAGCCCCGAGCCCCGTGAATGCGAACTGGCTCGCGTACGTTCCGGAGAATCCGGCGTGCGAGTTGAACCAGGTGTCGTGGCCGCGCCGCACGTTCACCTGCTCGGGCGGACAGCCGAGGATGTCGGCGACGACCTGCGCTGCCGTCGTCTCGTGGCCCTGGCCTTGAGGAACGGTGCCGATCGTCACAACGACCTCGCCGAAGATGTCGAGCTTCACCGACGCGGCCTCGTTGTTTCCCGAGAACTGCAGGTCGGGGTTGAGAAGCGTCGACTGCCCGAAGTTGTTCGTACCGGAGTCGAGCGTCGAGCCGATCCCGAACCCGAGCAGCTTGCCGCGCGACGCCGCCTCCTTCCGCCGCTGCTCGATCGAGCCGTAGTCGATGAGGTCGAGCGCGATGTCGAGCGCGGCAGCGTAGTCCCCCGAGTCGTAGAAGCAACCGTTCGGGGTCTCGTACGGCATCTGCTCGGCCTTCACGTAGTTCTTCTTGCGCACGTCGACCGGGTCGAGACCGAGCTCGGTGGCGACGATGTCGATGATCCGCTCGGTGAGCCAGAGGTGCTGCATCCGCGAGTAGCCGCGATTCGGCGACACCGGCGACTTGTTCGTGCAGACCTGCGTGAAGTCGACCTGAATGTTCCGCCAGCCGTACAAGCCCGGTGTCACCTGCGCCCAGATGATGCAGCCGAGCGGCTCGTAGCGCGGGAACGCACCGCAGTCGTCCAGCGCCTTCACCTTGAAGCCGGTCATCGTGCCGTCAGCCTTCACGGCGACCTCGACGTCGAGGAACGTTCGCTCGTTGCCGTGCGCGTTCGCCGTGTGCTGGTCGGTTCTCCACTCCGTCCACTGCACTGGACGCCCGAGCTTGCGGGCCATCAGGCAGAGCACGACGTACTGCGGGTGGAGGCAGATCTTGTTGCCGAACCCGCCGCCGATGTCGTGCGTGACGAAGCGGAGCTTGTCGATCCCCGTGCGGAGCGCCGGTGCCATCCAGATCGCTCCCACTCCGGGCATCTGGTGATTACAGGTGAGCGTCCACTCGCCCGTCCCCTTGTCGTATTCCACGAGCGCGCCCGCGCATTCGAGCGGAGTCGACGAGAAGCGGTGGAAGTGCAGCCGGTCGATCTTCACGACGTGATCGGCCTCGGCGAGCGCCTCGTCGACGTCTCCCCAGTTGAAGACTCCAGACCAGACGACGTTCGAGCCAGCATCGTCGTGGAGCACGACGTCGTCCTTCAGCGACTCCTCGGCGTCGACGAGAACCGGCAGCGGGTCGTAATCGACCTCGACGAGATCGGCCGCGTCGCGCGCGAGCTCGCGGGTCGCTGCACACACTGCAGCCACCGGTTCGCCCATGAAACGCACGCGCCCAACGGCGAGTGCGTAATCCTTGATGTTCCCGCCCGGCTCGACCGACATCTCGAAGAAGGGGTCCGTGTGGATCGCCACCTCGTCGCCCGTGATCGTCCCGTAGACGCCCTCGAGCTCGAGTGCCTTGGAGACGTCGATCGAGACGATCTTCGCGTGCGCGTACGGCGAGCGGACGAAGTGGACATAACCCATGCCGTGGCGCCGGACGTCGTCGAAGAACGTCCCGAGTCCCTGGACGAGCCGCCTGTCCTCCTTGCGCGGAATCGACTGGCCGACGTACCCACGTTTCAGCGTCGTGGTCGGCTGCTCGGTGACGGTGGTCACGCGCTACCGCCTACCGCTATGACGGCCTCGACGATGTTCACGTAGCCCGTGCAGCGACAGAGATTGCCCTGCAGGGCGTAACGCACCTCTTCCTCGGTCGGGTGCGGGGTTCGCTCGAGAAGTGCGGTCGCGCTCATCAGCATCCCTGGTGTGCAGTAGCCGCACTGAAGAGCGTGATGCGTGTTAAAGGCCTGCTGTAGCGGGGTCAGCTCGCCTTCGGCGGCAAGCCCTTCGACGGTGCGGATCTTCGCGCCGTCGGCCTGCACTGCCAGCGCCATGCAGCTCTTCACGGGCTCTCCGTCGAGGTGGATCGTGCAGGCGCCGCAGTTTCCGGTGTCGCAGCCGACGTGTGTTCCCGTAAGCCCGAGGTCGTCGCGGATGAAGTGCACGAGCAGGCGCCGCGCCTGCACCTCCATCTCGATCTGCTCGCCGTTTACCTCGAGTGAGATCGCCCGACTGCGGGCAGGAGCATCCATCATGCGCCCGTCCGCCGCTCTGCGGCCTGGCTTACAGCGCGAACGGCCGACACCTCGGCCAGATGCCGCCGGAAGTCGCTGGAGCCGTGCACGTCGGACGGCGGATCGAGCGAAGCGCCGAGACCGTCGGCAGCCGACCGGATGGACTCCTCCGAGAAGTCACTGCCTGCGAGACGCTCCTCCATCGCGGTCGCCCGCACAGGCGTGGCCCCGACGCAGCCCAAGGCGATGCGCGCGCCGTCTCCGGAGATCGTCGCCGCGGCGTTGACGATGTACGTCCCGTGCTTGCCGATCGTTACGCCCGCGAAGCCGTCACCGGAACCGCTCGAAGGCGGGACGCCGATCTTCGTGAGAAGCTCACCCTCGCCAACCGCGGTCACGTACACGCCGATGAAGAACTCCTCCGCGGACACCGTGCGCTCGCCGCTCCCGCCCTGGATCGTGAAGGTGGCGCCGAGAGTTGTGAGAAGCGGTGGAAGGTGGTTCGTCGGATCGCTGACACAGACGTTCCCACCAACCGTACCGCGATTTCGTACCTGGACGTCGGCGATCGTGGACGCAACCTCCGCAAGGATCGGGCGCGCGACCTCGACCTCCGACGAGCCCATGAGCTGGGTGTACGTCACCATCGCGCCGATCTCGAGCAACCCATCCGAAGAAAAGCCGATCGTGCGTAGTTCATCGAGGTCGGCGAGGTCTACTAAGACGTCGGGCGCAGCTACCCGAGCCTTCATGACGTTCACGATCGTCTGCCCGCCGGCGAGCGGTCGCGCGCCCTCGTACTTCGCGAGGAGCGAGATCGCCTCTTCGACGGTTGCCGGGCGTGCGTAGTCGACCTCGCGCAGGAGCACGCCTAGATTCAGTCACACACCGCCGTGACATGTCAAGTGAGAGCGGACCGCTGGTAACGTCGCGCGACGATGGTGACCTTCGACGCGGTCTTCGTCGGTGCCGGGATCAACTCTCTCGCCGGAGCCGCACTTCTCTCCAAAGCAGGCTGGAACGTTTGCGTCCTGGAGAGCACGGATGAGCTCGGTGGGTGCATCAAGACCTCATCCAGCCTTACTTTGCCCGGCTTCACACACGAGGTGCTCGCGTCGTGGCACCCGCTCTTCACCGGCTCGCCCGCGTACGCGGAGCTGAAGGGTGATCTCGACGAACGCGGTGTCGAGTACCTCAACACCGAACTGCCGACCGGGTCCGCGTTCCCGGACGGGACGAGCGCCTTCCTGACGACCTCGCTCGAGGACAACATCGCCGAGCTCGCACGCCACGCCGTAGCTGACGGCGCGGCCTGGGAGTCGATGTTCAACGGCTTCATGTCCACTGCCGACCTGTCGTTCGGCGTTCTCGGAACGGAGCTGTGGTCGCCCGCCGGGCTTGGTCTCGGACGCCAGGCGCTTCGGCGCTTTGGTCGCCGAGGCCTACTCGCGTACGTGGGAACGGTGCTCTCGACCTGCCGCGACTGGCTCGGCGACACGTTCGAGTCCGATGCGGCGCACGGCCTTCTGGCGCCTTGGGTGCTGCACACGGGACTCGGACCGGATCAGGCCGCCTCCGGCTTCATGACCCAGGTGATTGCCTGCGCACTTCAGCTCGGCGGGATGCCGGTGCCGAAGGGAGGCGGTGTCGTCCTCGTCGACGGACTCGCGAGCATCGTCCGAGATGCAGGAGGAGAGATTCGCACCCGCGCCGAGGTCGAACGCGTGCTCATCTCCGGCGGAAAGGCGACGGCTGTTCGACTCGAGGACGGCGAGACGATTCGCGCCGAGCGAGCCGTGATCGCGAGTGTCACGCCGACACAGCTCTATGGCGAGCTGCTCGGAGCCGGAGACGCTCCTGTCGAGCTGACAGACGCGGCGCGTCGCTTCCGCTACGGCCGCGGCGAGATGCAGATCCACATCGCGATGAGCGAACCGCCGGACTGGTACGGGGACGAGCGTCTCGGACGGACGGCCATCGTGCATGTGACGCCAGGCCTCGACGGTGTGTCGCGCGCGGTCAACGAGGCCGAGCGTGGCCTGCTTCCCGCAGAGGCCACGATCGTGTGCGGTCAGCCGATGGCCGTCGATCCATCGCGGGCGCCCGAGGGCTCGTGGATCGTCTGGATCCAGCTGCAGGAGCTGCCCGCCGGCCTCGTGAAGGGTGACGCCGCTGACGAGATCGACGTCGGCGACGGCATCTGGACGGAGGATCTGCGGGAGGCCTATGCCGACCGGATCACGGCCCGCCTGGGACGACACGTCCAGAACCTCCAACGGGCCACGCTCCAACGAGTCGTCCTCTCGCCCGTCGACATCGCCGCCTTGAACGTCAATCTCGTGGGCGGAGACATTTACGGCGGCTCATGCGCGCTGGATCAGAACTTTCTCTTCCGCCCGCTCCCGCAGGCGCCGGGTCACCGAACTCCCGTCGACAACCTCTGGCACATCGGCGCCTCGACCCATCCAGGCCCGGGACTCGGCGCTGGCTCCGGATACCTGGTCTACAAGGAACTCACAAAGCCCGCCGCGCCACGGCGCCTGCTCTCGGGCGCGCGAGCGGCCGGACAACGCTTGCAGCAGTCTGTTGCCAAGTCGCCATGAGGCTTTCGCTGTCGGAGATCTCGACCGTAGGAGCCTCCTTCGAGGAAGACGTCGCGGCCTACGCAGAGGCAGGGTTCAACGGGATCGGGATCTGGGAATTCAAGCTTCTCGCGGACGACCGCGCAAACCTTGCGCTCCTGAGCCAAGCGGGCCTGGCCGCCGCCAACTGCGTCCCTGCCGTGCCTTCGATCCTCCCACTTCGGCTGCCGGGAATGGAAGGCCCACCCAATCCGCGGGAGCGCATCGACGCCCTCTGCTCGAGCATGCGTCGGCTCGCCGCGTACGAGCCGGAGTCCGTGCTCGTGATCACCGGTCCGCTCGCCGACGCGACCTCGCGTGGTCTCGTGATCGACGGCCTGCAGGAGATTGCCGCCGCTGCGACCGAAGCTGGTGTACGCCTCGGCCTGGAGCCGATTCACGCGTCTCAACGCGACACGGTCTCGTTCGTCAACTCGATCGCCGAAGCAATCGCACTCCTCGACGAAGCCGGACTCGACGAGGTCGGCATCATGGCCGACACGTACAACCTCTGGGAGGAACCTCCGGAAGCACTGGCCGCGGTGGCGCGGCGAGTGACCGGTCTGCACGTGGCAGACATCCCAAGGGAGTCCGGACGTCCGGATCGGGTG
>Ga0224510_10000891_pt1 | contig 20847 bp, 22 predicted proteins | sample SF_May12_sed_USG_FD_170161 | JGI IMG/M metagenome (GOLD analysis project Ga0224510, IMG submission 170161) | Sediment microbial communities from San Francisco Bay, California, United States - SF_May12_sed_USGS_4_1 | ecosystem: Environmental > Aquatic > Marine > Sediment | place: USA: California... | reverse complement strand
CTACACGTTTTCCACCCCGTTCGAGTTCGAGTTCGATTTCCTTGCCGACGTGGCTGTCGAGTATGGATTCCAGGGGTATGAACTCAGTGACGAGCTCGCCGTTGACCCGGATCAGAATATCGCCCGGCGCCATTTTACCGGCCGCGGGAGACTCCGGGATAACCTGCTGCACCGCCAGCATGCTCGTCTGCTTGGCGCTTTTCTCGCGCGCCACGCGCTCGGATTCCGGCGTCAGTCCCAGTCGGCGTAATTCGTCGAAAGGTTTACTCTCGAACGTCGTCTGCAAGGTACCGCGTGCGACAGGATTTCCTTGCTGCAATTCCTTCAGCGCACGATCGATGCGGTAAAGCGGCAGAAAGAAACTGCTCGCGGCGGAGTTGTTGCCGCCGGCGTTCAGCGCAACGACTTCGCCGTTAATATTGATCACGGGAGATCCCGAGGAACCGCCGGAGGTGCTCGATGCCGCCTGGTAGTAGAAAGTATTGAAATCGTTGTACTGTCCCCGACCGTAAACAGGCGCCTGTCGATCCAGTCGTGCGATCGTGCCCGCCAGGATCGATAGTTGCTCACCGGCATCGTTCCCAACAACACGGATTTCCTTGCCTATGCCAGCGCCGTCCGGTGCCAGCGGTAATTCAGCCGGGCTGATGTACTTGAGGTCCGCGGGCTCGTATCGGAAGAAGCCAAAATCGTGTACGGGATCACGGTAAATCGGTGTCAGCCGGACTTCTTCATTATTCTGGAATATCGCCTCGGCGATAACGGGGCCCGGCGCCACGACGTGCCGGTTGGTCAGGATGATTCCACGCTTGGCGTCGACAACAAAACCTGTCGCCTGCGAGGAAGAATTCCATTCCGTGTCGAAGGCCCGCGTACTGTCTATGCGTATCGACACGACGCCGGAAGCGATGCGCTCCAGTGTCTGGGTCCACGCGGTGTCTTCGGCCGCCAATGTCGCGAGGCTGGGTAGCAGCAGTGAAGCTGCCAAAAGAATCCTGACCTTTCTCATAGTTTTCCTGGTTAAATTTGGGTAGGTCGCCGGGTCGAATACCCCGCGATACCTATCTCGACTGCACGGAGGGCCAGCGGTTCACTATTTCAACAAAATCAGATGAATCGCGCGACTACCAAGATCACGTTTCCTCGGGTCTGTAGGCCAGATCCAGCTGTCGGGCAGCCTTGACATCGTCGAGGCGGCGGACCGGCATCGTATACGGCGCGTCCTTGAACTGTGTACCCGCTTTCGCCGCCGTCGCGATTTCTATCATCGCCACAACGAAGTTATCCAGCGTTTCCTTGCTCTCTGTCTCGGTCGGTTCGATCAACAAACACTCGGGAACCAGCAACGGGAAGTAGGTCGTGGGTGCATGATAGTTCTTGTCCAGCAAAGCCTTGGCGATATCCATTGCGGTCAGGTTTAGCGTCTTCGCCTCACGCTTCATCGTCACGATGAATTCGTGGCTGGCCCGGCGTGTCGGGAACGCGAGTTCGAAACCGGCCTCTCTCAGTCTCGCTGCCAGGTAGTTGGCGTTCAGGGTCGCGTATTCGGACACGCGCTCCATACCCGCGCGTCCCAGCATACGCATGTAAACATAGGCACGAATCAGCACTCCGGCATTACCCATGAATCCGGACAGTCGACCTATGCTCTGCGGCAGGTCATTCTCCGTCAGCCAGTCATAGGTCGCAACGCCGTCGACTTCTTTTCGGCCAACGACGGGAATCGGCATGAACGGCAACAGGCGTTTGTTAACCCCCACAGCTCCGGACCCCGGGCCGCCGCCGCCATGCGGCGTCGAGAACGTCTTGTGAAGGTTCATGTGAATGACGTCGAAATCCATGTCACCCGGCCGTACCTTGCCGAGTATGGCGTTGAGGTTGGCGCCGTCGTAATACAGCAACCCACCCGCGTCATGAACCACGTCAGCAACTTCCTTGATGCGTCTCTCAAACACGCCCAGGGTCGAGGGATTGGTCAGCATGATGCCGGCTGTCTTCGGTCCGACCACCGCTTTCAGGGCTTCGAAATCGATGTCGCCCTCAGCGTTCGTGGGAATCTCCCTGACCACGCAACCACACATAGTCGCGGTCGCCGGATTGGTGCCGTGCGCCGCGTCCGGACAAATAATTTCGTTGCGCTCATGGTCGCCGCGCGCGTCATGGTAGGCCTTGATCATCGCAACACCCGCCAGCTCGCCTTGCGCACCTGCCATGGGAGTTAAAGAAACGCCCTTCATTCCCGTGACGTCTTTCAACATCTCCTGGAGTTCATACATGCAGGTAAGGAACCCCTGGCCATGACTTACCGGGCCCAGCGGATGCCGCCCCGCAAATTCCGGCAACAGGGCCAGCGCGTTGCATGCCCTCGGGTTGTACTTCATGGTGCAAGAGCCAAGCGGGTAAAACTGCGTGTCGATTGAGAAGTTCATCTGCGACAAGCGCGTAAAGTGACGCACGGTTTGCAGTTCGGAGGCTTCCGGCAGTCGCGGTTTGTCGGTACGCAGCAATGTACCGGGAATGTCCGAACGGCCAGCCGTCACCGGAGCCTGTGCAAATGCGCGTCGTCCCGAACGTGACTTTTCGAAAATCAGTTCACTGCCCTTCAGGTTATTCATCTATTTTGATTCCAAGCGCGCGAAAAGCCGCGCGGTAGTCAGGTTCTGTCGTGATATCTTCAATGTGCTCGCGGTATACAACAGTATTGTTTTCGTCCAGGACGACCACGGCACGCGAGAACATGCCGGCCAGGGGCCCGTCGACAATCTGTACGCCGTAATTCTCACCGAAACCGGCGTGACGAATCGCAGACAGACCGACGATATGCGTGAGCTCGTGTTCCTCCTGGAATCGCTTGTGTGCGAAAGGCAAATCGTACGACACCATCAATACGACCGTGTCTTTGTGCGCGGCGGCGATCCGATCGAATTCTATGACGGACTTGCCGCAGACACTGGTGTCTATACTGATAAAAATATTCAGCACTTTGCGCAGCCCCATCCAGTTTGCAAACGACACGTTTCGAAGCTCGGTATCCACGAGCGAAAAATCCGGCGCGCGACTGCCGATCGTCGGCAGCTCTCCGTAAGTCCGGTAACTGGCATTCTTGAAGAGAATTTTTGACATGTGGTTTCCTGTTAGTCGCTGCCAGCCATGACATCGGCAAAGGCGGCGACGTAGGCATCGATATCTGCGCGTGTCTTGGTTTCTGTTGCGCAAACCAGCAAAGCGTCTGTTGCGGCGAACGCGCTCAGGTCAAAGCCGCCGAGTATGTCGCGCTCGGCCAGGGCCTTTAGCAGCGGCGCTACCGGCCGGTCGAGCCGCAACGCTGCCTCATGGAAAAAAGCGCCGTCGTAAAGCCGGGTGACACCTTTGATGGCCGTCAACCCGTTCACCAGGGCCACTGTATTTGCGTGGCAGGCATGCGCCACATTGACCAGCCCCTCGTAGCCCAGCAGCGACATATAAATGGTCGCCGCCGTGACCATCAGGCCCTGGTTGGTGCAAATATTCGACGTCGCTTTTGAACGGCGGATGTGCTGTTCTCGCGCCTGCAGGGTCAACGCAAATCCGGGCTTGCCGTCGAGGTCCGTGGTGCGTCCGACGATACGGCCTGGCATCTGCCGAACATGCTGCTGCTGACAGGTCATGAATCCAAAATACGGGCCACCGGACGACAAGGGCACACCCAGTGGCTGACCTTCGCCGATCGCAATGTCGGCGCCGTTCTCACCCCACTGTCCGGGTGGCTTCAGGATCGCGAGCGAGATTGGATTGACGATACTGATGAGCAAAGCGCCTTCCGCATGAGCCCAGTCGGTCAGGCGATCAACGTCATCGAGCGTACCCGCGAAAGATGGCTGTTGAACGACAACCGCAACCGGGTCCCGACCTTTGGGCAACTGGTCGAAATCGACATTGCCCGTTGCGCTAACGGCTGGCAGTCGCTCAAAGCTGAGACCCTGCGCACCGGCTATAGCCGATGCCACCTGTTGATAGACGGGATTCACGCCGGGCGCAAGCAGGACGCGCCCGGATTTCACTCGACGATTGGATCGGACCGCCATCAAGGCCGCTTCCGCGAGGGCAGACGCGCCGTCATACAGGGAGGCATTGCTGACATCAAGCCCTGTGAGCTCGGTAATCATCGTCTGGTACTCGTAAATCGTCTGCAGCGTGCCCTGGCTGGCTTCTGCCTGGTACGGCGTGTAGGCGCTGTAGTACTCGCCACGAGTCGCTATATCCCAGACCGCCGTCGGTATGTGGTGCTCATAGGCGCCAGCGCCAATAAAACACATCGGCGAACCGTCCATTTTCGCGCGCCGCCGCATCAGTCTCGAGATTTCCATCTCGCTCTGCGCCTCGGGCACATGTTCGAGATGCTCGATCATGAGTTCCGGCGGAATCTCGTCAAACAAATCGGCAATCGATTTGACGCCGATGGTATCCAGCATTTCGCGCGTATCTTTTTCCGTGTGCGGTATGAAAGGCATTGCTTGTCCTTGGTGGAGTCCCGGCTCGAGACTCAGTCTTCGAGTTCGTCGAGAAACTGCTGGTAGGCATCGGGTGTCATCAGCGCGTCTTCATCGAGGTCATCGCTGGGTTGCATGCGAACGATCCAGCCGTCGCCATAGGGATCCGAGTTGATCGTCTCGGGGTCATCGGCGAGGTCCTCGTTCACTTCCAGTATTTCGCCGGCAATCGGCGCGTAAACGTCAGAAGCTGCCTTGACCGATTCGACAACGGCCATCTCGCCGCCCGCGTCAACTTCCTCACCGACGTCCGGCAACTCGACGTAGACGAGATCGCCCAACGCAGCCTGCGCGTGATCGGTGATCCCGATCGTTACAGAGCCATCCTCTTCCTGCCTCAACCACTCGTGCTCGTCTGTGTACAAAAGATCCCCAGGTAACTCGGTCATCGCTACTCTCCCTTAAATTTCAATTCGAACCTGACCATTACGAACGAACGGCGTCTTGACGATGCGCACATTCAAAAGCTTGCCCCTGACTTCGACCTTCGCAGCGTCGTAGTCACCCGCTGGCACGCGTGCCAGCGCGATGGATTTGTCCATGGTCGGTGAATAACCACCGCTCGTGATTTCACCCTCGCCAATCCCGTCGACGACGACCTTCTGGTGATTCCTGAGAACCCCTTTGTCCTCTAGTAGCAGGCCAACAAAGCGTTGTCTGTCCGGGGAGTTACGTAATTTCTCGAGCGGCGCGCGGCCGATGAAGTCGCGATCGGCCGGCTCCCAGGCAACCGTCCACTCGAGGCCGGCCTCCAGGGGGGAAGTCGACTCATCCATATCGGAACCGTACAGATTCATTGCAGCCTCAAGACGCAGCGTGTCCCGGGCACCGAGGCCGCACGGCGCGATACCCGCGGCCAGCAATTGCGTCCAGAATGCCGGCGCGTCGGCGGCTGGCATGCAGATTTCGAAACCGTCTTCGCCGGTGTAGCCGGTGCGCGCGATGAATACGTCGCCAGCCTGCATGCCATTGAACGGTTTCAGCGCCAGCGCCGCGTCGCGGTAGTCCGCATCGATCAGCGGCGCCGCAAGTTGTCGCGCGTTCGGGCCCTGCACGGCCACCATGGCCAGTTCGGCACGCTCGGTGACTGTGACATCGAAAGGTGTGGCCTGCTTGCGAATCCAGGCGAGATCTTTTTCGCGGGTCGACGCATTGACGACCAGGCGATACGCCGTATCCGCCATGAAATAAACGATCAGGTCATCGATCACGCCGCCATCGGCGTTCAGCATGCTGGTGTACAAGGCTTTGCCATAGGCCTGCAGCCTGGCAACGTCATTCGCCAGCAGAAAGCGCAGGAACTCGCGCACACGCGGGCCGGCGAGGTCGACGATGGTCATATGCGACACATCGAAGACACCGGCATTCTGGCGCACAGCGTGGTGTTCTTCCTTTTGCGACCCGTAGTGCAGCGGCATGTCCCAGCCGCCAAAGTCGACGATGCGAGCGTTGGCGTCGATATGACTGTCGTACAGCGGTGTCCTGGAACCCATAATCTCTCGTCTCTTGAATTCAGCGCGCAATAAAAAAGGGCGGCAGACGCAATCGGTCTGCCGCCCCTCTGTCCTTTGCAACCTGAGAGATCAATGATTCTTCGAATCACTTTCCCCTTCGGTGGGCTACTTAAGCCACTCTCCAGAGCTAATCAGCGTACTCAGTCCTTCTGCCTGAGCGTTTCCGGGCGTGTTGCGCCTTCGGCGCCTCGATGAATTGAGGTCTCTTCTGGGCACGCTATCGATCAGTGGGCGCATGATAGCCAAGTGTGCGACAGGTTGCCAGCGGCAGCGCAGACGGTAACAATGCCGGGCAATCGATTCCGGGATGTCCGTTATGAAAACACTGAGAATAGGGCTGGCTGCGCTGATCCTCGCAGGCTCGAATGCGACTCTTGCCGACGCGACCGCGGATTTCGCGGCCTTACTCGAGGAACACTGGGAAGCGCACCTCACCAATGACCCCCTGGGAGCGTCCATGAACGGCGATCGGCGCTTTAACGACCGCTGGACGGATTTGAGTGCAGGGGCCATCGAAGAGCGGCACCTGCAAAACCGCGAATTTCTGCGCCGCGTGTACGCGCTCGACCCCTCCGCATTGTCTGTCGACGATCAGCTCAACTACGAACTTTTTCGCCGCCAGATGCAGGATGCCGTCGACGAGCATCAGTTCAAGGATTTTCTGCTGCCGTTTTCGCACAGGGGTGGAATCCAGGGGCTGCATAACATCACTAACCAGCTCCGCCTTGAGACGGTCGAGGATTACGACGACTGGCTGTCCCGCCTCGGCAAAATCAAAGTGCTGGTCGACCAGGAAATCGATCTGGCTGAAACGGGACGGAAGTCCGGTTACATGCCGCCAAAAGTGCTCATGGAACGTATTCCGGAGCAGCTCAAGTTACAAGTGGTTGAGTACGCGAACGAAAGTCCGTTCTTCGCCGTCTTCGAAAATATGCCGGAGTCCTTTTCCGCCGCCGATCGTGAACGCATCCGTGCAGAGGCAACCGCGACGTTGGAAAAATCGGTCATCCCGGCCTACAAAAAACTGGACCGTTACTTCGATGATCAATACCTGCCAGCGGCACGTGACAGCGTTGGCCTGTCCGAGCTACCCAATGGCAAGGCCTGGTACGAACACCTGGCGCGCAGCTTTACGACAACGCGAATGACGCCCGACGAGATTCACCGGCTCGGACTAAACGAAGTAAAACGCATTCGTGACGAGATGGCCCAGGTCATCAAAGAAGTTGGGTTCGAAGGCAGCTTCCAGGATTTCCTGGTTTTTCTTCGCACGGACCCTCAGTTTTATTACGACAACCCGGACGACCTCTACGAGGCCTACCTGGCAACCAGCAAACGAATCGACCCCGAGCTCGTACGGCTGTTCGGGAAACTGCCGCGCATGCCCTACGGCGTGAAACCCATCCCCGACTCGACGGCGCCGCACACGACCACCGCTTACTACTCAAGCCCCGCAACAGATGGCAGCCGCGCCGGAATTTACTGGGTCAACCTTTATCGTCCTGAGGTCCGCCCTAAATACGAGATCGAAGTCCTGAGCGTTCATGAAGCCGTGCCGGGCCACCACCTGCAGATCGCATTGCAGCAGGAACTGGACGAGGTTCCGATGTTCCGGCGTCAAATGGGGTTCACGGCGTTCGTCGAAGGCTGGGGCCTGTACAGCGAACGCCTCGGCTATGATCTTGGGCTATATAAGGACCCCTACTCGCGCTTCGGCCAGCTGACCTACGACATGTGGCGCGCCGTGCGCCTCGTCGTCGATACCGGCATGCATTACAAAGGCTGGACGCGGCAGCAGGCGATCGACTTTTTCAAAGACAATGCGGCCAAGGCAGAACACGACATCGTCAATGAAATTGATCGCTACATCGGCAATCCCGGTCAGGCGCTGGCGTACAAGATCGGACAGCTTAAGATCCTGACGCTGCGCGAGCGCGCGAGGAATCAGCTGGGTGACGAATTCGATATTCGGGCATTCCACGACGAACTGCTCGGTGCCGGCGCACTACCGCTTGACCTGCTCGAACAACGTATGGATGACTGGCTCATTCGTTCCGCAGCGCCAGCACCATGAAGCGACTGAAAGAGTCGTCGCGGTAGCTCGCGAACGGGCCGCATTTAACAAAGCCAGCTTTGCCGTACAGTGCGTGCGCCTTTAGCGCGCCGCAACCCATGAGCGCCGGACCCTCCCATGCCGACCACATTGTAATCGCCGGAACGCGCAATGCCTCGATGCTCAGGGTGTGAATGCTGTCTGGCGGCGAAGTATCGAACATGCCTTGTACGTGTTCGTTCAACAGCGCCTGGATTTCCGTTCCGGAGAGGTCGTCCTCGACGATAATCATGCTTTGGCCGGAAACTCCCTTCTTGCCGCTGCCGCCCGTTCTGCTGGTGTCGCGGCAGCATCATAGATTTCCTCGATACGCCGGATGCGGTTTGCAATACCTTCCCGATTCGCGATTTGAATATTCAGTCCGGGGCGCGCATTCATCTCCAGGATGAGGGGTCCGAGGTCGGCGTCGATCACCATGTCCACGCCAAGATAGCCCAGCCCCGAAACTTCGTAGCCGCGCGCGGACGTCTCAAGAATAAAATCCCAATGCGGAATCTGCAGACCGGAAACAATCGCGCCGGTGTCCGGGTGATCCTCCACGAGTTTGTTTTCCAGAACACCGGCGAGCGTCATGCCGGTGGCGAGATTCACGCCGGCGCCAACAGCGCCCTGGTGCAGGTTCGCTTTGCCATCGGAAGCGCGCGTCGGCAAACGCACCATCGCCATAGCCGGATAACCGCGGTAAACAATAACCCGGATATCCGGCACACCCTGATAACTCACCTCGGCAAAGGTTGGATCAAAATGCACACAGTACTCGATCAGGGCTTTGTCGCGGTGGCCACTCAGGCTGTACTGCCCGCCGACGATGTTGGAAATATGATGCTGAATTTCACCCTCAGACATCAATACACCGCTGCTCAGACGAAAGGTGTCACGTTTGCGCTCGCTGCGCCCCGTAACCACGAGGATGCCATCGCCGCCACTGCCTTCCGCGGGCTTAACGACAAAACTGGTCTGCTGCGCCACGATGTTCGCGAAGTTCTTGACCTCCACCTGATGCTCGATAACACCGTACAACTCCGGGACCGCCATGCCAGCTGCGATAGCGAGCTTTTTGGTTAGCACTTTGTCGTCGACACGCGGGTAAAACCGACGCGGATTGAGGCGCATGATGTAATCGGCATTGCGCTCATTCAGGCCCAGAACGCCTGCCTCATGAAGCTTCCTGGCTATGGAGATCATTTGTCTTTCACAAGTTCCCGGAACCGGCGCAGCTCGGTCAATCGATAACCGGTGTAACGGCCCGCAAGCAGCACAACGGCCAGGACGATCAACAGCAGTTCGGGAAAGGTAAAGATCAGGTGCTCGAGCCACTTCATGCCCATAAATACGTAAGCGGCGATGGCAACAAACAGACTGCCGACTCCCGCGCGAATAGCATCAGCAGCACCGCGTTCTTCCCAGACGACAGACATGCGTTCGATGGTCATTGCGATGATGACCATCGGAAACAGCGCGACTGACAGTCCCATTTCGAGGCCCATGCGATGAGACGTCATGCTGATGAACAGCATTAACATTACAACGACGATGAGTACTGCGCTGAGTCGCGGCACAAGTAGCAATCGCAATCGATCCAGCAGAAAGCGGATGGTCAAACCCAACGTGACAAGCAGTGTAAAGAGAATCACGCCCCAGAAAAGCTTGGTTTCCCTGAAAGCAAGAGCAATCAGGACGGGCATGAAGGTACCGAATGCATCCACACCGATCATGTTGCGCATGATTACCATGATGAACGCGCCGATCGGGATCATCAGCAACACGCTGTAAACGGACTGCGTCCGAATGGGCAGGCTGTAGAGAGAAAAGTCGACCGCGCTGCCGCCACGATGCGCTGACTGCGTTTCCGCAATTGCTACAGCATCAAGATGGTTTTCCTGGATGGCGAAAGCAACCTGTACATTACTGCCGCCTTCCACGTTGATCAGCGGCGCATTGCCACGCCACCAGACCAGGAACTGCTTGGGAAGCGACTCTTCCCCGGTGACCGGATTGAAATACCGCCATCGGTCCCCGTCATGAACTTCCAGCCAGGACACGAGATTCGCACCGCGCTGTCGTTCGCTTAAGGGGAAGCCATGGACAACCCGCGACGGAATTCGTGCCGATGCGAGTATCTCGCTCACGGCAGCAACAAAATCCGCGGCATTGTCGACATCCGACAGTATCAACTCGACATTCGCGTCCGGCGACGGGTCATTGAGTCGTCGCAGGACCTCCGAGGTTAGGGACGCCGTGTCGGCGGAACGCTCGCGAGCGTATTCCACCAGCACCTGCACGGCGGTGTTCATCGGCTCCCGTATAACGGGCATGGGAGGAAACGGGGGTGTCGTATCGGACTCGTCGACTTTCTTGTCTTCGTAAACCGTCACGCGGTAATAGACAGTTTGTCTGCCATCTGCGCGACGCGTCGTCCATTCTGCGATGCGGCCGTCGTCGCCAAATGGCGTGCCGTAGCCGTAACCGCGCGACACTGAATTCTCATTCAGCATGCGGAAACCAGGCGTCAATGTCGGAATGCGCAATTGCGCCCGGATCGATCCCGGACCGCTATCGAAACTCACCGCGGCCTCGACTGTCCATACCGGCGTCTCCTGGTTCTCCGTCACGGGAAAGCCCAGTACCTGCCACTTATAGAAAAAGACGGCCATGCCAATCGCTGTCAGCAACGCTGCCAGCACAAAAACGTATCGTTGCTCCATCATCCCCTCGCCGTCTTATTGTTGTTCTACTGTATGCCCAGCGCGACTTTCACTGCACGCTCCCTGATCGGCCCGCTGCGATTAAACAGGTGCATGCCCGCGCGTCTCAGCTCTCCCAGAAGCGCGGAGTTTGTCGCAAAAAGGCTATTCAGACCAGTCATGAAATGCAACATCGTCAGGTTGGCGCCTTTTCGAGCCCGCTCATAGCGCCGGAGCACAGGCCGGTCACCCGGATGCTGTCCGCCCGCTATCGCAGCGTCCAGGACAGATGCAAGTTCGGCGGCATCCTGCAGCCCAAGATTTGCACCCTGCCCCGCCAACGGATGAATGGCATGCGCAGCATCGCCGATGAGTGCAATACCGGGCAGCACATATTCATTTGCGTATTGCGCGCACAACGAAAACGCGCCCTTTGGCCCCGCAACCGTCAGCTCACCCAGAACCCTGTCAGTAGCGATCGTCAGTATTCGACCCAACTCCTCATCGGATGAGGCCAGCGCCTGTCGCGCTGTTTCAGGATTTGTCGACCACACAACCGATATGCGGCCATCCGCCAGGGGCAACATGCCGAGCGGGCCATCGCGAAGAAATCGCTGCCGCGCCATGGCGCCATGTTTTCGCTCCGTTTTCAGGTGCGTTACGACAGCTGTCTGTTCGTACGGCCACAAGCTCGTCTCTATACCGGAAAATTTGCGCACGGCAGATCGCGCGCCATCCGCTCCTACAACAAGGTCGGCATCGGGCAGAGATTCGATTGTTGACTCAAAACTCAAGTGAACATCGCAGTTATCGAGCACCGCGAGCAGCGCGTGTTGTATGAGAGCGTTTTCGACAATGAATCCCAATTGCGGAACAGCGAATTCGGCCGCGGCGAAACGCACCGCCGAGGCGCTGTCCGGTGAGTCGTTTTCATCCCAGACACGCATTGCCTCGAACGGCGATACTCGCGCGGCGACTATCGCCGGCCAGGCACCCACAGAGTTGAGCAGGTCGGCCGAACCATTGGCGATGGCTGACACGCGTAATGCAATATCGTCGCCAATGGAAAAACCGGGGCGCGCGGCACCATCGATTACCACGATCTCCAACGCGTCAGCGTTACGTCCCCTGGCCAGCAAGGCAGCAAGCGTCAGTCCCGTGATGCCGGCACCGACGATCGCAATTCGGTAGCGACCTTTCATTGTATCGGCACGCCGCGTGACAGGCGTGGCAATTCGCCCGCCAGTCCCATCGTGTGTTTGGCAAATGTCCGGCGTACCCCTGGAATCAAATCGAAACCGATCATGCCGATATTGCGAAGCACACCGGCGCCGGGGCGCGTGCTGCCAAAAAGACGAACGAGACTATCGGTAAAGCGCACTAGTTTTTTGTGGTCCGAACGCCGCCAATTGGAGTACCGCTCGAGGACCTCAGCCGCGCCGGGATCAACGGAATCCTGCAGCGCATCAGCAACACAATCACACAGTGCTGCAACATCGCGCATACCCAGGTTGAATCCCTGCGCCGAGACCGGATGCAGTCCGTGCGCCGCATTGCCAATCAGGACACTCCGGGTTGCAGTCAGGCGTAGTGCCTTGCTCAGCATCAGTGGATAGGCAACGCGTTTGCCAACGCGCGAAAAACTCCCAAGGCGGTGGCCAAATTGTTCCTGTAACTCTGCGAGGAACTGTTCATCATCGAGAGCAAGAACGCGTTCAGCATCGGTCGTCGAAACCGTCCAGACGAAACCCGCTCGCCCCTCGGCAACCGGAAGTATCGCGAGCGGCCCGTGCTGAGTGAAGCGTTCAAAAGCACGATGATTCAATTCAATTTCGGTAAGCAGATTGCCGATGACGGCGACTTGTTGATAGTCGCGCTTCTGTGCCGAAATACCCATCATCTCGCGAACCGAGGAATTGGCACCGTCTGCCGCTACCAGCAGGCGGCCGTTCAATTCCCTCGCCTTGCCTTCAACAGTGATCATTCCGCGGGCACCCTTCGGACCCAGTTCGATCCGCCCTATAGTCGCGGGGCAATACACGTCGACGTTCTGGCACGCATCGAGGTGTGTTTGCAGCACTTTTCCCAGTACGCGGTTGATTACAACGTGGCCCAGCGCTGCCACGCCCTGCTCTTCCGCGTCGATATGTGAAAATCCGAAACGGCCTTTGTCCGAAACGTGGATACTGGTAATGGGCGTGGACGCCGCAGACACTTCCGCCCATAGGCCCATGGCCTCGAACATTCTTTGCGTGCTTCGAGACAACGCCGTCGACCGGTCGTCGAAACTTGGCTGTTCGACTCCCTTGCGCGCAACCGCCTCGACAAGGGCAATGCTGAGCGGCAACGGTGCCAGCGCAAGCGCAAGACTTGAACCGATCATGCCGCCACCGACGACAACGATGTCGTAGTTGCCCGTCGCGCGACTCATCTCTTACGCACCGCTCATCAATGATTCGATCGCGTCGGGGTCGCTGACCAGGCCCCTGCTGAGTACGTCCGGTCCTTTCGCAGTCACTGCAACATCGTCCTCAATTCGAATGCCGATATTGCGGAACCGTTTCGGCACCTTGCGACTGCCGTCCGTATATATGCCTGGTTCTACCGTGGTCACCATGCCGGCCTCCAGCATGCGCCACTCATCACCGACCTTGTAGTCACCGACATCATGCACATCCATACCGATCCAGTGCCCCGTGCGGTGCATGTAGAACTGGCGGTATGCCTCGTCTTTGATCAGGCGGGCAACCGAGCCACTTAAGAGTCCAAGCTTGCAGAGCCCCTTGGTGATGGCCCTGACGGCGGCATCATGGGGTTCATTCCAATGGTTTCCGACCACGGTCTTTTCGATTGCAGCACGCTGCGCTTCGAAAACGATTTCGTACAGCGCGCGCTGCTCGGGGCTGAATCGGCCGTTGACGGGAAATGTTCGCGTGACGTCCGACGCGTAATAGTCGAGCTCACAGCCCGCATCGATCAGCAGCAGGTCACCGTCATTCAGGACGGCATCATTCTCAACGTAGTGGAGAATGCAGGCGTTCCTGCCCCCACCGACGATCGGGTTGTAAGAAGCCCAGGCGCCATTACGACGAAACTCGTGGCGAAACTCGGCCTCAACCTGGTATTCGTGCATTCCCGGGCGCGTGACTTTCATCGCCCGCTTATGCGCCTCGACGGCCACTTTGGCCGATTTGCGCATTGCGGATATCTCGTCGCGACTCTTAAAGAGACGCATGTCATGCAGCAAATGCTCGAGCGCAACGAATTCCTGCGGCGTATGCACCCCTTTGTTGAGTTTTGCACGCAAGGAGTTAACCCAGTCGGCCATACGCGCATCAAACTCGGAGTACATGCCCATGGTGTAGTAAACGCGGGTGCAGGATTCCATTATTCCAGGCAGGATGTCGTCGAGATCGTCTATCGGAAACGCATCGTCGGCGCCAAAATCATTTACGGCGCCTTCCTGCCCCGCTCGCAGCCCATCCCATTGCTCTTTGGCGGGATCCTTTTCGCGACAGAACAACAGGTATTCGCCGTTGGCACGCCCCGGCACCAGTACGGCGACGGCCTGCGGTTCCGCGAAACCCGTCAAATAGTAAAAGTCGCTGTCCTGGCGAAAGCGGTACTCCACGTCGCGACTGCGTGTGCGGGCAGGTGCCGATGGCAATATAACAATGCCTCCCGGACCGACCATGCGCATCAGCTGGCGGCGGCGTCTTTCAAATTCATTACTGTTCATTTGGACTCTGCCCTGGAATAACGGAGGTCTGCCAGCTCCTCGTAGCACAACTGTGCCGCAACGCGAACGTATTCGACCAGCTCGACGTAGGCCGACTCATTATCTTCCTCATCCGACTCTTCATCCAGCCCGGCGCGAGTGATCTGTAGCAGATCTTTGATGATGTCAGACAATGGCTCCGCCGCAAGGCATTCCCGCAGTGCGTCGCTGTGCTCGGCAGAGACGAGGCCATGCAGAAATCCTTCGCACCAATGACCGAGCGCCTCTGCACGCAGCGCAACATTGTCCTCGTCATCGGGCAGCAAGGGTTCAAATTCCGACAATCGTTCTGACAATTGCCAGTAAGTCGCCTGGTACAACAGATCCAGGATACGCTGACATTCTGTCCGCAGCGCATTTGCGTCGTCGGTGCCCTCAAGAACCTGCAGCAACCAGTCAGGGCCCGCCGGGACGCCCGCCGTCGCGAGGCGGCCGACCAGGAGGCCATGAGATTGCGCAGCATCCCAGCTTGCACCACACCTTTTGAGCGTACCGTTCAACACGTCGAACGTGATCTTTTCTTCCATCCGGATACCAACCTTGTCAATTGCGCCAGTCCCTTATGATCCCATGGGCGACTATCTCTGACTACGCCGGCGACCTCCACATGTAGACGGCGATTGATTCTCGCCAGTCGCCTGACTATATTCGCGGTATGGCCGAGAAGATAAATTCAACCTTTGAACACGAACTGAAGCGACTCGAGAAGCGGGTCGATGCGCTGGTGCGCGTTTGCGACCAGTTGCAGGATGAGAATCGCTCTCTGAAACAGCGACAGGACGTACTGACGTCCGAGCGTGCTGGCTTGCTGCAGAAAAACGAGCAGGTAAGGGCGCGAGTCGAGGCAATGATCGGCCGGCTTAAAGCAATGGAGCAAGGCTCTTGATACGACAGCTCGGAGTACGCTGAATGACCGAACAAACCGCCCAGGTGAGTGTCAGAATTCTGGACAAGGAATATCAGGTAGCCTGCCCCGCGAGCGAGCGTACCAACCTGCTCGACTCCGCAGAGATCCTGAACGCCAAAATGCGCGAAATACGCGATAGTGGTCGAATCGTTGGTCTTGACCGGATCGCCGTTATGGCGGCATTAAATATGGCGAATGACCTGATCCATGCGAATGCGCGGGACCAGGAGCTCGAAGGTGGCATCAGTCATCGCCTCAAAGTCATATCCGACCGCGTTGACCATGTCTTAAGCCATTCGCAGCAGCTCGATCTCTAGTCGAAACGCGGCCGCGAAATACGTAGAATCCAAATTGGCGTCTCCTGCAGTGTTCGATACTGGCCTGGAAACCTCCCGACCCTAAATCTCCACCTCGGGGTCGTTGCCTGCCGTTCGCATTTGCGCAAAACCATTTCGATGGTGAGCCTGTTGCGGCGGCGGTTGACCCCACTTTTAGCTCCGGTTCGAGAGCGAAGGTTCATGACGGCACAGGTGGGAGGCGCCTCTCTTTTTTTTATTGTGATTCTCTTGTGACCGACGTGATGAAAAAAATTCGCACCGCGGCGCTCTCTGCGCGGCGCAAAATGTCTGTTGAGAATCGTGCTCGTGCGTCCGAAAAAATTTGCAACAAGGTCATAAGCTCGCGCGAATTTCATGCGGCTACACTCATCGCGTGTTACCTGCCAATGCCCGACGAAGTGGATACGAGTATTATCGTCCAGCGCGCATGGCGCGCAAAAAAGCGCATTTTCACCCCAATTTCGCGCAAAACCGGCGAAATGTTTTTCCGCGAGATACGACCGGAAACACCCTTAATCAGCAACTGGATGGGACTTTGGGAACCGGTTGCGGGCGACATCATCTCGCCTCGAGCACTGCAGTTGGTCATCACTCCGACAGTCGCATTCGACAAATTGAATCATCGAATTGGTATGGGTGGCGGTTACTACGACCGATGCTTTTCTTTCCTGCGGCACCGGACTCACTGGCAAAAACCGAAGCTCCTTGGTGTGGCGTTCAGATGTCAGAAAGTCGAGAAAATATCGCCAAATATATGGGATTTACGGCTTTATCGGGTTGTTGACGAGTCGTCTTAGCGCATTTTTCACGGCAATAAAATTGGCGTTCCTCAATCGCCGGAATCTGATCTACGCTTTTGTCGGCTGGGTGATTCACGCTCTTGGTTTCGCGCCGAACGATTTTCAAAAATCACTGGACACGATCGCCGCATATTTTTTTCGTCGACCAAAACGAAATTGCTTCGCCGAGCAGCACGAGGAACCCGCCGCAATTTCCGACCCGCCCTCGAAAGTTCTACTTGCTGGTTTTTTTTATCTTGTTGTATATACTCAGCCCCGGGTACCCGACACGGAGAAAAAGTATGGCTACCAAGAAGAAGTCTAGGAAAGCAGCAAAGAAGGCCGCGCCTAAAAAGCGCGTAGCAAAGAAGAAAGTTGCCAAGAAGGCAACTAAGAAAAAAGTCGCCAAGAAGGCAACTAAGAAAAAAGCTAAAAAGAAAGTAGCGAAGAAGAAGGCAAAGAAAAAGGCGAAGAAGAAAGTAGCCAAGAAAAAGGCCAAGAAAAAAGTAGCTAAGAAAAAGGCTACCAAGAAAAAAGCTACTAAGAGAAAGGCTACGAAGAAAAAGGCCAGTGCCAAAAAGGCTAGTGCCAAGAAGTAGCTGATGGACCGCCTAGGAAGAGCCTTCTTCCGAAGCAAAGTAAAAGAGCCCGCCCATGCGGGCTCTTTTCATTTGCGGCGAATCCTCTATAGTACGCGGCTATGGATGCTAACGACAAAAAACGAAATGCCGCCAAAGCAGCGCTGGAATTCATAGAACCCGGCACGATACTCGGAGTCGGGACTGGCTCGACTGTCAATTTCCTGATCGAAATGCTACCAGGCATTCGGGACAGGATTGACCGTTTGGTATCGAGCTCGATCGCATCGACGGTTTTGCTCGAGGCAAACGGATTCGAGGTTGCAACGCTCAACGAGACGGGTGACCTCGACCTCTACATCGATGGCGCAGACGAGAGCAACAAGCGGCTGGAACTCATCAAGGGCGGCGGTGGCGCCCTGACAAGGGAGAAGGTCCTGGCATCTGCGGCGAGACGCTTCGTTTGCATCGTCGACGACTCGAAACTGGTTGGCATGCTGGGCAAATTTCCGGTTCCGATTGAAGTTCTTCCCATGGCCCAGGAAATGGTCTCGCGCCGCATGCTTAAGATGCGCGGTCAGCCAATCTGGCGTGAAGGTTTTGTCACTGACAACGGCAACCACATTCTCGATGTCCATGATCTGCAGATTTCCAATCCACTCGAGATGGAAGCCCGTATCAATCGCATTCCTGGCGTGGTCACAGTGGGGATTTTTGCGCATCGTCCGGCCGACATACTGTTGATTGCTGGCGACGACGGGGTTCGGGAAATGCGGAATTAGTTGTATCGGGACTATTTGGATTAGGGAAAAGAGCCCCGTTCGGGGCTCTTTTTTTGAGGGGACAAGGATAGGCGCTTCGCGCCCTCACTGGCAGCTGCGCTGCTGCGTGAGTCGAACGAGGTTCGAATCCCGCCGGCCCCTGGCTAGAAAAGCAAAGGGCCCCGTAAAGGGGCCCTTCGCTTTTCTGGCTGGGGGACAAGGATTCGAACCTTGGTTGGCGGAGTCAGAGTCCGCAGTCCTACCGCTAGACGATCCCCCAAATCAGGGTCGAAGCAAGTCTTAGCGTTTCGAGAACTGGGTTGCCCGACGAGCTTTACGCAGACCGACTTTCTTGCGCTCAACTTCGCGCGCGTCACGAGTCACGAATCCTGCCTTACGCAAGGAAGCGCGCAGCGCCTCGTCATACTGCATCAGCGCACGCGTCAGACCATGGCGAATCGCGCCGGCCTGGCCCGTAATGCCGCCACCCTTAACCGTTACGTTCACATCGAACGTACCGGTGTGCTGTGTCAGCTCCAGCGGCTGGCGAACGATCATCTGTGCCGTTTTGCGGCCGAAGAATACGTCCAGCGCACGATCATTGACCGTGATGGCACCTTTGCCAGGCCGCAAAAAAACTCGAGCTGTCGATGTCTTGCGACGTCCGGTTCCGTAGTAAATCGCTTCACTCATAATAATGTCTCAATGCCTTGGGCGTGCGCCTCAGGCGTTTACTTCCAATGGAATTGGCTGCTGTGCAGCGTGGCTGTGCGACGGGCCTGCATAGACTTTCAACTTGGCAAACATCTGTCGTCCCAACGGTCCTTTCGGCAGCATGCCCTTAACCGCTGACTCGATAACGCGCTCAGGCGCCTTATCCAGCAGCTTCTCAAGCGAAATCGACTTCAGGTTACCGATATATCCCGTGTGATGGTGATACATCTTGTTCTGCATCTTGTTGCCGGTCACGCGAACTTTCTCCGCATTAACGACAACGATGTAGTCACCCGTATCGACATGCGGTGTGTATTCCGGCTTGTGCTTGCCGCGCAGTCGGTGAGCGATCTCCGTCGACAGACGACCGAGGGTCTTGCCTGTCGCATCGACCACGAACCAATCGCGGCGGACCTCTGCTGGTTTTGCAGAAAACGTGTTCATAATTCTGGTTTCCGTAGGGAAAATTTCGTGTAACCGGGGCATTGTAGCTTGGGCCTGCACCCCGTCTGCCCTCCCTGCGCGCCGAAGCGTTCGCTGGAGTGGCGAAAGGCGCGAAATAATACTTGAGCCCCCGCGCCATTGCAAACGATCCTGCAGTTTATTTTTCTACTTCAGGATCAATAACTTACATCCGTCACCACCGCCATAAATTCTCAGAATGCGTATTCCAGCGACAAAGCGGTGTAGGTGTCGGTCTTTTCCGTCAATGCCGGCACTTCGGAGTTGTTCTTGATCGTGTAGGAGGCCACCAGCGCAAGATCACCCATAATCTTGGCCGAAAGCGCTGTGATGGACTCGATGTGCGTATTCTCGCTACCCGCCTCGACGGTCAGGTCCTGCCTGAATTCAGCCGTCTCCGACAATTGCCACCGGTAGTATCCGCCCACCGTGAATATCGTCTCATTCTCGGTTTCGCCCAGCTGGAACTCCGACTGGCGAGCACCGACACCGAGCTCGACGTTCAGCTTGTGGGCCTTGCTTTCGATCAATCGACGCCCGTAACCCACGGTTTGAGCGAACTGCGTGTCATAAGCACCGAAATTGTCTTTGCGCCAGGTCAGGCGGCCGAAAAGGAAATCGTGATCGCTGATTTTGCGTTCGCTCTTCCATCCGAGGTCATAAGCTTCGGCAGTTGTCACTTCATTCTCGGACGCAGTAATAGCCGCCGCCGTCAGCAGGTGCGCCCACTTGCCTGTCGTATAACCCACTTCAAAGCCTGTGTTGAGCGTGGAATTTTCCGTATTGCCTGAGGTTGCGAGATACCCCAATGTCGCTTTGCCAGCCCATGGACTCTCTTCTTCGGCTTGCGCCGCGCTTATCGACGGCAACGTGATTGCCCACACCGCTATCATGATTGGATTGAATTTCATTCGTGCTCTCCTGCTTCGGATATAGCCTGGTAAAAATTGGCCGCGGAGTATACCCGCATGCTTCGCCACAGCGCTATACTTCGCGCCATGGAAAAACGCCAACTGTCCGCGCTCGATAAAATGTTAGCCAGTGCTGGCAACGCGTTACGCACGGTGGCAGCCCCGGCAGGCCGTGCAACCCGGAAAAATCCCGCCGCCGAAGTCGGCCATGTCGATCTCGACGCAAAACAGAAAGCCCACGCAGCCGGACTCATGCGCGTGAATCATGCAGGCGAAATCGCCGCACAGGCTCTCTACCAGGGACACGCAGCCGTCGCGCGCGACAAGACAATAGAAAACCAGATGAAGCAAGCCGCAGACGAGGAGTTCGATCACCTCGCGTGGTGCGAGGAGCGACTGCACGAGTTGGGCTACGAAACGAGTCGGCTGGCGCCGCTTTGGTACGCTGGCGCATTCGCGATCGGCGCTGCCAGCGGTGTGCTCGGCGATCGCTGGAGTCTCGGATTCATCGCCGAAACAGAAAAGCAGGTTTGCTCGCATCTCGAAAGTCACCTGGACCAGTTGCCGCAAGACGACGCCAGGAGCCGGGCGATCGTCCATCAAATGCGGGACGAGGAAGCGCGGCACGGCGAAAATGCCATCAATGCGGGCGCGGCCGAACTGCCGCGTCCCCTCGTGCGCCTGATGCGGGCGACTGCCAAAGTTATGACAAATACGGCATATTGGGTTTAGAAAGCCTTCCCAACTTGGGTTGGCCGCGAAAACCGATGATAAAACAC
>Ga0224510_10000890_pt1 | contig 20848 bp, 21 predicted proteins | sample SF_May12_sed_USG_FD_170161 | JGI IMG/M metagenome (GOLD analysis project Ga0224510, IMG submission 170161) | Sediment microbial communities from San Francisco Bay, California, United States - SF_May12_sed_USGS_4_1 | ecosystem: Environmental > Aquatic > Marine > Sediment | place: USA: California... | reverse complement strand
GATGCATTCAGGCTCACTCCTCGGGTGAAAGATAGATGGGGGGTGGGACCCTACCGTATCACGGGAATCAGCCTTTTGTGCGTCACATCACCGCTGGAACCGTTAAGTAAGTGCCATTCGGTCCCGACCGTTTTAATGGACGGCTTGGATTATGTGCTGGGACGAGTCACTCGTCCAAGATTCGCCCTGTGTGTTCTATCGGGATAGCCGGAGCTGCTCACGGTGGTCCCTTGGATGGTTTGATTCCTGCTGAGCCTAGATGCGACCATCCTTGTGGGAGGGCATTGTCTCGTGGTGGAGAATGGCTGTCTCCGTAATGAGACAGCTCACACCGATCCTGTGTTACGCGGAGAGGGTTACCCCATCAATCATGGGTGGAAATGGGAGTAGGTTGGGGGAGTATCTTGTGTTACAGTTTAACTACAACAGAAGCATGCATCCCCGGAAATACACGATTGCACAATCTCTTTTCAATGGGGCAAGATTCTTTTGTGGGTAGGGCTGCGTGCAGCTCCTTGGGGCAGAGCTTGAGTATGCGAAGGTGGTGGGCTTAGCCTGATGAGCGAAAGGCTGTTCAAATGGTCCCTCTGCGGCTAGGACATGATGGTTGGACGATATAGACACGAGGTAAGCGTTCTTACTAGCATATGTAGGACAGGAGGGATCAGGTTCATGAGATACTCCCTATGGTTTCCAATCGCTGCGTTTACGGTTGCCACATTTCCGGTATCAGGGTTGTGCGAGTCGGGGGCAAGCAAGCCCGATGTTGGTAAGTCGCCAACAGACATTCCCATGTTGTCTACGACGGTACTGCAGACTGAGAAAGCCATAGGCCAGGCGATGATGGGGGATAAGCTGTCAAATGCGGTCGGCAGTGAATATGTGATCGGTGCAGAAGATGTACTGGACATTACCGTCTGGAGGAATCCGGACCTGTCGAGACAAGTGCAAGTCCGTCCTGATGGGCGCATTTCGATGCCGATCATTCGCGACGTGGTCGCTGTAGGGAAAACGCCGACCAAATTGGCTGAAGAAATGACGAATAGACTCAAGGAATATGTCCAAAACCCGGTTGTTGCGGTGACCTTGAAGGAGGTCAATAGCTCCAGTATCTTTCTGCTGGGTGAGGTTGCGAATCCTGGCAAGTATCCACTGAAGAGTAAGACGACGCTCTTGCAAGGAATTACCATCGCGGGAGGGTTTAAGGAGACTGCAGCGAGAAATCAGATTGTCATTTTTCGGTTTACAGAAGTAGCCCCAGGCCTGAAGCGATTCACGGCAAGTTATGATGACATTGTGCTCAGAAGCGGAATCTCTGACAACTTTGAACTGAAGCCTGGGGATACCCTCGTGGTCCCTAGTGAATCAATGGTGGTCTTCCCCGGACGATAGGTGGGGGGGAGGGGAGAGTCTAGATGAGAAGAGTTTGGATTCCTGAGTTGGTGGGAGATAAAGCAGGAAGGTACCAGGGGACCTAGGTTCTGGTTGGATTGTTGTCCCTGATACGTGTGGCGCTGGTATCGGCGGGAATAGGCATAGACACCCCTAGGCCAGGCTCATGCCAAGGCCGAAGGGTAGGGCCCTCGTACCGATAGCCTCCTTGGACGGGATCAGTTGCCATGAGTAAAGGGGTATCCAGATCCAGCACCTCAAAGCCTTTCATGCCCAAGACCAGGCTGAGGGAACAACCCATGGCGATGCGCGATTCGAGCATGCCACCGATCATCAGCTTCAATCCAGACGTAAGTGTGAATGTCGCAATCTCCGCTGCCTCCAGCACGCCGGTTTTCATGATCTTGATGTTGATATAGTCCGCCGCGCCATGTGCGATGACGTTGCGGGCATCGTCGAGCGAGCGTACGGACTCATCAGCGGCAACGGGGATGCCGGTTTCTCGACGAATGGCGGCCAGACTGTCGAGATCATCCCGTACGACCGGCTGTTCCAGCAAGACCATGACCCCGCCAAATCGCCGAACGCCGTCGGCGAATGCCAGGCATTCTGCTCGAGAAAACCCCTGGTTCCCATCCCCGATGAACGCAATATCCGTCAACGCCCGATGTAGGGCTTCGAGTCGACGGACATCTGCGTCGACATCTTTTCCGACCTTCATCTTAAACAGGCGAAAGCCACGGTCATACCAGCTCCGGGCCAGGGATAACGTCTTGTCTTGGGTAGCGATTGGAATCGTGATGTCGGTGACACGGGGACGCACATCGGCACCGCCCCAGCATTGCCATAAGGGGATCCCTGCAGCGCGGCAGTATGCATCGAGCAATGCGGTTTCGATGGCGCAGCGCGCAGCTGGTTGGGAGGGGGCCTGCTCGGCTAAGTGACGACCTAATTCTTCGTAGTCATGAACGGGATGGCCAATGAGTGACGGTGTAAGGTGTGCGAAGGCCTGGAGGCAGGACGATCGATCTTCACCTCCGACTTCAGGGAATGGCGCGGCTTCCCCATAGCCCACAATACCGTTGTTGAGTGTGATGCGGACAACGATATTCTCTGCAACGGCTCGTATCCCTGTCGCCACGACAAAGGGGTCTGTCATGGGTAGATCGATCGGCCAGAAGGTCACCTCTTGGATAGACGTATTCTTCATCTGTTTCATGAAGCGGCGTATCTACACGCAGTCATGTAGGGTCAAGTCTGGGTGAGGCCATCATGCGTGTGTTATTGCTGAGTTCTCACGGTCATGGTGATGCGGAGCACATCGCAAGGCACTCCTACCGTTGTGGGCTCAGTTATCCCAGCCTGCCGAGACGTGATTGGAGAATGCTGATAGTCGCAATCGCAGCGGTCTCGGCCCGGAGGATCTGTTCACCAAGGGTTACAGGTTCGACGCCTCGTTGCTCAGCGAGCTCCATTTCTTCATTGCTCCAGCCTCCTTCCGGCCCGACCAGGACGAGTAGGGAGCTGCTCATGTCTTCTTGAAGGTTAACCGCTTGCACACTCTTTCCATTCCGCCGCTCGGCCAGCATGAGGATTGTCGAGTTCGGATGACCGTTTGTGAGCACCAGTGTGAGCGATTGCGGCCTAGCAATCGTTGGCACGCGCCACTGTTCTGATTGCTGAGCAGCTTCCAGTGCAATGCGTTGCCATCGAGTGAGTTGATGATCAAGGCGGTCAGCTTTGAGTTGCACGACACTGTGTCGGCTTTCGACCGGGATGATCTCCTGTACGCCGAGTTCGGTGGCCTTTTGAATGACCCAATCCATCTTCTCACCCTTGAGCAACGATTGACCGAGGATCAGGCGAGGCGAGATGTGAGCAGGTTCCTGGATCATCTCGACGATCTGTCCGGTTATTGCGTGCTTGGAGATGTCAGTAATTTCAGTAAGGTATCTGGCGTCTTGGCCGTTGCCGAACCAGTGCATTTCACCGATGGCGACACGGAGACTGTCTTTGATGTGACGCACAAGATCTCCTGTGATCGAGATGGTGCGAGCCGTCACGCTCTCAGGAGAGATAAAAAATACAGGCATGGGAGCACTGGGGATTTGGAAGGGGACTGTCCGGGCTACTCGAAAAACGTCTTCATTTTATCGAAGAAGCCGTCGCCGTTGGCTTCCATGGACATGCCGCTCTCTTTGGCATACTCCATCAGCAGTTCTTTTTGTCTGGCCGTCAATTTGGTGGGAATTTGGATTTTCATCGTATAGATCTGGTCGCCGGTCGTGCCTCCCTTGAGGCTGGGAATCCCCAATCCTTTGATGCGAAGGACCTTGTCATGTTGTGTGCCAGGAGGGACCTTGATGATGGTGTCTCCCTTGAGCGTCGGCACTTCTACCTTTCCACCGAGGACAGCCGTGACCAGGTTGATCGGCACGTCACAGGAAATATCGAGGCCTTTTCGCTGAAAGATCTGATGGGGTTTGACGGTAATGGCGACGTAGAGATCACCAGGGGGACCGCCATTGGGACCATGCTCTCCCTCATTGGAGAGACGGAGCCGCATGCCGGTTTCGATTCCAGCTGGAATATGGACCGCGATGGCTCGCTCTTTGTACACGCGTTGGCGTCCCTGGCAAGTCGCACAGGGCTCCGTGACGAAATGCCCGGTACCTTCACATTGTCCGCAGGGTCGGCTGACGCTGAAAAACCCCTGCTGAAAGCGAATCTGTCCTGCGCCTTTGCAGCTGGCACAGGGCTTGATGGCTGCAGCAGATTTCGCTCCTGTGCCTTTGCAGTCGGTGCAGAGTTCCCAACGCGGAATCTTGAGTTTGGCTTCTTTCCCGTAAACGGATTCCTCAAAGGTAATTTCAAGATTGTATTGCAGGTCGTTCCCGCGCTCGGCTCGACCGCCTCCACCGGCTCTGGCCTGGCCAAAGAAGTCTTCGAAGATATCGTTGAAGACGTCGCCGAACCCGCCCCGGCCGAAATCGAATCCATCAAAGCCCGGACCACCTTGTTGAGATCCGGCATGACCGAACATATCGTAGCGTTTTCGCTTTTCCTGATCGCTGAGGGTTTCGTAGGCTTCGTTGATTTCCTTGAATTTGTCTTCGGCGGATTTTTTCTGTTGTTCGCCGGTATGCAGATCAGGATGATGTTGGCGGGCTAACTTGCGATAGGCTTTCTTCAGCTCGTCGTCCGAGACATTTCGATCAACGCCGAGGGTTTCGTAGTAATCGCGCTTGGACACGGCAGCCATTGTGAGTGAACGGTGGAGCGCCCGAGTTCTTCTTTGCTTCGAAAGCTCGGGCGCCTTGATGCGTTATTCTAGGCTATTTTTTGTCTTTGTCTACTTCTTCAAATTCTGCGTCGACGACTTTTTCGTCCGGTTTGGTTTCGCTCGTATTGCCGGTTGCCGATGCGCCCGGTTGTGGACCAGCTGAGGCAGCTGCTTTCTTATACATTTCTTCGGCTAATTTGTGCGACGCCGTCATAAGGGATTGTGTCGCCGATTCGATGGCTTCGGCATCGGTGCCTTCTAAGGCCTTCTTGAGGGCTGCAATCGCATCCTGGATCTTTGTTTTTTCATCAGCCGAGATCTTATCGCCGTAGTCTGTGATGTTTTTCTCAGTTTGATAGACCAGATTATCGGCCTGATTCTTGGCTTCCGCTAATTTGCGGCGCTTCTTGTCGTCATCGGTATGCGACTGGGCATCCCGAACGAGCTTTTCGACCTCCTCTTTGCTCAGGCCGCTGGAGGCTGTGATCTTGATGGACTGTTCTTTCTGAGTCGCCAGATCCTTGGCGGACACGTGGACAATGCCGTTCGCATCGATGTCAAACGTGACTTCAATTTGTGGCATGCCGCGAGGCGCCGATGGAATACCGACCAAGTCGAATTGTCCAAGCAGCTTATTGTCATTCGCCATTTCCCGTTCGCCTTGGAAGACGCGAATGGTCACGGCGGTTTGATTGTCGGCCGCAGTCGAGAAGACTTGGCTCTTCTTGGTTGGAACGGTCGTGTTGCGCTCGATCAATTTAGTAAACACGCCGCCCAGCGTTTCGATGCCCAATGACAACGGTGTGACGTCCAGGAGCAGCACGTCCTTGACCTCGCCCTTGAGGACGCCGCCTTGAACGCCGGCTCCAATGGCGACGACTTCATCAGGATTGACACCGCGGTGCGGTTCTTTCCCGAAGAAATCTTTCACGACCTGAATGACTTTCGGCATGCGGGTCATGCCGCCGACTAGGACGATTTCTTGAATATCCTTACCCGATACCCCGGCATCGGACAAGGCTTTACGGCAGGGTTCAATCGTCCGTTGAATGAGATCGTCGACCAGCTGTTCCAACTTGGCACGCGTCAGCTTGGTGACCATGTGCTTGGGGCCGCTGGCATCTGCAGTAATGAATGGGAGATTGATCTCCGTTTCTTGAGACGAGGACAGCTCGATCTTGGCCCGTTCCGCTGCTTCTTTTAGGCGTTGGAGGGCCATCCGGTCCTTCCGCAAATCGATCCCCTGGTCTTTCCTGAACTCGTCGACTAACCAATCCATTACGCGCAGATCGAAGTCGTCTCCACCGAGATAGGTGTCGCCGTTGGTCGATTTCACTTCGAAGACGCCTTCGCCGATTTCCAATACGGAGACGTCGAAGGTGCCGCCACCTAAGTCGTAGACCGCAATCCGCTCGTCTTTCTTCTTGTCCAAACCGTAGGCAAGGGACGCCGCTGTTGGTTCATTGATAATACGGAGCACGGTCAGACCGGCGATTTGGCCGGCATCTTTGGTCGCCTGGCGCTGACTGTCATCAAAGTAGGCCGGAACGGTGATCACGGCCTCGGTGACTTTTTCGCCGAGATAGTCTTCCGCCGTCTGCCGCATTTTCTGCAGGATCATGGCGGACACTTCCGGTGGGCTATACTGTTTGCCGCGCAGTTCGACATGGGCATCGCCGTTGTCGGCCTCGACCACTTTGTAGGGGAGCCGTTTCATGGCCTCCTGGACTTCGCGGCTCTTGAACTTGCGCCCCATCAGTCGCTTGACCGAGAAAATGGTATTTTCTGGATTGGTAATGGCCTGACGTTTGGCGATTTGGCCGACCAGTCGTTCACTCTTATCGGTGATGGCCACGACGGAAGGAGTAGTCCGACTTCCTTCGGCATTGGCGATCACGACAGGGTCGCCGCCGCTCATAATCGCGACACAAGAGTTGGTGGTCCCAAGATCGATACCGATAACTTTACCCATTTGGTGGACTCCTTCCTTCTCGACAACGATGACAGAGGGTCAGTTCGCTGTCGTATCCTTATTCGCTCGCCTGGGGGGGGCCTGACGATACGCTGACCATGGCTGCCCGCAATACTCTGTCGTGTAATCGATACCCCTTCTGAAACTCTTCTAAGACTCGATTGGCCGGCACCTCAGTGGACGGCCCGTAGGAGACGGCTTGATGCGCGTGGGGGTCAAACTCCTGACCGGCTGTCTCGATGGCCTGCACACCGAATTTGGCCAAGACACCGGAGAGTTGCTTGAGTGTCAGCTCTACGCCCTGAACGAGTGCTGAATCGCTTCCGTTTGTGGGAGCGGCCTTGATCGCCCGCTCCAAGTTATCGACAACCGGCAGGAGTTCTTTAAGCAGTTGTTCATTGCCGAATCGAATCTGTTCACGCTGATCACGCTGAGTCAGCCGCTTGTAATTTTCAAATTCCGCCGCCTGCCGGAGATATTTCTCATTGAGTGCAGCGCATTCTTCTGCCTTGGCCGCCAGTTCGTCTGGCACCGAGGATGACGTGGCCGCAGTGTCAGGCGAGACCTCTTCTAAGTTCTCGATTGTATTGGCGTTTGTCTTTTCCTGTGCGTGATTTTCAGTCATGTGGATACCTGTACAGGGGAGGAGATATCCATAGGAGGAAGGAAGTCAACGGGTCAGCGGAAAATAAAATGAACGCGAGGACGGAACGACTACACCCAATTCACGGAGTGAGGTCCGTGAGCCCGACGATACAGCAGCTCGAGCCCCTGGAGAGTCAAGAACGGTTCGATGTGCTGAATGGTTCGCGCCTCCGATGCAATGACCTGCGCTAATCCACCTGTCGCAATCACAAACGAGGACCGCCCCATTTCGGCTTCGATTCGCTGAATCAGGGTGTCCACTAGGCCGGCGTATCCAAAAATGAGTCCAGACTGGATGCTGCCGGCGGTATCGACTCCGATGACGGTCTTGGGGCGGGCAAGTTCTACCTTGCTGAGCTTGGCGGCCCGGCTAAACAAGGCTTCAGCGGAGATTCCCAAACCTGGCGCGATCACACCTCCCAGGTATTCGCCGGTTCCGGTGACTGCGCAAAACGTGGTCGCGGTTCCGAAATCAACGATGATGAGATCACGACGAAACTTCTCATAGGCGGCAGCCGCATTCACAATCCGATCGCTTCCGATCTCTTTCGGATTCAGGTACTTCAGGGTGAGCCCGGTTTCGAGATCGGATGAGACGGTGATGGGCGTGCACCGAAACGATGTTTCAACCATTGATTCAAACGTTTCCGTGAGGGCCGGCACGACGCTGGAGATGATTGCGCCGGTAATATGTTCGGGGAATCGGCCGTTTCGAGCCATAAGACTGAGGCAGAGTACGCCATACTCATCGGCCGTCGTCTTGGGGTCGGTGGCCAACCGCCAATGGCTCAGGAGCGTCGGCCCTTCAAAGATTCCCACCACGATGTTGGTGTTGCCGATATCGATCGCAAGCAGCATGGGATTCATTGTACTTCGGGCGGCCCGCTTTCGCTACTCTCTCAGATGAATCACATCGGCGGCATGGACTTCGATGAGAGCGGGTGGTTGTGCGTGAGGGGACGCAGCCAAGGGGCGTACCTGTAACGCGCCATCAGCGGAAAGTGTCTCTGCCGTACCAAGGATTTGCCGGTCATGCGGGAACAAGACCTTCACTTGTCGGCCGAGCGTGGTACAGCGGGCGACGTAGGCCTGCCTCAGTCGGGTGGACCCGTGGGATTGCAGCTCATCAAGGCACTGTTCAAGTTCCCACAGGAGTTGCGCGATGAGTCGATTCCGATCGATCGGTCGTGGGGCAGCTTCAATCAAGGAGGCGGCAATCGGACGGAGGTCTTCGGGAAATGACAGGGCGGGGATGTTGACATTCAACCCAATTCCGATGATCACGATCGGGCCGTCGACTGTCGTCAGGGTGCTTTCGCACAGAATCCCCCCGACTTTTCGGTCATGAAGGAGGAGGTCATTGGGCCATTTCAGAGCGAGAGACACCGTGGCCACCTGCTGGGTCGCCTCGGTGACAGCCAGCGCCGTGACGAGTGGTACCCAGGATAGCCATTGTGCAAGGGGAACGGTCTGACTCTTCCCACGAACGATGATGGAACAATAGATATTGAACCCGGAGGGGGAGAACCAGGCACGTCCATGTCGGCCATATCCGCCCGTTTGCCGTTCGGCCACCACCACGGTGCCGTGCGCGGAGCCCTGGTGTGAGAGTGAGCTGGCCTCTCGATTGGTGGAAGGGAGATCCTGGTAAAGATACAGCGTCTGGCCCAGCGCCTTGGTGGCAAGGGTACTGCGGATCGCTTCGATACTGAGTGGAGCAGTGGACGCCATGGGCTAACGATGTCGACGCGTTGCACGTCGAGCCGAGGTCATGACGAGGCTGACTGTGGCGGCTGCAGCAGAATGGGTGAGGGCCCCGATGGAAATTCGGTCAGCCCCGGCTGCCGCCATGGCACAGACATTGTTGAGCGTGATCCCGCCTGACACCTCCACCAAGGCTCGTTTCTTGATGAGTGCGACGGCTCGGCGGACCATATCGGGCGTCATGTTGTCCAATAAAATCACATCGGGCTTTCCCGCCAACGCTTGCCGAACCTCAGAGAGGGATTCCACTTCGACGATGATCGGGAGCCCCGATGATCGATGCCGCTGTGCGAGTCGGCAGGCCTGTTCGACCGGTCGTTGATGCGATTGAAGAAGGGCCAGATGGTTATCCTTAATCAGAATGCCGTCGCTCAAGGAGTACCGGTGGTTCGTTCCCCCACCGAGCGCCACAGCCCATTTCTGAAGTGTTCTCCAACCGGGAATCGTTTTTCTGGTGTCCAGGATCTTGACGGGGTAGCCGCGCGTCGCTCGGCAGAACTGCTGCGTCACGGTCGCGATCCCCGAGAGGTGTTGAAGAAAGTTTAAGGCGACGCGTTCGGCTTGCAGGATCCCGCGCCCATCCCCTTCGATCTGAAGCAACGGGTCTCCACTCTTGGCTCGGTCACCGTCCCGCTTGGAGATGGAGAGCCGTAGTGAAGGGTCGACCATCAGAAAGGTCTGGACTGCTGCGGCCATTCCAGCCACGACCAAGGGCTGTTGCGCAATGATCGTGGCCTGCGCTGGCACCGGAGCGGAAAAGAGCGCAGTCGTGGTCGCATCGCCCTGGGCAAGATCCTCCTCAAGCCCCTGGCGCACCGCACGGCGGATATCTGCAGCGGGGAGAGTGATCATCAATTAGACTCCGAGCATCGCGCGGAGCTGCTGTTGACTATCGGCCAATAAGGCCCGATCACGGGAGAGGGTCTGCACTCGGCCGTGATGTTCGGCAATCACGTCCGGCGGGGCTTTCGACGTGAATTCGACGTTCTTCAGCTTTCCGTCGATTCGTTGTAGTTCCTTGTTGGTCTCGGCGATTTGTTTGTCCAAGCGTTCAATTGCTTTCTGGAGGTCGACGTCCTCCGCGACCGGAATCCCTACAGAGAGGCCTTCCGCGATGAGCCGCAGCAATCTGGTCGTCGGCCAATCATGCGGTCGACTGACCCTGACCTGACCCCGACTGAGGTGGGTTATGTGTTGCTGTAATTGGTCGAGGTGTAGTTGCCTGTCTGGGGCGTCGTGCCCGATATGGAATGCGATCTGCTGACCCGGCGGATAATTCAAGAGAACCCGTCCGGTCCGGACGAGTCCCACCGTGTGTTCCAACAAGACAAAGTGCTGCTCGACCTCCGGCGAGGTCCAGGCCTGGTCGACGACCGGATAAGTCTGCACGACAAGACTGTCCCCTTGATGGGGAATGGTTTGCCAAATTTCTTCCGTGATGAACGGCATGAAGGGGTGGAGGAGTCGCATGGTGGCTTCCAGCGTCTCCACGAGCGTGTGTCGCGTGCTGGCTCCATCCTGGTGTTCTGGCGTTTGGAGTACTGGCTTGATCAGTTCCAAATACCAGTCGCAGTATTCATGCCAGATGAATTGATACAGCGCGGTGGCTGCCCGGTCAAATCGGTAGGCTTCCAACTCCGTGGTGACGACGTGGATGATATGGGCAAGCCGGCTCAGAATCCATCGGTCCGGGAATGTCCGTTGCGCCGGCGGAAGGGCGGTCCGTGGGCCGTCGAGGTACATCAACGCGAATCGTGCGGCATTCCAAATCTTGTTGGCGAAATTGCGATATCCTTCAATCCGCTCTTCCGCCAGTTTCACATCCCGTCCGGGCGAGGCCATCGAGGCCAGCGTAAATCGGAGCGCATCGGTTCCAAACTCGTTCATGACATGAAGTGGATCGATGACATTCCCCTTGGACTTGCTCATTTTCTTGCCTTCGGCGTCACGGACCAGCGCATGGATATAGACGTCTTTGAAGGGGACGTCCCCCATGAACTTGAGTCCCATCATGATCATGCGCGCGACCCAGAAGAACAAGATGTCGAGGCCTGTGACCAGCGTGGCTGTCGGGTAATAGGTCTTGAGCTCTTCCGTATGCTCCGGCCATCCTAACGTTGAAAAGGGCCAGAGTGCCGAAGAAAACCACGTATCAAGCACATCGGGATCCCGATAGAGATCATGTCCGCCGCATGACGGACAACTTGCCGGCGCCGTCTTGGAGACGATGGGGGAGGCTCCCGACAAGATGGCGATTCGGTTCTCAGTCTTGATCACGTGCGTGGCGTTGCACGACAGACAATACCAGGCAGGGATTTGATGTCCCCACCAGATCTGTCGGGAGATGCACCAGTCTTTGATGTCACGCATCCAGCCCAGGTAATTGTTTGTCCATCCCTCCGGAATGATGCGGATGCGACCCTCTTCAACCGCAGTGATGGCTGGTTCAGCCAGCGGCTTGATTTTGACGAACCATTGCGGTGACAGGTAGGGCTCGACGATGGTCTTGCATCGGTAACACTTCCCCACCGCCATCTTATGGTCCTCGACCTTGACCAGGTGGCCGCGTTCCTCCAGCAACGTCTCCACTTTGGGCCTGGCCTTCGAGACGGGCAAGCGCTGCAACTGGTCGATGACGGTGGGATCCGCGCCGGCTCGGCGCAGGCCAGCCGCATCGAGGAGGGCGTGATGGTCGAGGATTGCAAGTCGTGGGAGCGCGTGCCGTTCGCCTGCTTCATAGTCGTTGAAATCGTGTGCTGGCGTGATCTTGACGGCGCCGGTTCCGAACTCGCGATCGACAAGGAGCGCATCTCCAACAATGGGGATCATTCGGTTCGTGAGGGGGAGGCGAACCTCTTTGCCGATGAGGTGTTGAAACCGCTCATCGTCGGGGTGGACCGCGACGGCCGTATCGCCGAGCAGCGTTTCGGGTCTAGTTGTGGCGACGGTCAGATGAATACTGGGATTCTCTGCGAGCGGATAGTCGATGGAGTACAGCTTTCCCTTGGTGTCTTCGTGTTCGACTTCAATATCCGACAGTGCGGTGAGGCAGCGCGGACACCAATTGATCAGCCGTTCACCTCGATAGATCAGCCCATCTTCGTAGAGCCGGACGAACACTTCGAGCACGGCTTTGGACAAGCCCTCGTCCATCGTAAATCGGAGGCGGTCCCAGTCGCAGGATTCACCAAGCTGTTTCTGTTGGTTGACGATGGTATTCCCAGACGTCGCTTTCCATTGCCAGACGCGCTCGACGAACCGTTCACGTCCAAGCGCTTCCCTGGAGAGCCCCTCGGTCATCAACTGCTTCTCGACGACGTTTTGTGTGGCGATCCCGGCATGATCGGTTCCTGGAAGCCACAGCGTGTTCCGTCCCTGCATGCGCCGCCAGCGGATCAGGATGTCTTGCAGGGAATGGTTCAGGGCATGTCCGACGTGGAGCGATCCCGTAACATTCGGCGGCGGGATGACGATGCAATAGGGCCGTCCCGGCTGTTGGGGAGAGGCATGGAAATAGCGGCGTGTGAGCCATTCGTGGGACCATCGCGTTTCGACAGTTCTTGGGTCGTAGGTTTTTTCGAGCTGAGATGAAGCCATAGGTGTTGTATCCAAATGTGCGGGCGGCATCATAGCATGTCTGTGCGGATCAGAACATGGTGTGAGTCTCAGCTTGTAGCCCGGTGTGGCATATGCTATACAGTCGCGCACTGGAGTGATCACACACCTTACTGTAGGGAGGACCATGGCACGAGGTCGCGAAAAGGATCGGAAGACGCGCAAGAAACACCGGAAGAATGTCAAGCGAGTGAAAGCCCTGGCGAAGGCTCGACGGGGGAAGAAGGGGAAGAAAAGTTAGGCTTTTGAGGAACGCGACGTTTCTTCGGTCTCGATCAGCCGTTTGATTTCTGCTTTGATCTGCTGTTCAGCGACATCAGGGACGATGTGTTGAACAGCCTGTTCGACGGCGGAGCCAACCGTCGCTTTCACCGTCCCCTCGACCAAGAAGGGGGTTTGCTTGACTACTTCTTGGTGTACTGCATCGGTGACCAATTGATTGATCGTTCCTACCTGTTCCCGCACGACGGCGGGCAAGTCCTGGTGAATAACGGATTCAACCTGCTCTCGGATCACCTGCATGAGAGGCGCTGCCAGCGGAGGTTTCAGGAAATCTGAAACGGCTTGTCGAATGATCGGCTCGCTGGTCGAGAGTTCTTTCCGGATCAGCGCGGGCAATGTGTCGGCGACAAGCGGTTGAATGAGTGTCGAGAGAAACTCCTGAGACAGAATGCTTCCCAATTGGGTCTGTAGCTCCTTCTGAACAAGCGGACGAATCTGTGGCGCGTATTGTTCATTGATCACCTGCGGAAGCAGCGCCGCGAGACTCTGCTCGCTTCGCTTGGCCATGGCCTGCATGAGTTGGTCAACAAGACTTTTCACCACGTCGTCGGGAGCCGTAGGGGTGATCGGTGGAGTCAGTGGGGCAGTGGGCTGGCTGACAGGTTGCTGCATGGGCTCCTCCGATCCGGTGAGAGCGGATAAAGGGTCAGTTGTCTCATCTTGAGCGTCGTCACCGGTCGAGGCCGGTGGCCAGACGCGCCGTTTCAGGCCCGTGCTGTTTGCGGCACTCGTCTGTTTCTGTTGGAGAGACTTTAGTACCGTGAGTAATTCTTCCGTGTGGAACGGTTTCTTCAGGAACGCCTTGACGCCCAATGTGCGGAGATGGTTCTCGTCCGGGTGATCAGCCGGATTGACCAAGGAGACGAGGGAGGTCTCGGCGAGGTTGTCCAGTTTGTTGATCTCCTTACAAAACCCTGAAAAGGTCATGTTGTCGAGCTGGTAGTCGGCGATGATGAGGGACGGTGCGTTTCGGCGGGCGGCCTCAAGTGCGGCCGGACCGTCCTGAAACCCAAGCACCTCAAACCCTTCAGGAGCGGAAATTTGTTCGACCAGTCGTCTGACGGCGGGGCTGCTATCTACGACAAAAATCGGCGAAGCCATGAAACGTGCTCCATCGTTTTGGTGTTTCTTCGAAGCTAACAAGGGGGGTATGCTTTGTCAAGAAAACCAGCAAATAGGATGGGAGCGACGTTGGTTCGTAGTCGATTGTTTTGTGGAGCCCGTTAAGGTGTAAGGAGTCTCGTGATGAGTTCCTCGATACGCGTCGTGTTTTTTGATGCAGCCGATACCTTGTTTCATGTACAGGGCTCGGTCGGTGAGATCTATCTTCGGCATGCGATCCAGTTCGGATTTTTACAGAAACCGGACTCGTTGGCAGCCATCACACAAGCGTTTCGCCGGGCGTTCCGCGAAGCTCCGCCGCCGGTGTTTGCCACGGCGGACCCGGCACGGCTCAAACAGAGTGAACGCTTGTGGTGGTTTGATATCGTCCACAATGTCTTTTATCGCGTCGGTATGTTTGCGCGGTTCGACGAGTTTTTTGATCACGTGTTTCGCGTCTTTGAGGATCATGGATCCTGGCGGTTGTTCCCAGAGACGGTTTCGACGTTGACCCGGTTGAAGGCAGAGGGGGTGGAGTTGGGGATCATCTCAAATTTTGATTCCCGGCTCTTTGGGGTGTTGCGGGGACTCGGCATTGCTGAGGCCTTCGATACCGTGACGATCTCGAGTATGGCCCACGCGGCGAAACCGGCGCCACAGATCTTTCATAGTGCCTTAGAGAAGCATGCCGTGGATCCTGACGAGGCGCTGCATATCGGAGATAGTCTTCGGGAGGATGTCGATGGCGGGCGGAAGGCCGGACTACATGTCGCACTCGTGGATCGTGAGGGGAGAGAACAACCAGGCGACGCACCGTGTATCCAGAGTCTGGATGAGCTGTTTCCCTTGTTAGAGCGGATCAAGTAGGAGCGGGACCAGGTCTTTGGCACGGCCCTGCAGCGAGACATCGACCAATGAGGATTGCGGTGTAGGATCCAGATTAATTTCGGCGACGAATGTGCCGGATTCTTTGGCCACAGCGGCGAAGCCGGCGGCGGGATAGACAACGCCGGAGGTGCCGATCACGAGCAGGATGTCACAGTTTCTCAGAACCTTAGAGCATTGCTGGAGATCCGCAGCGAACAGGGATTCTCCAAACCAGACGATATGTGGGCGAAGCAGAGCTCCGCATTGGAGGCAGGACGGTAGAATGGAGATGGGGACGTCCCGGTTCTCGTCCACCCTGTTGCAGCCGGTGCAGCGGACTGTCCAGATATTGCCGTGAATCTCCGTGAGATTTCGTGAGCCGGCATCTCGATGCAATCCGTCGACGTTTTGTGTCATCAGCCAGAAGGCAGGAGTGCGGCGTTCTAATTCTGCAATCGCCAGGTGGGCAGGATTTGGCCGTGTGGTTGCGATCAGCTCACGCCGCCAGTTGTACCATTCCCACACCAGTCGGGGGTCGCGCTCAAACGCGTCCGGTGTGGCGAGATCTTCTGCCCGGTAATTGCGCCACAAGCCGTCCTTGCCGCGAAACGTCGGCACGCCGCTGTCGGCAGAAATTCCCGCACCAGTCAGGACCGTGATGTTCCTGGCCGTGGCAAGGCGTTCTTTCACGAGCTCAAGATTTGAACCAGGTGCCATTTTCTGCGCAGTCTCCGTGGAGCGGCTGCGTCGCCGCACAACCGCATGCTATAGTACGTTCCGTTTTTTTCTGCAACCAGAAGGATGGCGACATGAAACAGATTTTGATGGTTGGTGCCGGATCGGTCGGTGGGTTTTTCGGGGCGCGACTGGCCAAGACGAATCCAGATGTGTCCTTCTTACTCCGGCCCAAGACGCTGGCGGCTGTGAAACAGAATGGATTGACGATACGCAGTGCCGAGGGAACCTTTACGGTGAGGCCTCAAGCCTCAGCGGATGTGCGTGAACTGCCTCGGCCCGATCTCATTGTGCTCGGCGTGAAGGCCTATGATCTCGACGACGTACTGAATCAAATCGAGCCGGTGCTCACGGAAAAGACGGTCATCCTGACGTTGCAGAACGGAATCGATACCGAAGACCGTTTGTTGTCCAGACTCCAACGTGATTGCGTGATCGGTGGTGTCGCGTACATCTACTCGAAAATCGCTGAGCCCGGCGTAATCGATCACTATAAGAAAGGTGCGGTCGCGATCGGTGAGTTTATGGGATATGAGAGTGAGCGCCTTCTCCAGATACGCGATATTTTTTCAGCGGCCAATATTCCCTGTCACCTGTCCAAGGATATTCGCCGGAGTAAATGGGAAAAGATGTGTTGGAACTGCGTGTTCAACCCGATTACCGTTCTCATCGACGACCACGTGGCCAGGGCACTCGATCATCCGGAAATGACGGGCGTGATCCGGCAGATCGTCGGCGAAGTGACGGCGATCTCAGCGGCAATGAAGGTGCCCTTACCACTGGATATGCCGGAACGGGTCGTGAAGGCGACGCAGGAGATTCGTGATATTCATACCTCGATGTATGACGATTGGAAGGCGGGACGACGAACAGAGATCGACTCCCTCAATGGCTTTATCGTTCAGAAGGGGCGAGAGCTTGGTATTCCTACCCCAGTGAATGAAGCCCTAACAGCGATGATCAAGACGATGACGGAGAAGGAACCAACCGGTCCTGGCCGAGTTCGGATCGAGGGCGCTGTTGTCCAGCCAGTCTCCTTCGATCGAGGGGCTCTTGCTGCGCTGCCAGCCGAGCATCAGCTTGATATTTCCACTGTCATGCCAGGGATGCAGGGGCAGGGGATTCGGTTGAAGGGGATTTTGGATATTCCGGCATTGGCCATCGACGCGGATCATGTTGCCTTCCATGCGTCAGATGGCAAGTACTCGGCTTGTCTGACGCTTCAACAGGCGAAAGAGTTCGGTGTGTTGGTCTACGAGCTTCATGGAGCTGCCTTGCCCGATACGAACGGGGGGCCGTTCCGTCTGGTGACGCCTGGGCTCGGCGATTTGTGTGCCAACGTCAAAGGGGTTGCGCGGATTGAAATCACAAAGGGACCGGGGAGAGATACGCGGCAAACAACCTGTCCCCCGACCTTATGATCGGGATGTGGGCGATGGCACGGATCGTAGCTCTTGGCGCCAGTAATCTTACCCGTGGATTCCGGACCATTGTTTCGACCGCGCGATCAGTCTGGGGACCGGAGGTCGAAATACTTGCGGCGCTTGGACATGGTCGATCCTACGGAGCCTCGAGTCAATTTCTGTTCCGTACGCTGCCCGGCATCCTCAAGGCCGGACTCTGGGCGGAGCTGGAGCGTCGTCCTCCGATGATGACCAGGGCACTGGTCACAGACGTTGGTAATGATATTCTCTACGGTTTCTCCGTCGAGCGGACGTTGGGCTGGGTCGAGGAGGTCTTTCGTCGACTGGCTCAAGTGACACAGGATATCGTGCTCACGGGATTGCCGCTGGCCAGTGTCTGCCGGCTCTCACACCTCAAACTTCTGGCGTTTCGCTCACTACTGGTCCCGTCCTGTCGGCTCACGCTCACGGAGGTGATCGAGAGAGCGGAGCGGGTGAACGAGGGGCTAGTGGGATTGTCCAACGCCCATGGCGTCAAATTCGTGCAACTTTCTCCGGCCTGGTATGGATTTGATCCCATCCATGTGCGGCCGTCGTACTGGCGAACAGCTTGGCAGGAGATTCTGGGAGAACGAGTGCCAGGGCCATGTGAGGTTCGATCAGTGGCGGAGGCTGTTCGGTTGTGTCTGATGCGTCCTGAGCGGCGCTCGTTATTTGGTGTCGAACAGGTGACACCGCAATCTGGCGTCGCGCTCCAATCCGGCGGACAGGTTTGGTTGTATTGAATCGCGTATGCTGTGACTATCCGACAGCCGGCTGTGGCGTGATCAATCTTGATCGCAGAGGGGAGGGGGAATTGTCTGAATCAACGTTTCACTATTCTATTTTCATAAAACGGGCCGTCACCGGACTCATTCTCGGAGGCCTCGCTGGAGCCATCCAAGTTTGGATGTTCAAGCGAGATCTCATGTATCTCTGGGCCTCGATCGCGGCTGGTGCGGTGTATATGGCCGCTTGGGTCACCTTCACGGATTGGCTGAAGCTTGCAGGAGGCAAGATTATTCTTGGCGGGGTCTCAGGGTTATTGGCAGCTATCGTGTGGTGGTCCATCGCGGTTCCCGCTGATGATGCGTTCATTCAAGCAGTCGTGGCCGGCACCTGTTTTGGGGCGGCCTTTGCCTGGTCGGATCAACGAATGGCCTGATTTTCTGCCTGCCAGGCAGCGCGGAGCAGGCGCGTTGATTGTCGCCACCCTCAATAGCTGTAGGGCAAGCAATGGGTTTCTCAGATATTGTTTGGATGGATGTCGTGGCATACGCACTTGCCTACAAGGGTACGCCGGAGTATAGTGACTTCTATGGTGCGGATTGACAGACGCGACCAGCACTGGTTGTCCCGGGGAATGCTCTATACGGCTCTGATCTTTTTGGTCTGCGTCTGCGTCCTGTCACAAATACTTGGTGCGCCAGTTACCTTGCTCAGCCTTCTTACATCGGATACGCCGGTGGAATTACTCTCTGAAGACTTCTCCATTCTCCCGATCACACCGATACCAGCCGCACCGATTAGTTCCATGTTCCATGCGGAGTTCGAACCATCGTTTCAGATTCCCATCTTCTTAACGTCGGTCTTTCACCCTCCTCAGGGCTAGTCCTTCTTCTCTCTTCGTCTAATTGACCGTAAGCACCAGAGCCTCTGATACGTTTCGCACGTGACTCATCAGCATCTCACACGCGGTGTGTGGTGACATGGTGGATGATCGATGTGCGACTGTGACGCAAGAGGCTCTATCGTGATGTTAAGGAGCTAGAGAAACGATGAAAGCAACGAGTGTTTCGACAAGCGGAGTTCTCGATGCATCAGGCATGTGTGCAGTGCACGAACCTGTTGTGAACGAGCGCACTGTCACCGAGCCTGACACGACGGGGGTAGCGGAGACAATACTCGGTTTTAAGGTTGAAGAATTTGCCGGACGCACTCAGCCACCAGACTGTACTGCGGCTCAGAAGCTCCAGAATGATCGACGAAAGTTAGACCCGCAGTTGTCGGCCTCCAACGGGATGAATGTCCTCAACCCGGCGAGTCAGATTATTATGTAAAGATGCCGATTCGGCCGTACCAATGCATCGGTGATGCTCTGTGTGTCGGTACATCAAGGCAGTGATCTGAGTATCTCGCCAAAAGGGAGGCTTATACATGACCTCTGTCGTGGGTAGATGGAGAAATAAACGCGTTCTCATACTTGCAGTTGCAGGCGCGTGGTTGTTCTTGCAGATAGATTGTGTGACTGATCGTCAGGTCAGTGCAAGTTCTGGCCTGTCCGGTGTCGTTCTTGCCATGCAGGATGACGCTGTCCCTCGACTGCAAGGTTTGACTATTCCGAACAGCACCAAGAGGAACAATCAAGCTGAGTCGATGGAGACCCCAAGCCGTTCTCTCAAGCATGCATCCATCCTATTGCACAGAGCGGCAAATGCCATCGAGAAGGATAACGTTCTGACGGTGCAACTCATTCGGCAAGTGATCGCTATTCTCAAGCACCAAGTGATCCCATCACTGTTAGATCATGATTCACTCTTGGTTCCCATTAGTTCACTGTCAGCTGTGGCGGAGCAGGGAATGGATCGTGAGGAATCATGAGTTGCGCCAGCCAATCATTATTTCGACACGAGTCTTCTGCTCGAACGAAAGGGGAATAGGAACATTCTGACATGCAGGCGGGATATCGACTGTGACTGAAGAGGCCAGGGTCGTAAACACGTAGTGTTCTGGATAGGCGTAATCAGAGAGCACATGAGCAACAATAGGCACGCACCATCTCACAGCGTGTCGTAGATGCATCATGCACAGCCTGCGGGCTTCTTGCGAACCTCAATTCCGGTCATGGGGTTGTGGAGTTCAAGAAGGGGCTGACCCCCCAGGATACTGTTTGCCGGACTTGGCACCGTCGTTGTTATGATGAGCTGGTAGATCAAGGTGAAGAGTTCAGAGAAGGGATTTACAAAGAATGGCGAGATGTTGCTACCAAGTCGTCTTCTACATTTCGGCTCTCTTCAACGGACTACGAAAGCAGTCCATTGAGGATAAAAGGGGGATGGCTTCGGCCGGCCGGTGTGGAGACTACGGACTGTGGGGCCGTTCCTGAGTGGTCTGGACGGAGATGTCTGAATCAGAACTTCAGATCACCAAGAAGGAGTACCGCGGGTGCCATGGGCTTTCTGCGGAGGTGTTTTCTGGCCATGCTGATTTTCGTGGGAACAATACCAACGGTGGCTGGCTGAGCGCTTGGTGAACCCAATGTGGTGGAAATGGCCCCGATATCCAAAGTGTTCATTGCGCAGTACCCGCACACCGCGCCAAGGTGGCTGAATGAGTCATCGAGTCGTCACGTGTTCGTGAGCGTGCCGAGTCTCTCATAACAGGGGAGTCATAATGGTCTGGGAGCCTAATGATCCATGGAGTAGGAAAAAAGACCCACTTGAGGAGGCGCTCCAGCAAGCCAGGTCGAAGATGAAGGAGTTGTTCTCTGCTGGGGAGTTTGGCGGGTGGAAGAACCGCCTCCCTACTGGAGGGCTCCTCAATGTGGTGATCACGGCGCTGGTGATTCTCTTCATCTGGCAAGGTGTCTACATCGTCGCTCCGGATGAAGAAGGGGTGGTCAAACGGTTCGGGGTCCCCGTGCGTGCCGCCGAACCAGGGCCTCACTTCAAGATTCCGATTGTCGAAACCGTTCTCCAGCCCAAAGTGGCCAAACTCTTTCGCGTGGAAGTCGGATTCCGGACCAACCCG
>Ga0224510_10000889_pt1 | contig 20856 bp, 17 predicted proteins | sample SF_May12_sed_USG_FD_170161 | JGI IMG/M metagenome (GOLD analysis project Ga0224510, IMG submission 170161) | Sediment microbial communities from San Francisco Bay, California, United States - SF_May12_sed_USGS_4_1 | ecosystem: Environmental > Aquatic > Marine > Sediment | place: USA: California... | reverse complement strand
CGCCCGCCTCACCATGACGCTCAAGTCGTCCGGGGTGAGCGGTTCTGTGCGGAACAACGTCATCCGGCTCAGCAGCGGGCTGTTGACCTCGAAGAACGGGTTCTCGGTGGTGGCGCCCACGAGGACGATCGTGCCGTCCTCGACGCCGGGAAGGAGCGCATCCTGCTGGCTCTTCGAGAATCGGTGGATCTCGTCGAGGAACAGCACGGTACGCCGTTCCTCGGTTGCGATTCGTTCGCGGGCGGCAGCCAGGATCTCCCGCACGTCTTTCACCCCCGCGGAGGTGGCCGACAGCGTCTCGAAGTGGGCATCGGCGTAACGGGCGATGAGGCGGGCCAGGGTCGTCTTGCCGGTGCCGGGCGGGCCCCACAGCAGCATCGACACCGGTCGTCCCGATTCGACGACACGCCGGAACGCCGCCCCCGATTTGAGTAGCGTCGGTTGACCCACCACCTCGTCGAGATTCCGCGGCCGCATTCGGGCCGCAAGCGGTGCGGTCCTGGCAGCGACCTCCTCGGCCCGGGCGCTGAACAGATCCATGGCGGTCCGAGTCAGGCCTCGGGTTTGGCGTCAGGCCGGACCCGGATCCCAAGTTCCGCCAACTGGGTCTCCTCCACCGGCGTGGGAGAGCCCGTCAGAGGATCGGAGCCGGTCTGGGTCTTGGGGAAGGGAATGATCTGGCGAATGTTCGGCTCGTCCTGGAGGATCGCCACGAACCGGTCGATCCCGATGGCGAACCCGGCGTGGGGAGGCGTTCCATACCGCAAGCCCTCGAGAAACCACCCGAACCGGCTCTCCGCCTGCTCTTTGGAGATCCCGAGCACCTCGAACACTTTCGCCTGGGCGACCGGGTCGAAGATCCGCACGCTTCCTGACCCCAGCTCCGACCCGTTGAGCACGAGGTCGTAGGCCCTGGAGATCGAGTTGGCCGGATCGTTCGCCATCTGGTCCACGTCGACCGGTGCGGTGAACGGGTGGTGCGACGCCGCCCAGCCCCCGTCTCCGGTCGGTTCGAACGTCGGGAAGTCGATGACGAACAGCGGGGCCAGCTCGTCGTGGGAACCGGGTTTGCCGAGATCGAGCCTCAGCCCCCCGAGCACGCCGGCGACCGTCCTCCATTCGGCGTCTGCCGCCATCAAGAGCACGTCGCCGGGTGTCGCCCCCAGAGCGACCTTCAGTCCTTCCATCTCATCGCCGGACAAGAACTTGGCCACCGGCGATCGAAGCGTGGCATCGTCCTCCACGACCATCCACACGAGGCCCTTCGCCCCCAGTTCCTTCGCCCGTTCCGTCAAGGCGTCCATCCTGGACCTGGTGGACTCGATGGCGCCGGCGTTGATTCCCCGCACGGTCCCACCCTCTTCGAGCGAAGCGCCGAAGGCCCGGAATCCGGTGCCGGCGAACGTCTCCGAGAGGTCGACGATCTCCATTCCGAAGCGGGTGTCGGGTTTGTCGGAGCCGAACCGATCCATCGCCTCTTGCCATGTCAAACGCGGGAACGGACGGGAGAGCTCCACACCTCGCACCTCGCGGGTGACAGCCGAAGTGACCTCTTCCAGAGTCTCGAGGACGTCGTCGCGATCCCAGAACGCACCTTCGAAGTCGAGCTGTGCGAACTCGACCTGGCGGTCTGACCGGAAATCCTCGTCGCGGTAGCACTTGGCGACCTGGTAGTAGCGCTCCACGCCCGCCACCATCAGGAGCTGTTTGAACAATTGGGGAGACTGCGGAAGGGCGTAGAAGGAGCCCTTCTGGTGCCGGCTCGGCACGAGAAGGTCGCGGGCCCCCTCGGGTGTGGAGGCTATGAGTGTCGGCGTCTCCACCTCCAGGAATCCGAGGTCGTCCATCACGCGCCGCATCACCGCTATCGCCCGGGACCTGGCCTTCAGGTTGGCCGCCATCTTGGGGCGACGGAGATCGAGGTAGCGGTACTTGAGCCGGGCTCGTTCATCGACATCCACCCGGTCCTCGATCTGGAACGGCAACACCGCCGACGTCGACAGAACGGTGAGTGCCGTCGCCCCCAACTCGACGCCTCCTGTGGCCAGATTCGGGTTGACGGTTCCTTCCGGGCGCGCTCTGACCTCGCCCGACACCATGACGCAGAACTCCATCCTGAGGTCCTTGGCTTCTCCAAGCACCGCCGGATCGAGGACCACTTGGAGCAGCCCCGAAGAGTCCCGCAGGTCGATGAAGATCACACCACCGTGGTCACGCCGAGCCTGTACCCAGCCGGCGACGGCGACGGTCTCGCCGATCGACGTGACGTCCGCGGCGTGGGCGGTTCTGTAGATGGTCTTCATCGAATCTCCTTGGAGAGGTGGTGGGCCACGTCGGCCAGCGGAAGTTCCACCTGGGTCTGGTCTGTGAGGTTCTTGAGGGTGACGACACCGCGTTCACGTTCCACGGAGCCGGCGATCGCCGCAAATCGGATGCCCGCCTTGTCGGCGTGTTTGAGCTGTTTGCCGAGCTTCGACGGCTCGACGACCGACTCCACGCACAACCCGGCAGCGCGCAGCCTCGTTGCGATGTCGAGGGCGTACGACAATCCCTCCGCGTCCATGAGCGTCACCAAGACGTCGGTGGTCGAGGGTGAAGGGCCGACGACTCCGATCTCGCGCAGCTGCCAGAACAACCGCGTCAGTCCGATCGACATCCCGACGCCGGGGAGATGACTGTCCGTGTAGTGACCGGCCAGGTCGTCGTAGCGACCACCGGAACAGATCGAGCCCAATTCCGGATGGTCGTCGAGAACCGTCTCGTACACGGTGCCGGTGTAGTAGTCCAGTCCCCGCGCGATCGCCAGATCGACTGCATAGCGGTGTTCCGGCACACCCAGCGCCCGCATCACGTCGATCACCTCGACCAGTTCGGCGACTCCCTCGTCGAGGGTCGGATTGCCCGACAAGCTGGACAAGACCTGTCGGGCCGAGGCGTGATCCGTGGACCTCGAAGAAACGACGTCGAGGAGGTCGGCGACGGCCTTTTGGTCGAGACCGAGCCCCTCGAGGGAGACGGCAACCGCGTCCCGGCCTCTCTTGTCGAGTTTGTCGATCTCCCGCAAAAGCAGGGTCTGACGATCCGGCTCGACCTCACCGGCACGCTCGAGCAGGCCTCGCATGATCTTGCGGTTGTTGATACGGATGGTGAACTCGCCGATGGACAGGTCGTCGAACACCCTCTCGATGACGGCCGGGATCTCCGCGTCGTGATACAGCGGCAACGTCCCCCGACCGATCACGTCGATGTCGCACTGGTAGAACTCGCGAAACCGACCACGCTGCGGTCGCTCGCCCCGGTACGCACGCTGCATCTGATATCGACGGAATGGGAACGCGAGATCGTGCTCGTGTTCCGCGACGTACCGGGCCGTGGGGACGGTCAGGTCGAACCGGAGAGCCAGCTCGGGAGCCTTCCCCTGTTCCAGGGAACCGGTGGATTGGACGAAGAAGACCTCGCGTTCGGTCTCTCCCCCGGTCTTGGTGAGCAGCACCTCGCTGAGCTCCATGACCGGGGTCTCGACGGGCACGAAGCCGAACCGTTCGAAGGTGGTCCGAATACCGTCGAGCATCCGCTGAAAAGTGATCTGCTCGGCCGGGAGGAGCTCCAGCGTGCCGGGCATCGTTCGGGGTCTGATCATCGCCAATCGTGGTGGGGGAAGGCCCAGGAGGGTAGTCGTCGGCCGGGCGATCCCCGTTCAAGCCCACTCACCCCGGAACGGGTTCGTCTTGCGTTCCGTGCCGATCGTGGTTTCGGGTCCATGTCCCGGAAGAACCCTCGTTTCGTCGGCCAGCGGCATCACCCGGTCCCGCATCGACTCGGCCAGCTGCTCAAACGAGCCGCCGGGCAGGTCCGTTCGTCCGATCGACCCCGCGAACAGCTGATCGCCGGAGAACAGCCACTCTTCGCTGCGCACCAGAAAACAGCAGTGGCCCGGCGTGTGGCCCGGAGTGTGGATCACCTCGAAGTCGACCCCCGCCAGTCGAAGCTCCATCCCGTGCCGGAGGCCGATGGTCTGGGTCGGGGGGAGGTATTCGCCCGGGGGCACCATCCCGAACAGCCCACGCATCTGCGCCACCGGATCCATCGTGAGGTAGTCGTCATCGGGGTGGACGAACACCCCGGCACCAAGCTTGCGGACGCTCTCGGCTCCCCCCATGTGGTCGATGTGCCCATGGGTGAGAAGAAGGGCAACCGGGGTCAGGTCGTACCGCGCCAACAGCCTGCCGATGCCGCCGGGGTCCGGCGGTGCGTCGATGACCACGGCTTCGCCGCTTCGTTCGGGGGCGACGATCCACGTGTTGGTGGCTGCGAACCAGAGGACTTCGGAATCGAGAATCACGCCGGCGAGGTTAACTCCCGCAGGCTCAGTCACCCGGATCGCTGACCAGACGGAAGGCTGCGTAGACCCCATCGACCCCCCGCAGATCGGCGATGAGCTTCGACACCATTCCGGGATCCGACAATTCGATCTCGTACCGGAGGATCGCCACCCGGTCCCGACCGGTCACCGACGACGACGCCGTGATGTTGCCGCCCATGTCGGAGATGGCCGACGTGACGTCCCGGAGCAGTTTGGTCCGGTCCAGGGCCTCCACCTGCACCCATATCGTGAACGATCCCACGCGGTCGGGGGCCCACATGACCTCAACCATGCGCTCGCTCGAATCGGACTGCAGGGCGGCGATGTTGGTGCAGTCGGAGCGATGCACCGACACTCCCCGGCCGACTGTGACGAAACCGACGATCCCATCGCCGGGGACCGGGGCGCAACATCGGGCGATTCTGACCAACATGTCGTCGAGACCTTCGACGATGACCCCTGGGCCACCCGAGGAGTACTTGCGGGGACGAACCGGGGCCAGCAGGTCCTCTTCATCCACCGCCGGTCGCACCATCCGAACGACGCGGTTGACCACCGCCTGTGCCGAGATCTCGTTCTCCCCGACCGCCGCCATGAGACCGTCGACATCGGATCGGTTGAAGTCGGACGCCACGTCGCTGAGGATCGACTCACGCTCGGCTGCGCCCAGCCCCAGACCCTCCTTGCGCAGAAGGGACATGACGTCGTCGCGCCCTTCGACCGCGGCCTGGTCACGGCGCTCCTTCAGGAACCATCCCTTGATCTTCGACTTGGCCCGCGATGTGATGACGAAGTTCAGCCAGTCCCGCGACGGTCCGGCATCTTGGGACCGCGACGTGATGATTTCCACGATGTCGCCAGAGGACAGCTTGGTCGAGAGAGGCACGAGGCGGCCGTTGACCTTCGAACCAACACACCGGTAACCGACCTCGGTGTGAACCGCGAAAGCGAAATCTACAGCGGTCGAGCCACGGGGAAGGCTCTTCACGTCGCCCAGCGGCGTCAACACGAACACCTCGTCTTGGTAGAGGTCGAGTTTGAGTTGCGCCAGGAACTCCTCGGGGTCGGCAAAGTCGTCGTCGAGGGACGGGAGCTTTCCGACCCAATCGAGGCTGGCAGCCTCCGGGCCCTCTTTGTACCGCCAGTGGGCGGCCACCCCGGATTCGGCGAGCCGGTGCATCTCCTCGGTCCTGATCTGCACTTCGAGCGGTTTGCCGTCGGGTCCGACCACGGTCGTGTGGAGGCTCTGATACAGGTTGAACTTCGGCATGGCGATGTAGTCCTTGAAGCGGCCCGAGATAGGAACCCACCGGGCGTGTACGAGACCCAAAGCCCCATAACATCCCTGCACGGACTGGGTGACGATCCGGATCCCGATGAGATCGTGGATGTCCTCGAACGGCCGGCCCGACTCGACCATCTTCCGGTAGATCGAGTACTCGTGTTTCGGTCTGCCCGACACCTGTGCCTCGACCTCTGCCTCGTCGAGCATCGAGGTGATCTCGGCCATGACCTTCTCGAGGAACACCTCACGCTCCGGGGCGCGCTCGTCCAGCTTGGCCTTGATCTCGGCATACGGGCCCGGATAGAGAATGCGGAAACAGGAATCCTCCAGTTCGTGTTTGATCTCCTGCACGCCGAGCCGGTGGGCCAGAGGGGTGTACACATCGAGGGTCTCGCCGGCCACACGCTGTTGTTTCTCGAGCCTGAGCGCTCCCACGGTGCGGATGTTGTGGAGTCGATCGGCGAGCTTGATGAGCAGGACTCTCAGATCCTGAGCCATCGCCACGACCATCTTGCGGATCGTGGCGGCCTGTGCCTGCTCGCGCGTGTCGTACTGAATTCGATCGAGCTTTGTGACGCCGTCGATCAGATAGGCGATCTCGGCACCGAACTCTTCCGTGATCTGGGGAAGGGTGATGTCGGTGTCCTCGACCGTGTCATGGAGGATGGCGGCCGCCAGCGTGGCGGCGTCCATGCCGTACTCGGCGAGGATGGCCGTCACCGAGATCGGATGGTGGATGTAGGGCTCGCCAGACTTCCTGGTTTGACCCTGGTGACCTCGATCCGCCACGGCGAAGGCCCGCCGCAACAGGTCGGCGTCCCCACCGGGATGACGCGTCAGAAAGGTCGAGATCACCTCGTCTTCGAGGCGTTGCGAAGGCTCCGGGTCAGTCGTAGGTGAGGAGAGCATGGTGGGTGACATCGTTCAGCGAAGCTGCTCCGTTCAGAAACGCCAACTCGATGAACACCGAAAACCCTGCCACATCGGCGCCGACGGTCCGGAGCAGTTCCACGGCAGCGGCCGCTGTTCCCCCCGTGGCGATCACATCGTCGACGAGCAGCACCCGGTCGCCGGCTGCCACGGCATCGACGTGGATCTCCAACGAATCCGTGCCGTACTCGAGTTGGTAGTCCTGACGGTGGACCGCAAACGGCAGCTTCCCCGGCTTCCGGATCGGGATGAACCCGGCACCGAGCCGCTCGGCGACAGGGGCCGCCACCGTGAACCCGCGAGCCTCGATGCCGGCGACCTTCGTGATCCCGGCGTCGAGGAACGGTGTCGCCATGGCATCGATCAGGTCGGCGAACCCGTCCGGGTCGCCGAGGACGGGGGTGATGTCGTAGAAGAGGATCCCCGGCTTCGGGTAGTCGGGAATCTCTCGGATGAGTGCTCGTAGGCTGTCCACCGGGGCAGTCTACCGGCCGCTGCGCGGCGGCCGGGGCGGCCGGTTTCGCTGAGACCCACCGGACGGCGGGCGCCGTGGTCCGGCCGTCTGCAGTCGAGGTGTGTATCCCTCGGTCTTCGCGCGATCCTCGCGGGGTTTGCGCCGTCCGACCTCGGCGTCCTTCTTCCACTCCGCCAGGAGCGGAGCAGCCACGAAGATCGACGAGTAGGTGCCGGTGGCGATGCCCACGAACAGGGCGAGGGCGAAGTCTTGGAGGCTGGCGGCTCCCAGAAGGAGCGAACCCACGAAGAGCAGGGATCCGACCGGGAGGAGAGACGTGAGCGATGTGTTGAGAGACCGGACCAGCACCTGATTCATGGACCGGTTGACGACGTCGGGATACGTCTCGGATTTGTCCGCCAGTTCGGCCGCTTCTGTCACCTTGTCGAACACCACCACCGTGTCGTACAGCGAGTAGCCGAGAATGGTGAGCAGCGCTACCACGGTCGCCGAGGTGACCTCGAACCTGGTGATGGCGTACACACCGGTGGTGATGATGATGTCGTGTGCCAAGGCTGCCAAGCCGGCCAGGGCCATCTTCCATTCGAGACGCCAGGTGATGAACAGTGCGACAGCCCCCAGGAACACGGTCAGGGCGATCACCGCCTGTCGGGCGAGCAGCGCACCGAACCGCGGTTCGACCGCCTCGACCGACAAGTCTTCTCGCTGCGAGCCCGTCACCTCGGCCACCACCCGACGCAAGTCGTCCTGACCATCCTGGTCGAGCGGAGGAGTCTCGATTCGAACCGCCTCACCGTCGTTCACCAACTGGATCACGGCATTCTGCTGACCGATCTCGGCCAGCGCATCGGTGATCGCCGCGACATCGGCACCGGCAGGGTTCTCGGTCTGCACCGCCACTCCGCCCCGGAATTCGAGCCCGAGGTTGAGACCAAACAATGCGAGGGCCAGCACCGACACGGCGATGGCGACTCCCGAGATGGTGTACCAGCGCTTTCTGCGACCGACGAAGTCGATCTGGGTGCGCCCTGCCATAAGTCGCTTCCAGCCGCTCATGATGCCTCCTCGCTTTGGCCGGCGGCGGCCGTGATCGAGAACCATCCGCCCTCGCCGAGACGCGAACCGGCGACCATGTAGGCAGCCCGGCGGGTGAACGTCCTGGCCACGAAGATGTCGAGCAGGGTGGCGATGCCCAGGGACAGAGCAAAGCCCTTCACCGGGCCCACAGCCAAGGCGTAGAGCAGCCCCGCCGCCAGCAGCGAAACGGTGTCGGCAGTCAAGATGGTTCTGAACGCTCCCTTGAAACCCTCAACGGCAGCCGAAGTGGCGTTCGCACCCTGGCGGATCTCGTCCTTGATCCTCTCGAAATACACGATGTAGCTGTCGGCGGTGATCCCCACCGACACGATGACCCCCGTGACACCGGCCAACGTCAGGGTGAGTCCCGTGGCCTCCCCGAACCACGCGTAGATCGCGACGAGAAGGGAACCGAACACCGTGAGGCCGAGGATGGCCACCAGCCCCAGTGATCGGTAGAACAGGAGGAGGAATCCGGCGACGAGAACGAGACCGGCGACACCCGAGATGAGTCCGGTTCTCAGGGAATCTGCTCCGAGCGTGCCGGACACCTGACTGACGTCGGAGAGGGTGAACGAGACAGGCAGCGAACCGTACCGGAGCACCACCGCCAGGTCGCGCGCCTCTTGTTCGGACTCCGGATCGTTGCCAACGGTGATGACGGCGCTTCCACCGTCGATGCCCTCCGGGCCAACCTCGGTGGCGACCGGCGGCGCGGTCTGGACTTCGCCGTCGAGGACGATGGCGATCTGGCGGCGGGCGTCGAAGTAGGCGGTGGCCTGCCCGGTCATGCAGGCGAAACGAGCACCTCCCTCACCGTTCAAATCGAGCTGAACGAGCCAGCCGTTCTGGAAGTTGGACACCGCCTGGCTCACCTGGGTGCCCTCGACGATGGCCGGCCCCAGATGCAGCACCTGCCCGCGGTACGGCAGATAGGTTTCTCGGGTCGCGTCATCTGTCACCGTGACGCCGGTTGCGGGGTCCACCTCGGGGTCCGTGAGCTCCGCCAGCGACCCACCGGGCAGGTCGTAGCAGCGCTGGTAATCGCCGATGGTAGCGTCACCGGTGGGCACCGAACCGCCGTCGGCCAGGGGGCCGACCTCTCCCACAGTGGCACCGAGAACGGGCCGGAACGACAACGCACCGGTGGTCCCGACCGCTTCCAATGCGCGCTGTTCGTCGGTGACTCCTGGCAGCTGCACGAGGATGCTGGGCGGCGACAGCGCGTTCCCACCGGAGGGAACGATGTCGGGTTCCTGCACGCCACCGATCTCCTCGATGCGCCGCCGGATGATGTCGCCGGCCACTTCGAGCTTTTCGGTATCGGTCCCGTCCGGGGCGGTGAGGACCACCGAGATCCCCCCTTGGAGGTCGAGACCGAGTTTGGGCGTGGTCCCCTGCGCCGCGAGCAGCGCCAGCCCACCCCAGGACAGGGCGAGCACCACGACGATGCCCAGCCAGGGTCGTTTCACGCTAAGCCTCGAGCTTGCCGGCGATCGCTCGCCGCTCGAGGCGAAGTCTGCCGCTCTCGACCTCGATCACGGCACTGCTCTCGTCGAGCGAGATGATCCGGCCGTGGATGCCGCCCGCTGTGCGTACCAGATCACCGACCTGAAGCGCCTCTTGGAGCGCCGCCTGCTGCTTGCGCATTCTGCGCTGCGGCATCATGAGGAGGAATACGAAACCCACTGCCAGCAGCAGCGGGAGGAAGGCCGCGGCGGCCCCTCCGGTCGTTGTCGGGGCGGTGTCGGCGAGAAGATACAGAGAAGTCATGTCTTTCAAGGGTGGGGAACACCGAGAGCATAGTGGTCATCCGGCCTTTGACCTTCGCTCCACGAAAGCGGCATGGTGGTCGGCGAATCGCCCCTCCGTGATAGCGGCACGCGCATCGCGGAGCATCGAAAGGGTGAACCAGAGGTTGTGGATCGACAAGAGTCGGAACACGGTCAATTCGTTGGCGGCGAGCAGATGCCGGAGGTACCCCCTCGACACGGTCGAACAGGTATGACAAGGACAATCGGGGGCGAGCGGTCCGCCGTGGCGAGCGAACTCTGCACGTTTCAGGTTGTAGTCGCCATGGGCGGTGAGAATCTTGCCGTGGCGGGCGAGGCGGGTCGGCCACACACAGTCGAACAGGTCCGCACCGCGAGCGACGGCGTCGAGCACGCCTTCGGGGTCACCCAAACCCATGACGTACCGCGGTGTGTGATCCGGGAGTTCGGGCATCGTCGCCTCGAGGGCGGCGTTGCGTTCCCAGGGCTCCTCCCCCACGGCCAGACCGCCGATCCCGAAACCGGAGAACCCGAGCTCGGCGGTCATCCGGGCGCTCTTCTTGCGCAGACCAACGTCCACGCCACCTTGGACGATGCCAAACAGCGCCTGGTCGGCGCGGGTGTGAGCCGCGAGCGCCCGCTCAGACCACCGGATTGTCTGGGTGAGCGCGGCATCCACCACCTCGTGGGTGTTGGGTAGCCCGACAAGCACGTCGAGCACCATCGCCACGTCGGGTCCGAGCAACTGTTGTACCCGCATCGACTCCTCCGGGCCTAGGCGGACCAGGGATCCGTCGTACGTCGATCGGAAGGTGGCCCCATCCTCGTCGATCTTGGGGTCGAGACTGAGGATCTGATAGCCGCCGGAGTCCGTGAGGATCGGGCCGTTCCACCCCATGAATCCATGAAGGCCGCCCAACTCGGCAACGACCTCGGCGCCGGGACGGAGCATCAGGTGATATGTGTTCGAGAGCACTATCTGCGCACCGAGGTTGGCCAGGTCGGTGGCATCGAGTCCCCTCACCGCGGCGCGTGTCCCCACAGGCATGAAGGTCGGCGTCTCGACGTCGCCATGGCTCAACGACAACACACCGGCCCTGGCCGAACCGTCGCTCGCCACCGATTCCCAGGAAGCTGCGTGGGTCACGGGCGATCAGGGTAGGTGTTGCGAGCACACAGCATGGCGTCTCCGAAACTCAGGAATCGGTATCCCCGTTGGAGCGCCTCGTCGTAGACATGTCGCCACGCCGGTCCCATGAACGCCTCGACGAGCACGAGAAGGCTTGAACGGGGCAGATGGAAGTTGGTCACCAGAAGATCGGTCACGCTCACCTGCGAACCCGGTGTGAGGTACAAGTCCGTATCCACCTCTCCGGGATCGACCGTGCCATTTCCGGTGGCGAGTGATTCCAACGTCCTGACCACGGTGGTCCCGATCGCCACCACCCTGCCGCCCCTCTGCCGGCAACGCGCTATCGCTGCTGCCGCCGCTTCGTCGACTCTGCAGCGTTCTGTGTGCATGACGTGGTCTTCGATGGTCTCGGTGGAGATCGGCCGGAACGTCGCCAACCCCACGTCGAGTTCGACACTGGCAAGCTGGACCCCGCGGCCTCCGAGCCTCTCGACGACCTGGTCGGTGAAGTGCAGACCCGCCGTCGGCGCCGCTGCCGAACCGGGCCGGTCGGCAAACATCGTCTGATAGCGATCGGCGTCACCGAGCGGCGCGGTGATGTACGGCGGGAGCGGCATCTCGCCGGCTTCGGTGATGGCTCGTTCCGGATCGTCGGTGTCGAGCGTCATGACGGCCACGCCGTGGATGGGATCGGACTCGAGCCGAGCCGACACGCCCCCAAAAACGAGCTGTACACCGGCGCGGAGCCTACGGGCAGGCCGGAGCATCACCTCCCACCGCTCGCCGTCGAGGCGGCGCAACACCAATGCTTCGACGGCGCCACCGGTGCCCGCCTTGTACCCCTTGAGGCGGGCCGCCCTGACCCGCGTCCGGTTGACGACTACAAGGTCGCCCGGCTCGAGCAACCGGGCGAGATCGATAAACGTGTGGTCGGTCATGTCCCGCGCGTCGAGCAGGCGGGACGCATGCCTCGGCTCCACGGGATGCTGGGCAATCCGGTCATCGGGAAGCCTGTAGTCGAAGTCCGCAGCGTCCACGCCGGTTCAAAGCTCCAGCGCGGTTTGGGCCGAGGCGGGCGGTTCCAGACCCAGGTGGCGGTAGGCACCGAGGGTCGCCACGCGGCCCCGAGGAGTCCTGGCCAGCAGCCCGGCTTGGAGGAGGAAGGGTTCGTAGGCGTCTTCCACCGTCTCGGGTTCCTCGCCCACCGCGATAGCCAGCGTGCCCAACCCGACCGGACCACCCCCGAACTTCGACACCACGGCATCGAGTATCGCCCGATCCACCTTGTCGAGACCCAGGTCGTCGATCTCGAAGACATCCAACGCCGCATCGGCCACGGCTCCGTCGATGCGGCCGTCGGCGCGAGCGATCGCGTAGTCGCGGACTCGGGCGAGCAGCCGGTTGGCGATGCGGGCCGTCCCCCGGCTGCGCTCGGCGATCTGTGATGCTCCCGAGTCGTCGATTTCGATCCCGAGGATCCTCGATGAACGGCGCACGACCAGGTCCAGATCGGCCGGGGTGTAATAGTCGATACGTTCCACGATCCCGAACCGATCTCGGAGTGGGGCGGCCACCGTGCCGATCCGAGTGGTGGCGCCCACCAGCGTGAAACGCGCCAGATCGAGGCGAATCGAGGTGGCTGCGGGTCCTTTGCCGAGGATGATGTCCAGCTCGAAATCCTCCATCGCCGGATACATGACCTCCTCGACGGCCCTCGGGACGCGGTGGATCTCGTCGATGAAGAACACATCGCCAGACTCGAGGTTGCTGAGGATCGCCGCCAGATCGCCGGGCCTCTCGAGCGCCGGACCGGACGTCTTCTTGATCGACGCGCCGAGTTCGTTGGCGAGGATGCCCGCCAGTGACGTCTTCCCGAGCCCGGGAGGCCCGGACAAGAGGACGTGGTCGAGCGGCTTGCCCAGCGTGCGGGAGGCCTCGATCGAGATCCGCAGCCGCTCCTTGACCTTCTCCTGGCCCACGAACTCGTCCAGCTTCTGAGGTCGGAGCGTCGCCTCGAAGTCGTCCTCGAACGGTTGAAAGTCACCCGCCAGGACATTCTCGTCGCGCATCAGCGGCCCCTCCGGCCGAGTGCCTTGAGCGCCTGCCGGATCTGTTCGGTGACCGGTGCCGCGGAATCGACGTCGGAGACGACGCCTCGTATCTCGGCCGGGGTGTAGCCGAGGGCCGACAGGGCATCCATGAACTGGCTGGCGGTCGCCGCGCCTTCCACAACCTCGGCCTCCAGATCGGCGAGCTTGGGTTTGAGATCGAGGACGATCTTCTGGGCGCCGCGCATCCCTATTCCCGGGACCTGAGTGAGTGCCTTGACGTCTTCGGACGCCACCACCTTGCGAAGGGCATCCGAAGAGAACACGCCGAGCATCGCAAGCGCCACCTTCGGCCCCACTCCCGACGCCCCGAGCAGAACTCGAAAGAGATCGCGGTCGGATTCGGTTGCAAAGCCATAGAGGTTCATCCCATCCTCCCGGACGTGAAGATGGGTGTACACGACGCCGGTCTCGCCGATCGGCGCCAGCGCCGCCAGCGCCTTCGGCGTCATCGACACCTCGTATCCGACACCCCCGACATCGAGCACCAGTCGATCCATCTTCAGTGCGGCCACGATTCCGGACAACATGGCGATCATGCGCCGATCCTCGTCGGCCCGTTGGTGATCCGCAACGACTGGACGTGGCACAAGGCGATGGCGAGAGCATCGGCGGCGTCTGCCGGCCGGGGCGCCTCGGCCAGCTTGAGTCGACGAACCACCATTTCTGCCACCATCCGCTTGTCGGCGGCCCCGTCTCCGGTGACGGCCATCTTGATGGCGGTGGGTGTGTATTCCACGACGGGGACCCCGGCCTGGGCTGCGGCCAGCAACGCCATCCCCGACGCCCGGCTGACCGACAGCGCGGTCTGGAGGTTCCGATTGGTGAAGACCCGTTCGACCGCCATCACATCAGGACGGTGCTCGGTGACGAGGTCGACGAGGTCGGCGTGCAATTCAGCCAGCCGCTGGGCGGTGGGCGCTGCCGGTGAGGTTCGAATGACTCCCACCGCCACGGGACGGTGCGGGTTGCCCCGTCTGATGAGCCCATAGCCGGTGCGGGTCAGACCGGGGTCGATTCCGAGAACGAACATGTGTACGACAGGGTAAACGGCGGCAGTGACGGAATCGGGCATTGCATGCTGGTTGACTGGGCTCATGGAACTCCGCCACATCACTGCCCAAGAGATCAGAGAACGACTCGACATCCTGGGGCTGATCGAGGCGCTCCGAAGCGGACACCGCGGCCCCGCGCCCGACATGGAGCGAGTGTTGATGACCGACGACGGGAACACCTACCTGGTGTGGCACGCGTGGGATCCCGGCAACGTCGTCGTCACGAAGATGGTGACAGTGTTTCCATCCAACCCGACACTGCAGCCCCCCGTTCCGTCCGTACAGGGCGTCATCACCGCCTTCGACGGGGCTACCGGTCGACCCCTTGCGGTTGTCGACGGCACGGAACTCACGTACTGGAAGACCGCGGCATCGTCGGGGTTGGCTGCGGACATGCTCGCTCGGGCAGACGCCGTGACGTTGCTCATGGTCGGTTCGGGTGGGCTGGCGCCGTATCTCGCCATGGCTCACCGGGCTGTCCGGCCAACGATCGAGCGAGTCCTGATCTGGAATCGGACGATGGCGAAGGCGGAGGCGATGGCAGAGGATCCGATGATCGGGCCCGGAGCGGTGGTGGTCACCGACCTCGAGGCGGCGGTGGCAGAAGCCGACATCGTGAGTTCCGCCACGGCATCGCCGACCCCCTTGATCCACGGTCGGCATGTCCGGCCCGGTACCCATCTCGACCTGGTCGGCGGGTTCACCCCCGCGATGCGAGAGGCGGACGACGATGCAGTGACGAACGCCCGGCTCTTCGTCGATGCGGCGATGTTCAACGTCGACCACTGCGGCGATCTCTGCCAGCCGATTGCGGCCGGGCTCATCGCACGCGACGCAATCGCAGACCTGTTCGACCTGTGCCGGGGCGACCGCATTGGACGTGAGTCGGACGAAGAGGTCACTCTGTACAAGTCGGGAGGCGGAGCCCACCTGGATCTCATGGCGACCGTGCACACGCTGGGGGTGACAGGATGATCGTCGGGATCCACCACGTGCAGCTGGCGATGCCGGCAGGAAAGGTAGACCAGGCGCGGCTGTTCTACGGGGGTCTTCTCGGTATCCCGGAGAAAGCGAAGCCACCACATCTGGAAGCCCGAGGCGGTTGCTGGTTCGAATCAGAGGTTGCGAGAATCCACCTCGGCGTCGAGGAGCCCTTCCGACCGGCCCGAAAGGCACATCTCGCGTTGTTGGTTCGAGGCCTCGATCGCCTGGTTGGGTCACTTGCTTCGGCGGGCGTCCGAGTGGTGACCGACCAACCGCTGCCGGGTTTCCAACGCGTTTACGTCGACGACCCTTTCGGCAACCGGATCGAACTCCTGGAGACGATTCCGTGACCCTCTCCCATGTCGTCGACGCCGCCTTCGACGCCGGCCTCGATCTGGCCGCCACCACGGCGGTCGGGCGATACAACCAGGCCGTCGATCATCCGTATCGCCTCCCGGGCAGGGATGACCGCACTGTCCTCGTGCTGGGCAACACGGCCGCGATCTGGCCACACATCGGGCTTTGGGCGGAGGCCGGAAACGACCGCGACCCCGTGGACACCTATGTCGAGTCCGCAGTCGCCGCGGCGTCGACGCTGGGACCGGCGGTCATCGACATCCGGTACTCACACGAACCACCGCCCCGCAGGATCGCAATTCAGAGGCTGGCCCACATTGCAGGTCTCGCCTGGCTATCACCGAGCCACTTGTGCGTGCATCCGGTCTTTGGGCCGTGGATCGCCTTGCGCGCAGCGATCGTGCTCGATACTGCTCACTCCGATCCGGCCCGCCCGATGAGCCCTCCGTGCGCGTGCGAGGATCACTGCCTGCCGTACCTCGAGGCAGCCGTTACACCCGGCGTCCCGGAGAACCGGGCCGAGCTCGAGGCTGGGTGGCAACGCCGGCTGGCGGTTCGGGACGCCTGTCCGGTGGGGCGCGAACACCGCTACTCGGACGAACAGATCCGTTACCACTACGCCGGTATCAGGCCATCCAGTTGGCCGCCGTCCGATCCGCTCAGGTGAGAAGCGTTCCGTCGGCGCGGGCGAATACCGGATCCGGTCCCGAGCCTCCGATCGAGAAGCCACCCTCGTGGACGAGCGTGTGGTGGCTCCGGCAGAGCAGGAGCTGATTGTCGACACTGGTGTGACCACCATCGGCCCAGTGGACGACGTGATGGACGTCACACCACGGTGCCGGTCGGTCACACGATGGGAACCGGCAATGGCGGTCGCGAGCGACGAGGGCACGCCGCTGGGCGGGCGGGGCGGTTCTCACCCGTCTGCCGGCGTCGAGTGGTTGTGAGTCCGGCCCGACTATCACCCGTGCCACACCGGCGTCACATGCCAGCCGGCGCGCCGTTTCCGGATAGATCGATCCCATGTGTCCCACCTCACAGATGCGCCCCGCCCGCTCTTCAAGCGAGGCGAGGTCGCACAGCACGGTGATGTGCGGGCGCTCACCCCCGTACACGGTCTCGCCCCGATCGAGGAACCTCCGACAGATCTCTACGAAAGCCTCCGCCCGGCGCCACCGTGCCGGCCGAGGAGTGACCGCTGCACGTGCAGCGGGGCGTCCCAAAGCGTCCATCGCGGTCAAGAACACTTCGCCCCACTCCCGATCCAGGAGGCCGTCGATCTTCACCGTTCCGTCGATGGTCTTCGAGGCGTGCAGGTATGAGGCTTCCCGTTGATCCACGAGGTTGGCGGGTCCGTCCAGGGCCTGCCTCCAGTGGTCGAGAACGCGGGCGAATTGGGCCACGGTCATCGAGGTAGCGCTGTCGACGAGAACCTGTTCGTCCCGCTCGAACTCGACCGGGTGAGCGTCGGCGGCCCGCGCCAACATCCGGACCTTCGAGTAGGCAAGGTCGCCGTGCGAGAACCGGTCCGCGGTCAGCGGCATCTTCCGAAGTGTTCGAGCCACGAAGACCTTCTCGCGGGCCGTAGAGCCCGCCATGTCACACGCCGCCTTCAAGAACCCGGTCGTAGATGTGATCCCATCACGTCGGTAGCTCTTCCGACGATCGAGCTCGGCCGTGCGGACCAGCAGCAATGACTGGATCACATCCGCCGCCCGAGCGAGTTCGGCCACCTCGTCTTCCAGTTCCGTGGAGGTGACAGCCGACAAGTCCTCGGCAGCCATCTCGTCGAGTATCGATCTGAGTGCGGACATCCACACCCCTCCCGGGGGTCAAGGATCCAGGCACCGCCGGCAGCGAGTTCTCATTCCGCCGAGCGCTACATCGACCCGGTTCGCACCCTCCCACAGGCGTCGACCAGGAGGTCAACGTACCCGACTCCTCTGACAGATTCGGGCAATCCGAGTCGACCCCGTCAGGCGACCGCCCGGGGACCCAGCAGCTCTCTCAGTTCGGCGTAGAGAGCGGACCTGAGCTCGACCCGGAACTCATCGGACAGGCGCAACACCTTGTGGCTCTGGCCGTTGGTCATGTGCAACATCACAGGCGCGGTACCCGGGTGATGCGACAGCACCTCTTTCAAGCGGCCCACGAGGTCGGGCGAAAGCCGCGTGGCCGGGATCTCCAACTTCAGCACGCCGTCCGCCCTGGCCTGGACCTCACGCAGCTCGCGGGCGATCAGCTTGATGTCTTCGCCGCGATGGTCGAGCCGCCCCGAGATGAGGACCATCGCATCTTCCTGCACGAGCGGCGCATACTCCGCCACCGTCTTGGGGAAACACGCCACTTCGAGTCCGGATTCGAGGTCCTCGAGCCGGAAGAACAGCATCGGATCGCCGTTCTTCGTGTAGCGGCGGCTGATCCCGGTGACGAGGCCACCCACCGTCACGTTCGAACCGTCGGCCATGTCCCACAAGGCCAGCACCGGTGAAGCCCCGGACGCCCGCATCGACGCTGCCATCCCCAACAACGGATGGTCGGAGATGAAGAGCCCCAACATCTCCTTCTCGAAACCGAGCTTGATCCGCTGCGGCCACTCGTCGGCGGTCACGTCGTACGAGGTCACCTCGATGTCCGACGACGCACCGCCGAAGAGGGAGAACTGACCGGCCTCCTCGTTGCGGCGGCGCTCGACGATCGCGTCGACGATCTCCTCGTACTTGTTGAAGAGTCCCTTTCGGGAATACCCGAGCGAGTCGAAGGCGCCGGCCTTGATGAGCGATTCGATCGTGCGTTTGTTCAACACGTCGATGTCGACCTTCTCGCAGAAATCGGCGAAGTCCTCGAATCGTTCGTTCTCGACGCGCGCGGCGACGATCTTCTCCACCACCGCCTCGCCCACGTTGCGCACCGCCGACATCCCAAAGCGGATCTTGCCTTCGGCGACGTTGAAGTCGACCAGGGATTCGTTGACGTCGGGAACGAGGACCTCGACACCCATCGAACGACACTCCGACAAGTACAGGGCGGTTCGGTCCTTGTCTCGTTTGGTGGAGGTGAGGAGCGCCGCCATGTATTCAGCCGGGTAATGGGCTTTCAGGTAGGCGGTTTGGAATGCCACATATGCGTAACACGCCGAATGGGACAGATTGAAGCCATACCCGGCGAATGGCTCCACCGAATCCCACAGCTCCTTGCCCAGCTGTTCGGAGTGACCCTGCGAAACGCAACCTGCGACGAACTTCTCTTTCTGGGCATCCATGACCGCCTTGATCTTCTTGCCCATCGCCTTTCGAAGATCGTCGGCCTCTGCAGCGGTGAACCCGGCCATCTCCCTTGCCAGGTGCATCACCTGCTCCTGGTAAGTGATGATCCCGAAGGTCGACTCCAGGAACGGCTGGGTGGCCGGGTGTGGGTACTGAACCGGCTTCCGACCGTTCTTGCGCTCGGCGTACTCCGTGTGCATGTTCATGCCCATCGGGCCGGGCCGGTACAGGGCATTGACGGCGATGATGTGCTCGAAGGTGTCCGGCCTGAGCAACCGGATGAGCGCCCGCATCGCCGTGCCTTCGAGCTGGAACACCCCGATCGTGTCGGCCCGCTGCAGGAGCTCGAAGGTCTTCTCGTCGTCGAGGGGTACGTTGTCGATGTCCACCTCGACGCCGTGGCCGGCTCGGATCAGCTCGAGCGTCCGTTCGATGGTGGAGAGGTTCCGAAGACCGAGGAAATCCATCTTGAGGAGACCGAGGGACTCCACCGCCCCCATCTCATACTGGGTGACGACCTCGGAGTCCTCCCCCTTCTGCTGAATGGGAACGATTTCCATCACCGGCCTGGGGGCGATCACCACCGCCGCGGCGTGGATGGAATCCTGGCGCCGGAGACCCTCCAGGCCCTTTGCCGCGTCAACGACCCTGCGCACCTCTTGTTCGTTCTGATAGGCATCCCGAAGGCCGGCAGCGTTGGCGTACCAGTCTTTCAAGGTGGAGTCGGCGTCCGAGGGTGGGGTCTCGAGGCACTGGCTGAGGTTCGGCTCTTTGCCCAGAATCGCCGCAGGCATGAGTTTGGCGACGCGGTCGCCCAACGAGTACGGATACCCGAAGACCCGGGCCGCATCCCGAATCGCTTGTTTCCCCTTGATCGTGGAGAACGTGATGATCTGGGCGACATGGTCGGAGCCGTACTTCTCTGCGGCATACCGGATCACATCGGCTCGGTACCGCTCGTCGAAGTCCATGTCGATATCGGGCATCTGCTTCCGACCCGGATTGAGGAACCGCTCGAACAACATGCCGTAACGGAGCGGATCGAGATCGGTGATCCGCAGGCAGTAGGCGATGATCGACCCGGCGGCCGATCCGCGCCCCGGTCCGGTCCTGATCCCCTGTTCGCGGGCGTACCGGATGAGGTCCCACACGATGAGGAAGTAGGCGGGGAATCCCATCTCGCCGATGACCTTCAGTTCGAACTGAAGTCGTTCCCTCACGTCGTCCGGAAGGGAATCGCCGTACCGTTCCCGCGCCCCCTCGTACACGAGTCGTTCGAGATAACTCGTCTCCGTTTCGCCCGCCGGGACCGGGAATGCCGGGAGGAGGATGTTGCCGAATTCGAGCTTCACCTCGCAGCGGTCGGCGATGGTGAGGGTGTTGTCGCAGGCCCCCGGGTACTCCTCGTCGGGGAACAACGACCGCATCTGCTGGGCTGTCTTCAGGTAGAAGTCCTTGCCGTCGAACTGGAAGCGATTTGGTTCGTCGATCGTTGCACCCGTCTGAATGCACAGGAGGACGTCGTGGGCCTCCGCCTCCTCTTTGCGCGTGTAGTGGGCGTCATTTGTGGCGAGCAGCGGGGCACCGATCCTCTTGGCGATCTCGAGGAGGTCCGGAAGGATCCGCCGCTGCGCTTCGATCCCGTGGTCCTGGATCTCGATGAAGTAGTTGTCTCTGCCAAAGATGTCCTGGTACTCGCCCGCCACCCGGAGGGCAGCGTCGAAGTCTCGGACCGCCCCCAGGTTCCCCTCCTCCCGGGAGGCGTCGGGCGCGAGCAGTTGGGGAACCTCACCGCCCAGACAGCCCGATGTGGCGATGATGCCTCTGGCGTGTGCCGCCAGCAGGTCTCTGTCCATCCGGGGCTTGTAGTAGTACCCATCGAGATAGGACTTCGAGGACAGCTGCATGAGGTTGCGGTAGCCCTCGTCGTTTTCGGCATACATGAGCATGTGGTGCCGCGTGTTGAGACTGCGGGCGGGCCGATCGAGTCGAGAACCGGGGGTGGTGTACGCCTCGATGCCGATGATCGGCTTGATGCCGGCTTTCTCTGCG